>Ga0272448_1004068_pt1 | contig 16916 bp, 21 predicted proteins | sample YNPCB0191_FD_202220 | JGI IMG/M metagenome (GOLD analysis project Ga0272448, IMG submission 202220) | Hot spring sediment microbial communities from Yellowstone National Park, WY, United States - YNP-CB-019-1 | ecosystem: Environmental > Aquatic > Thermal springs > Hot (42-90C) > Sediment...
CACATATTTTCTGGTCATAGATACCAGCATATCAAAAATTGGAACTTTTGTCTCAAAAACTCTGGCATAAATATGATCTTCACCTGGAATGTCTGTGATAACATACACATCCAACTCTGGAAAACATCCTTGCAGACACTCCGCAAATGATAAGCTTTTCTCAACTGAATAATCTAATACTTCAATCATCTCCTATCTCCCTTGGACAAAACTGCTCTTTTTTTCACTATTCCTCTTTTGACCAACTCATCTTCTAAATATTCGTGAATAGTCAGCAAAAAGTCGTCTTTTTGCTCTGGAATGAATTTAGAAAAGTGCACTCTATCAATTTCAGGACGAACCTTTTCACACACCTGCAAATGCCTAACTACAGCCACGACAAAATACCCAACCAAATCCAACAGCTCCTCTTGCATATCCTTACCTGCTATATCTGACAAAAAATGTGTGTCCTCGTACTTTTTGTCTCCATCCTTTAGCCTATCCTTCACTCTTTTAAACACCCAATCAATTTTTTTGGAATCAAACACCTTACCTCCTTTTTTCCGTGTTTCTTGTTTTCTCTTCTCCTGTAGTTGTTGGCCAACAATAACAGAGCCAGGAAATTATACCAAGTAGAGGATTCATCAAGTAAAAAAAGAAACTTACAATCAACGCCATAGCATCAGGAGAAAGACCCTTTTGTGATTGCGTGACAACCACACACTGTGGAGCGTCGACAAACTGATTTTTCACTATTCTTTGATACTTCACTACTTCTGTGTCTCTTACAGCTACTTTTTGCACACAATTATTATCAATAACCCTATGACACCAAGGACAAACACCTCTCATAAAATCTAAATCGCTTAACTTTCGTCCGCAGCTACAAATTATTTCATATTCTACATTCATCCCTTTATCCATCTCGATACATCCTCATCAATCAGCAGCTTGTACTTATGAGACTTTGCTAATTCACAAGGTACTGGAGATGGACAAACCGCCTCGCCAATCAACTCTGAATATCTCTCACAAGGACGCTTTGTGGGAATTACAAAAATTTCTCCCATTTTAGTCTTCATCTCTTCCACCATTTTTTCTGCAACTGCTCTGTACTCCTCTTGAGCGTTATAACACAATCTTAATTCCAGCATATGATATAAAGACCTCAAGTTTATAGACATAGTTATAGGAGAATGAACAGCAAGAGGTAGTATATTCCTCACATCTTCTGTTTTAACACCTTTTTTGCACAGTTCATTATATTTATCCTGCAAAAACTTCATAATGCTTTTATACTCTTCTTCCAGTCCGTTGCTCCTTATTGTTGGAGGTATGAGATACTTCTCTTCATCTGCAAAGTCATTCATACCTACAACACGCAAAGACTGAATAGAATATGCAGCAGCTCTGGTTCTGGTGAGTTGCTGCTGAAAAGCTCTTGAAACATTCCCCAAATACCACACAGTGTTCACAAATTCAAACACTGTGGTGTGAGGCTGCTTTGCTATAACTTTGAACAACTCTTCCATCTCCTCTGTAGTCATATCAAACTCATCAAGGTTGTCTGGGATAGGATTATGCATATTCATAAAAGCCCAGCAAATAACCTTTACAGGCTCTCTCGTGAACGATACCAATTTTACATTAGGTTCTTTCATTAGTCCCTCCTTTTAATCTACCTAACTCAATTTTAATCATTTCTCCTCCTTCACTCTCCTCCTTCTATAGCCAGATTTTCTTTCACAGCGCTCACACAGAAAAGATGTGGAACTCCAGGAATAAACCATCTTGCTTTCCTCTTTTTATGTATCCTCATACCTTTTTCCTTTTGTTCCTTCTTTCAAAAGACAAAAACACTGCAATCTACCGTTCTTGTCGAAACGAGCACTGATAACACCCCAACCATCCTTGTCAGCACCAAAAATCCCATTAAGAATTCCTAATAATCCTACTACTGCATTTCTATCTTCGTCTTCGGCGCACTGAACTGTCGGATGGTTACTTAACTTTTCATTACACCTCACTCTGCTATTAACTAGCTTCTCCATCGCAATTCTATCAAGTTTAAGACATTCATTTAAAAAATCAACAACTTCTTTAGGACTTACCTTTTGTTTTATCACTTAATCCTCCTTTTTTACCCTTCATTTCCTCTCTCCTCTTTTTCTTATTCATTTTTTATCTTCCTTCAATTTAGGTTGTAAGTAAGAAATCAAATCTTCCAACGCCTCATTATAACCAATACAAGTATACCCAAGCTTATTTTCATCCAGCGCTTCTAAATCTTCCTCACCATATTTTCTTTGTTTTGCCCAGTTTATTAACTGCTGAATAAATTTCTTCTTTGTAAGTCTTTCTACATCAGCGAATGTTTTCTTACCATCAATGTAATCACACTTTGAGCATCTGTAATAAAAATACCCATCTGCTTGTCTATTCCAAACCATAAAGTGACTACATTTAGTTTCCAGGGTACATTCTTCTTTTGACTTTACGCTTCCTTCTATAATTTTGTTTTTCATCTTTCTCTCCCTTTTTCAACATAGTTTCAAAGTGTTTATAAAGCTCTGGAGCAAACTGCTCCCAAAATGCTTCATCAAGTGCGTGTTCTGCACCAAATGCTACGGTTTTTCCATTTTCATTCAATGCTAAAATAGAAAAACCTATTCCACTATTTGTTATCACGATAGTTATTTTTTCTTCGTACTCTCTTACCGTTTACACCTCCTTGCCAAAACAAATCTCCTTCTTCTGACAGCCACCCTTCCACCTTTGATCTTCCAAAGGAGAGCGAGACAACCACTTTTCACGACCATCTTGCACCTCCTATTGTAAAATCAATATCCAAAATAAATTTTATCATCATTTTCCACAATATATACCCAAACCTCTCCAACTTTTATTTTTTGAGCACCAGAAGGAAAATCATCTACCTCTTCGACACGCTGCTTTGTAAAGTCATAAACATAAACCTTTTTTTGCAGTTTTCTTTCATCCGCATCAATCAGCAACATAATACAATAAATAGCCAAATCCAAAATGTGTTTTCTGACTTCACTCAAAGAAACCTCTCCATTCAGATATCTTTCCATATGCAACCATTTTGTCCAAATTGCTTGAGCTCTGTCAATTTTAGAAACTGCAAAAAATGCTCCCTTGTGCTCTTCGTTCTTGATTTTGAATCTTTCCACCATCTCCTTGCAAATTTCTTCAAACTTTTGGACGTACCCATTTTTATCCATTTTTATACCTCCTTCAAAATTTTTTCTTGAACATAATCGTATGCATTTTCTACAAGGAAATCAGGATTCCACCTTGCATACCTGCCTAACAAGTGGATATCATTCTCTTCTAAAAATGGAATATATTTTTCAACGTCCCTGCTCCGCAAAACTCTTCCAGGTGTCATAACCATATCATATTTTTTGTATCTGTTGAATGGATTAGACAGCGAGTACTCTGCATAGACAGTTTTGCTTTTGGCAACATACGTAACTCTGTAAGCACTCACACAAATATCAGAAATGTATATTTGTGTATTGACATCAGTGTCCAACTTAGCTCTTTCTATCCTTACACCTATTGGAATATATTCTAAATTATTAATGCTAATATTCAAGCTCTTAGCAAGCACAAAAAACGGAACTGTGGAAATCAGCAAATCGTACCTGTCTTCAAACACCTTGCTGTCTCTTTCCAACTCTATAATTTTCTCATAGAGTTTCACTTTAACCATTTTTGTGTTGAACTGAACAAGTGGTAATGTCTTTGGAACAATCTCATCTAAATTGTAATCCCAAACCGTAGAAACTTTTGCATTCTCCCATCTGAAAGTAGCTGGGATAACCTTGCCATACACCTTCTGTAGATACTGCTCCTTGTTGCTTGGAAGGATACCTAATAATCTTTGCTCATTCATCGAAATGTTCGGAATGTGCTTAAACAACCAAAAAGCAGGAGCAGTCAAATTCAGACTGCTCCTGCTTTCGTAAACGATCACATCAGACTTATCCTTCAGTAAGTAGGCACTTAATATCCCTGTCAAACCAGCACCCACAATTACGATTCTCAAACCATCCTCCTACTCATAGTCAAATAAACACTTTTGACAGTCTTTTTCAACACCTGTACTGCTATTTCACATTCCTTGCAAGAAAAACCGTACTTGCTTGTCAGCAAACGAACAACTTTCTTCCAAATTTGGTTGTTTAGTCTTCTGAAGTACGGTTCGGATGGGTTCAGAATCTCGTCAATAATCATTCTACACACGTCAGCTAATCTTGGATTTTTCTTTCTGATGCATCTCAGTGAAATGAATATTACTTCCTGAGCATCCACATCCGGAATTGTTTCAACAGATTTAGCAACACTTTTCGCTTGTAAGACCTTGTCTTCAGCTCTTGAATGGTAGTACAGTCCTCTGAATTTATTATAGACGCTGACCTTTAGTAATTTAGAGAACTCTTTTTCAGACAAGTTACCAAACTTGACACACAATTTATGCAGAACAGCCAGTCCTTCCTGATGGAAATCTTCTGGACTGTACTCTACAGTGGGACAAGAATGAGCGAAAGAGTGAGCATACTTCCAGAGTGTCTTGTCGTAAATTTGTAAAGCACTCTCGAAAGTCATTTTACCTCCTTTTCAAATCAAATCATCTGACTTTTCACCAGGATTTATAAACTTGAAAATTCCTCTTTGCTTGTCATATTTAATTACACCTACAGGATGAGCTCTTTTTATCACTCCTCTAACAACTTTGTCAGGGAATTTTTCAAGAGCTGATTGTATTGAAAACTCCTTAACACTTCTCATCCATTCATAGCAAACTTGGTACTTGCCAGAAAACATCTTACCATCCTTCCACAATCTTTTTTCCTCTGCCAAATCCTTCCACGGATTGCCATGATTGTGGTATCTTTCTTCGTAAGAGGGATGCACTTTGATCCGTGGATGATTCAAATCTAATTCGTACGCACCTATTTTGATTACCACAGCTTCTCCTCTTGTTTTTGCAGCTTTTGGTGTTTTAGTTTCAACTTTTTTAGCTTCTTCCATTCCAACTTCTTCCTTTTGGACTTCTACTTCCTTTTTAACTTCGTCTTTTTTAGCTTCTTCCATTTTTTTCACCTCCTTTCCAGACTTTTTGGCACATTTTTCTGCTAAAACACAGACTCCACAATATCTGTTTTCTGGGTCGTAAAGCTTTCCGAAGCAATCTCTAGTGTCTGCATTCAACTCAGAATTATTTTTGGCCAATTCGTAATATTTTTTACACTCTTCCTTCAAGATGCAAACTTTACACTCTTCATCTTCAATATCATATGCTACTCCAAAGCAGCCTTCTCTCAAATTATCCATCTTTTCACCTCCTTTTGAAAAAAATAAGGCAGCGTGGTACAGACAATACCCACGCTACCTTTTGGCTATTTCTTCTCTTAGAATATTTTAAGTCTCTGGTTTCCATCCCTCTCCCTTTTTTGTAAACACCATCCTGTTACCTTTCAAATAAACAAAACGATGCTCCACAGCACCCTCCTTAACCAGCTCTCTCAAAGCAGGTAAGGCATCCAATCCGAATTCTTTTATCAGCTCTCCCATAGTCCTGTATTTCTCACACACAAAGTCGTACACTTTAGATTTCAATGCATTCATTTTTTTTCCTCCCTTGTTAATCTTTTCTAAAAATAAAATTGAAACAAATTTGTCCCTCTTGTCTCTATATACAAAAATATTTTACAACTTCTTTAATTGCTCTCTGATCGCTTCTATTATCAAACCAGGATAACCAACAAAAACAGATACGCCATCAACGAATTTCTTGGACTTGTATTCGTCACAAATATCTACAATTCTATTTTTCAACTCTTCTTCTACGATTTCAATAAACCCTTCTTTTCTGCTTTTCTTTCTCATCCTCCGCTCCCTTTTCGCCTTGGATAACCTTGCTAAATTTCATTTTTTTCTCTCCTATTTCACCTAACTCCATTTTTCCACTTTCCACTTTCCAACTTTCCAACTTCTATATATATTAAAAACCTTTTTTTTAAAAAAAGCAAATTTTTCACTTTTTTAAACCTTCCAACTTCTATATATATTAAAAACCTTTTTTTAAAAAAAGCAAATTTTTTCACAATCTTACCCCACCCCAAAACCTCAAAAAATCACCAAGACCATTGTCCTGCCTCAATCTAAACCACTTTTCCTCCTACATCCAAAATGTCCAATTTTTTGAAAATTTTCAAAGCTTCAAGTAAGATGGAACATCCAAATTTGGAAAGCCTTGATTATCAACAACTTCCAAAGTCAGAATGTAAAGCACTTATAAGCTCGATGTCAAAAATCCTTGCCAGTCCTTATTTTCAGCCATTTCCAACTTCCTAATCACTTTTCCAAAAACATTTCAACCCTAAATTCTCTAGCACTTGTAATAGAATTTAACAGTTTTTCTCGGTTCGTGGTAAGTAGAAAATTAGGATCTCCTTCATCCAATTCAGCCACAAACACCTTGTTACCAAATCTGTCCAATTTTTCAGCAACCAGAAGAGCATTCTCATAAGCATCAGCATCAAGATACACCGTTATTCTCTCACAATTCAAAGTAGTCAAGAGCATAGCTTGTTCATCAGTCATTTCCTTGCCCAAAAGAGCCACAGCACACTTACCAATACTTTCTACAGCAAAAGCATCAAAAACTCCCTCACAAATCACAACCTCATCAGAAAGTTTTGCTGTATCATAATTAAAAAGAATGTTTTTTTTGGGGACAGGAGGATTCAACACCTTTCTGTCAAGATATTTAGTAACTTGAAACCTAACTGTTGGATGCTCTATAGTTCTAGCAATCCAGTACACCAATTTACCAAACATAAAAACTGGAACAATTATTCTGCCAGCGTATTTGCCAGAATAGCAATATCCAATTTTGTGTCTTTTCATCTGTTCAACTGTTACACCTCTACTTTCCAAATACCGAATAGCGATCCTACCCAACCAGGAGGCATCTTCAAAATCCAAAAAATTCATAAATTCTGGAAAGAATACATTTTTTTGCTCACTTTCCTTCTTCACCAGACTAACAAAGCCACCATCCAAAACATCCAAAATATCAAAATTTTCTGGTGATTTAGCCAGCAGATTGTTCTCTCTCAAAAACCTTTTCACAGTAGCAGAATACCCACATTTGAAGCAATGCACAACCTTTTTAGCAACATTGATGTAGAGATGTTTTTTTACATCATAGCAAATTGGACAATTTACAATAATCTCGTCTCCTTTTATTTTTGCTTCTGGGAAGAGGGAAATTATGTAGCTGGCTAATTTTTCAGACATATTTTATTCCTCGTTATTTTGTTCCTGGATAATCATTTTAGAGTAATCAGCAAGTATAACCACATCTTTGTTTGGTAGTATTCCGTCCCTATTTTTCAAAACTCTCAACCTGAAAGTTGATTTTTGTCTTTCTTCTTGTGTTTGGACAACAGCAATCATAACATCTACTATGTTGGAGACCCAGTGAGCTTCGGACACATCCTTTAAGGAAATGTCCACCCTTTCAAGAGCATCTCTGGTAGTCTGGTGAGCTGTCCAAACAGGAATATTGAATTCAACAGCTATGCCTCTTAATCCTTCGTAAATCTCTTTCATCTTGAACCTGAATTCGTCAGATGCCCTAGCTTTCATTATTTCTGCATAATCAACAAATATAGCTCCAATGTTTTTACCCATTTTTTTTAGCATGAGCAGATGTGTTCTGATGTCATCCACAGAAGCACCACCTGTTGGGTATTCCTTGATGATTAATTCAGCTCCTAATATTCTTTGTTCGTAAATGGAACGCAAAGCCTCTTCACTCTTTCTAAAGTGAGAAAGTATCTGAGCTCGTGTCTTGCCCAAGAATGAACAATCGAATCTCAAAGCTATCCTTTCAGCAGACAATTCAAGAGTGTAATAAACAGAAGAAACTTGCTGTAATAACGCTGCTTTGCACAGATTTATTAGCACAGCAGTTTTCCCAACACCTGTAGCACCTAACAGCACTCCAAGAGATCTGCAAGCCAATCCTCCTCCCAAAGCACCATCTAATTGCTCTATCAAAGTTGGAAGGTACTCATCATCACGCTTTTTGTTGAACCTTGCGTAGTCCTTGAAATATTCCAGTCCCAGATTTTTCCAATCTTCTCCAACTGTAACAGCCTGACGCATCAGATCTTCTATCCTTGCATAATCTTTTTGTTCCATTAATTTAGGAGCAGAAAGTATGATATTTTTCATTAGCTGTCTTTTGCAAAAATCAATAAAAAGATGTTCAGTGTATTCAGAATCAGTTAGTGTAGTTTGTTCCAACTTTTTTAGCTCAGAACTGTAAAGGTCTTCTGGGATTTGCTTTGGTCTCTCGTTTCTGAAATACTCAAAAGTAGGAATTGTATTATATTTGTTATAATATTTTACGAGAATTTTAGCAAAGACCTGCAAAACTGGATTGGAAAAGTATTCTGGCTTGAGGTGGGTGACAAAAGATTTGCAGAATTCCAAATCTGTCATAAAAAGTTTCAGCACTTTGTGCTCATAACTCTTTTCTTGAAAATCAAACACATCAGGAGCCATTTTTCACTTTCCTTGCATATTCTTCGGATATGAACAAACCAACCACTCCTGGTAAAGACAACGCTGCTTCTTCTGTAATACCTAACTTTCCAGCAAGCAACTTTACAGCATATTCATCTTGTCTCTTCTTAATTTCTCTCTCTAAAATATACTGAGCGGCGTAATCAGCTGTGTGGTACTCTGCAAAACATCTGTCCCAAAAAGAGCTATGGACTATTTTGTATAAACTTTTGGAAATTCTATTAGATTTAAAGTAGTAGTTCAACAAGTCCTTCCAACTCCTATTAAAAATTTTCAAAACCAGCATCAGTTTCATCCAGTACGCCATATGCAGTTTTTCTCCGCCGTTTATTTTTACACCATACCCTGCAATTCTTCTGTAATATTCCTTCACAAAAGAATTGGTGTTCTCAAAAAACTCATTACTCAATAGTTCCAGAATTTTATGAGGACTTTTGGAAAATACAAAATTTTTCAAATCCTTTTTAGTTCGCAAGGCACTGCGAACCAGGGGAGTTCTTGCTTTGCTCATCAGTTATTCCTCCGACTATTCTCGTGTCAAATCCTTCCGACTTAACCACCTTTAGCCTCTTCCTTGAATGCTTATGCAAATACATTCCATCATCGTCAATGAAATCGTGTATTTCAACAACATTCACGTCTTCTTTTTTTCTCAAGCCTCTGCCTATCCGCTGAAGGAGTTTCACCTTTGACTTACCTCCACCAGCCAGTATCATACACTTTATAGCACTCACATCAATTCCTTCATCAGCAATCGTAGAAGCTATTAAGATTTTTATTTTCCCACTTTTAAAACTGTCCAAAAACTCTTTCCTTTCGTATGCATTCATAGCTCCGTGAACAAAAGGAACATCAAAATTGTATTCGTTTTTGAACATAGCTTTCAAAAATTCTCCGTGATCTATTCTCACAACCATAATAACTACCTGTTTTCCTTTGTTCAAAGCATCCATCGCTAATTCACAAATTTTCCTGTTTCGTGCTGCTCCTCTGACTACAAAATATTCATAGTCAGAATAATAGTCTCCTGTTGCTCCATCGTGTCTTATCATGTGGAATGTTACTATCGGTTTAGCGGAAATGCCAGCTATTATCAATTGCTCATTCTTGATGCTGTATATCACTCTGCCTGTGTTAGCAACCAACCTTGCATCTTTTACCTCGTCGTCAGTAAAAGGAGTACCTGACATCCCATACCTATAAGAAGCCTCACACTCTTGAGAGACTTTTACCCACTCATCAGAGTGAAGAACGTGACACTCATCCAAAAACAAAACATCTGCATTTTTTAAAATTTCCTCAATTTCTGGCGTTCTCTTTTTCGCATATGCTGTTTGTATTGTTGCAACAAATATTCTTGCGTCCTTATCTATTTTTGATATTTCAGGACTCCACAATTTAGCTATCCTTTCTTCTGGCAATCGGATATGCAATCTTTCAAATGTCTGAAGTAACAAATCTTTACGATGAACAAAATATATAACTTTTGCAGTCTTAAGAGCCTTGATTATCCCAGCAGCTATTTCAGTTTTACCAGAATTGGTTGCTGAATGTATAATCCCCCTTTTTTCCTGAACAGCCTTTTTAATTGCTTCCAACTGGTAATTTCGGAGTACTATACCAGCCAGCATATCCTCTTTTATTTCAGACAAGTTGTATTCTAATGTCTTGGTTCTATCAATCAGCATATAGCTGGCTCCATTAACTTCCAAAAGTTTTATCACGGAGTGCAAAAATCCTGTTGGGAATCCATCATTGACTGAATCGTAAAACTTTATTCTCCCATCCCAAACACCGCTACGATAAAGATGGGAAAAATAATAATCCTTTTTCTTTACAGCAAGCAAATCTATAATTTTAGAGCGCAATGCAAAACGCTCAACTTTATTATCCCAAAACACATTTGTCCAGACAGGACTAATCATTAGTTTCATCTGTTATTTCAACCTTGTTCCAATTAGAAAAATTACCATACAACAAATTAGCTATGTCTTTAAAACAAAGCACTGCAAAACTATTCACACTATTATCCTTAACCAGAGCAACAGCTGAACCAGTACTGGTCTCTACCACCTCTATTTTATCTAACTCATAATTTCTAACAATCCCGTAGTACAATCCGTATGTGTTATCCACAGAACCAGCGAAAAAGACATTTCCATCCAAATCGTAGTAATCAAACTCTACATCCTTAATTTTGTTACCGTCATACTTTATATTTTTACTTTCCCAAGTTCTACCAAAATCTTGGGATAATAACACCCTTCCATCACCCTCCAAAACTAATAGCTCTCTTGAAGGAAGAATTTGCACCCACTTCCAGCTAGAAACATCCACAGAGTCCTTGGTTCCAGAAAGTTTGGATACGCTCGGCTTTTCTCCCAGAATTGCTTCAAAAAATTCGCTTTCGTCTTCACTTTTGGTGTCCCATTCGCTGCCACCACTAACGAAAATGTAGCATTCCATATCCTCATTAGTGAAAACTCTGAATTTAGAACCTTGCTTCAGCTTTAAAATATTCACTGCACCACAATTCTCAACGGACGTAAAATCATACAAGTTCAACATCGTTCCGTTGCTTGCCTTCCAAAGCTTTGTAGATTTTTTTGCGTAGTCAAACTTTTCAAACTCTGGATCGAAAGCAACACATTTAATCCAACCATCCTTATCATACAACACATACCACCTACCGTCTCGGAACTGTAAAAAATCGTAATACTCTGGTATTTCGGATAAAAAATTCAAAATAGTACCTTTCTCCTTCCATCCGTTTTCAAAATAAAAATAAGTTCTGAGTAATTTACACCTGTCTCCATCTCCAAGCAAAGCAAATACATTTCTACAAGTTCTGGAAATCCTAACAACAGGCAAAGGAGGGAGTAACACCGACCTGAACCAGAACGCTACTCCTTTTTTGCCAAGTCCTGGTATACCTATCGTGTGCTCATCCAACCATATTTTAGCTCCTTTTGGCAAATATACATTAATTATGTTAGATCCCCATTCACCATCCAGAGGAACAACCATACCTTCTAAATACATTCCGTACGGTGCATTAGTCATAACAAAGTAGCTGTCTCCAGAAAAGTTATATCTTTCTGTGCCGTACCAAGTGTATTTACTTTTTTCCTTTTTTCCAATTTCTACCCAAGCATAGGCAGCTTTGTACTTCAATACTGTCCCAGCAGAAAAATCAGGAACAGAAGCAATTTGCTTACCATTTATGACCTGAACACCTTCTACTTTTAGCCAAGCATTCCCAAATCCATCGTTAGCGGTTATAGTTAGCTCTAGTCCTTTGTATTCTCCACTTTCTACGGTAATCTTTTCTCCTTCCAACAAACCTTCTGCAACATTTTGGACACCAGCGGTGGCAGTTAACAGATTCGAGTTCAGCTTGTCTCCTTCGACAGTGCAATTTTCACCAACTACAAAGTTTAATTCCAAGTTCTGCTTTTTTTGCACATTGTCCTTATACTCTTCAGACAAGCCATCCAACTTCATCCACTTATAGAAGGTTCTAACTTCCTTATCATCCAGGTAGTAAATAACCCAATAAACCAAACCAAGTCCAGGAATCGGAACAGGAGAAGCTGGGTAAGAAATATTCATATTCATCCATTTCATTAAAACTTTTTCCTTGTAGTATTTACCTATGTGCATGGTAAATGTTCCAGAGACCTCTTGTATTCCTGAAATAACAGCACTGGCAACCAATTGTGCAGAAATAACATAGCGATATTGCCAGCGATTGCAAGGTAGTTGATTCTGTGAAATAACTCCATAAGGAACAGGATCAGAACCTTTCCAAACAATTTGCCAGCGAGTATCCTTCCACTTCTCTGCCATTTTTAGAATTTTCAATCAAGAACTATGTTATAAGGATTGTCAGGAGTGATAACAATTCTTTTTCTATTCAACTCAACTATATAGCCAGAAACAACATAAACACACATACCAACTATGCTGCCATCCCAATATAGCAAATTTAATATGTCCCATATATGCGTTCTTATGCATTTTTCAACACCGCTAGACAACATACTAAAGCCAACTCCCAATCTTGTTCTAATTTCTGAAATATAATCATCTACCATCTGAACCAGCTCCTCCAAGTCATACTGCTCAATCAGCATTTCGAATTCCTGTAGTTGAGTGATTATGTAGTCGACAGTTGTAGTACTTTGTGATGATACGAATTGATTTTCTGTGCTTATTACACTTTCTATCCAGGTTCTGAATTCTTCAATAAGCATATTGTTTGTGTTTTCATCTAATCCTGTGGTTATCAAATCTTCCTCTATTTTTGTCATAAGCTCCTGCAACTTTTCAAAAATGTCAATCAATAATTGTAAATAATGCTGAGAGTATTGACTCTGTAAAGACATAGAATACTCCTCTATACTGCTAACACACCTTTCCAACCAAAATACTGATAAGTCGTACTGCTCTTGGGTTATTTTCCCAGTTGCCAGGTAATTATCCAACAAGGTGATACATCGCTGCTTAAAATTTAGCAGAGACCACTGCTCTGTGGTTGAATGTAAAAATGTTTCTATAAATTCTCTAAAACCATCAGTAATACCCAAAACACATTCTATTAATGCCGAGAGCACCTTGTTCCACCCAGCACCCGAACTATGATACAGCAGTTTATCCAAAAGCGTATTTATTTCTTCCAACACCTGTTTCATTCCGTCAGAGAGCGCTTTTTTCTTTTCCTCATCAGTTGGAGCATCGCTAAAATTGTCTATTATTTCAGAATAAACATTTTGCAAAATTGTGGAAAAGTTATTCAAAACACTATTGAAATCAGATTTAACCTGAACACTTATATTTTCCAAAAGTTTTTGTGTATAGGAGCTGGCATAACTTTCCAACAATTTTTGTATATCCTCATCCAAATCTTTTGTAATCTCCTCTGTCCAACTTTCTACAGTTGTGCTGACTGCTTCCTTCATTTGCTCAAGAGTGCTAATAATCCCACTCTCATTTTCCGTACCTACCCAGCTGACGAGCTGTGTAAAGGTGTTTTCAACAGTGTTCTCATACTCAGAACTTTCTTCGTAAGCCGTCAAATATCCAATCATATACTTAGTTTCGTTTATTCCTTCAGAAAAGTCAGTAATTTTAATAGGAAAAGACCTACCATCAAAAGCTTTTATGTTTTCGGAAAAGCCATCAAAACGTGTTTTATTTCCTGTGGAATAACTGTAAAAATCCAAATTATTACTATTTTCATAAGCAGAAAACATTCCAACAAGGTCGTCTGGCACAGCTCTTGCTTCTAAAATGTTCCCATCTGTGAACTTCTTAAGATACATTATTTCTCCGTCCTTCATTATCAAAAACCTATTATTTCCTGTGTCTGAAATGTAAAAAACTCCATTCCTATAGTCTGCCCAAGTTGGACAAGTGAATAATCCAATTCCACTAGGCTCTCCTGGGCTGCCGTTGCCTGGTAGCTCTGAGCCCAGTATTTTAGACAAATTTTTATTCTTGTCCAAAATAACTATATTATTCTTGCCTCTGTTAGTTATTGTAATGTTTTGTCCATCGTATTGCACGCTCGTCGGTTCAAAAAGATCTTTATCATAACTCCACATAATCCCGCTGTTCCAATCGAATTCCAACACTCTTGAATGATGCTGATTAAACAGAACAGAAATATCTTCTAATCCAATACCACTTTCGTCTATCACCCTACCAGAAATCTTGTATTTAGGAATAGCAACAAAATCAATACCAAAAACATCTTGATTAGAAATATCAACAGTCTTAACACAATCGTCAGCAAAAGTATAGTCCACTCTTTGAATTTCCTCTATATCCAAAACGCTTGGATAAACACTATACACTCCAACCGCAAGACCTTCCACTACATAAACTCCACTTTCGTTGGTGGTTCCAAAACAATTACCAGCTTTGATTACAACACCAGCAGCAGGTTTGTTGAATATGTCCAAAACTGTGCCTGTAATTTTGTAGGTCTTGGCATAATCAGGTCTATTTCCTTCTGGATAATAATGATATCCAACAAAATCTAAACCACTAACGTCGTTCAAAACATCAATTACGTATCGCTTTGGTGAATAATCCCAATAGTTAGAACTTACATATACTGCGTAGCCTGTGTCTTGTGGAACTTGAATAGAATAGTCTGGGGACAATCCAGAATAAGCAATTTTAGCCACATCACCCTTGAGTATTGAACGCTCATCTTTATATCCAACTGCATAAACTTTTTCGTTCAGTATAGGATTATTATTTTTGTCCTTAACTGTCCCAGAAATCGTGTATCTCGGTGGCAAACTGGCTGTGAATTCTACATTCTCAATATCCAAATTACTCTTCGTAATTTCAACAGAATAGGATTTTGGAGAATATTCATACTGTTTGGTTTGTGTGGTTAAGGCATAAACAGTGTATTGACTAGGAACTTGATAAGGAAAAACAAAAGAGCCATCAGCAACAGTGTATGTAATTTTAGGTTGTATTTCCCATCGTGTTTCTAACCAAGCATAATCGTGTTCGCCACCAATTAACTCAATGGATATCCCAGACAAATCCAAACCACTACCAACCACTTTACCAGAAATATAACCGCTATACGCATCAAAAATCACTCCACTAACATCAGAATTTTCAATCTTAAAAACCACCTCTTCTGGTTCTATAATCCAGCCTTTATTATGCCAGGTGGGATCATTCTCAATCTGCTTAACAGGAACAAGCGCATATCTCGCTGGTGGCAGGTTTTCTATTACCAGTTCTGTTCCTGAAGTATCAAACATCCCAACAGAATACCAACCATAATCCTGATACATCTTTCCGTTCAGCGTAATCTCTGATAAGCCTCCAAAAAGTTGAGGACTATCCGTTAAAAGTGCAAATTCATAACTGTCTTCTGCAGGATAAACAGAATGAATGTTTACACTCCCTGTGGCAGTGTAAGTTCTCAAAACATAAAAATCCTGATTACTCACATCACCCTTGACCATAACTGTTCTTGAAGATGGAGAAAAATATCGTCTATATTGTTTATTTCCAACTTTAAATGTGTCAAAAGGAACTATTGTGTATTCGTCTGGAGGCAAGCCGCTAACCGTGTATCCTCCTTGTGCATCAGTTGTAGCAGTTTTTCCGTCCACATTAATACTTATCCCAGAAACTCCTCCAATATCGTCGTAAACTTGTCCTGAAATTTTATAGGTGTTACAGGTGAAAATCCAACTGCTGTCTTCCTCAACCTTAATAATCATATAAGTTGGATGAAAATCCATATTTTTTCTTTCTACCCAAACTTTGTATGTGCCTCTAACAACTTTACAACTCGTCTTTCCATTAGAAGTGGAATAGTAAGCAATCTCACCAGTATCAGTGTTTTGGACACAAACCTGAACTGGAAAATCTATAAATCGGTTGTATTGCTGTAAAATGTTAACTGACAGATTATACACTCTTTCTCCTATGAACACCACTTCCTCAACAGATTGACCTTCTAATTGCACTGTTCTGGTTGTTGGACGAAAAACATACTCATCACTGCTGGCATACAGACTAACAGAGCTGCCAGTGTAATATTCCTCTACCTCCAAAACACCATTTTCGTCTGTCTGCAAGCTATAAGGACCGATGTTTATTCCAGAAAGAGCATCTCCATACTCGGTAATAGCCAGCACTCTGATAAGTGTTTTCTTAAAAATATTGCTTCTTGGAATAACCAATTCTATTCCAGACACATCACCGTGCAAGATTTCCACTTCTGCTGTTATACCAGAAACTGGATGTGTAAGATTTTGGAGATTTATAGCATATCTGTTATCCCAATACCAGCTACTTTCGCTCTTGTTTCCTAGTTCTAGTCCAGCAGTAATACAAACTTTTCCGCAGGTGAACACTCTTTCAGTTGAAAATGTTCCGTCCGAATCAGTGTAAAGGTTCACAAACCTATTGTCTGTATGCTCAGTCAGTAATAATCCACTCCCAAAGTTTTGGACATCTTCCAGAGTGTACTTCTGCATGACCTTGAGCTCCTCACCGGAAATAACATCATCCATAACTCTATGAACTGGTAAATAAACTTTTGAAAAATCTGGAGAAGTTATGCAGTATCTATCATCTTCTAATCGTGCACCTATCTCTAATCCAGAAAGTATTTTAATTCTTTGAGCAAGAATAGAAGAATATTCTCTCTGTATACGATTGTCCGAGAATCTATAAACACGCACACCATTAGAAAATGCCACTCCGATAAAAGTGGTGCTAGTACCTTTGAATCCTATTATTTTGAAGTATAGCTG
>Ga0272448_1004069_pt1 | contig 16916 bp, 13 predicted proteins | sample YNPCB0191_FD_202220 | JGI IMG/M metagenome (GOLD analysis project Ga0272448, IMG submission 202220) | Hot spring sediment microbial communities from Yellowstone National Park, WY, United States - YNP-CB-019-1 | ecosystem: Environmental > Aquatic > Thermal springs > Hot (42-90C) > Sediment...
TTGGAAAATTTTGATTCCTGTGGCCCTCCTCAATATCCTTTGGACGGGCCTGGTAATCTTGTTGAGATAATAATTATGGTTGCACAAATCGAGCGTACAATTTCATTTCTCGGTGAAAGCGTTTACACGGTCAAGAGCATTGTGGTGGGGCATATCGTCACATTGAAAAACTTGTTCAGACCGAAGGTCACGCTGCAATACCCGGAAGTTCGTTGGCAGCTTCCCAAAGGGTACAGAGGCGCGCCTTCGCTGCCGGTGAATCCGGAAACCGGAAAAGATGCCTGTATCGGCTGCGGTGCGTGTGCCCGTATCTGCCCAAGCCAGGCGATCGCGCTCGAAACCCATATGGGAGAAGACAAGAAGCGAGTGGTGGACTCGTTTACGATAACTGCCGGGCTGTGCATGTTCTGCGTGTTGTGCGAAGAAACGTGTCCTGTAAATGCGATAAAGATGAGCGATAATTACGAGTTGGCCGCATTTACAAGGGATGAGTTGTTGTACGACTCAGGGAAATTGCACGAACTCGGGGTTGCAAATACTTCCGAATCAATTTCAAAGTCCGATATTGAAAACAAAGAAACAGCCTGAAGAGAGATTCGATGCCGCATATACACATTCCGGATTTGAATACGCTTATCCACATGATCACACTCCGCCATTTAGCCTTTATGGTGATGGCCGGTGTTGTCTTAGGATCTGCGGCGCTGGTCGTTACGGTTAAGAATATATTCCATTCGCTGCTTTTCCTTGCGCTTTCATTCCTGGGCGTGTCTGGTGTATATTTCCTGCTTTCCGCGGATTTTCTCGCCGCGGTCCAAGTGCTTGTATATATCGGTGCGATAATCATTCTCATGATGTTTGCTCTTATGCTTACGCACCGAGTCATGTCCACCAGTCTGCGCCAGGTCACGCATCAATGGCCGTTTGCCGCTTTTGCCGCGCTGGGCATATTCGGTGTTTTGATCCGAGTTGTAATATTCAGCCCGTGGAAGTACCAGTTGCAACCGCAGCAGCCTACTACCGGCATTATCGGTCAGGCATTGTTGACCAGGTATGTGCTTCCGTTCGAGTTGGCATCGATCGTCCTGTTAATGGCTATGGTCGGAGCAATCGTTTTGGCAAAGGAGGACAAGTCCGATGATTCCGCTTGAATGGTATCTTGCCCTTTCGGCTGCCTTGTTTTGCATAGGAATTTACGGCGTCCTCAGCCGACGAAATGCGATCAGCATTTTAATGGGGATCGAACTTATGTTGAACGCCGCCAACATCAACCTGGTCGCGTTTGGCCGATATCTGCATCCGAATCAACTCACCGGTCAGGTGTTTGCAGTATTTGTGCTGACGGTTGCCGCTGCCGAAGCCGCAGTCGGTTTGGCTATCATTATCTCGGTATATAGAAACCGGGAGCAGCTTAACGTAGATGAGATAGACTTGATGAAAGGCTGACCCTTATGATGAGTCAGCCTCATAAGGTTTTTCAGCGAGAAACAGATGTCTGATTTTTTGAATACAATTTGTAGGTTCACCTGGCTTATACCTGTACTGCCTCTTTTGGCGTTCGGGTTGATTCTGCTTACAGGCAGAAAAGGGCCTGGGCACGGCGCGTATATCGGGATCGCTGCTATAAGCATGTCGTTCGTGCTTTCCACTCTGGTTGCTGCGCGAACCGTGATCCACGCGTTTGGGCCTGGTGAATTCGAGCCTGTGATGGTGCAGAAACTGTGGGTGCTTGTCGGCTCCAAACCGATCTTTATGGGGTTTGCGGTAGATCAACTTACTGCAATGATGCTGGTTGTAGTAACCACTGTGGCTATGCTCGTGCAGATTTATTCGACCGGATATATGCACGGTGATGAGCGCTATCCACGATTCTTTGCTTATCTTTCACTTTTCAGCGCGGCTATGCTTTCGCTCGTCATTGCCGATAACCTGCTCCTCTTCTTCATATCCTGGGAGCTGGTTGGCCTGGCTTCATATCTCCTGATCGGATTCTGGTTTGCACGCCAATCAGCGATGCGCGCGGCGAAGAAGGCGTTTATCGTTACCAGAGTTGGTGACGTTGGATTCTTCCTCGGCGTACTCCTGATTTTTGCCAAAACCGGGGAACTGAACTTCCACAAGATCTTTGCCGCTATCCCAAGTTTGATGAATGTTACGTTATGGGGTGTGCCGGTCTTGCCGCTCGCGGGATTGCTGCTTTTCATGGGCGCTGTCGGCAAATCAGCACAGTTTCCTCTTCACGTATGGCTTCCCGATGCAATGGAAGGTCCTACTCCCGTCAGTGCGCTTATCCACGCTGCGACGATGGTTGCCGCCGGAGTTTATCTGGTCGGACGTATGTATCCGGTTTTTGCCTACGCACCTCATTCAGTGTCGCTGCAGACGGTTGCAATTATCGGTGCGATCACGGCAATCTTTGCCGCAACCATTGCGCTCGTCCAAAATGACATCAAACGGGTACTCGCTTATTCTACTATCAGCCAGTTGGGATACATGATGCTGGGTCTGGGACTCGGTCCTGCAGGTTTTACGGCCGGCCTCTTCCACCTCATGACACACGCGTTTTTTAAGGCAAATATGTTTCTCGGCTCTGGAAGCGTTATACACGGCACGGGAACTCAGAACATGCAGGAAATGGGCGGATTGAGCAAGAAGATGCCCTGGACTTACTGGACATTCTTTGCGGGCATGCTCGCGCTTGCCGGTGTGCCGGGCTTTGCAGGTTTCTTCAGCAAAGATGAGATTCTTCTCGAAGCGTACAAGAACATGCCGATACTTTTCTGGGTGGCGCTGGCTGCTGCATTTCTGACAGCTTTCTACATGACCCGTCTAATGGCTCTTACCTTCTGGGGCGAGCCGAGAAGTCATGAAATCCACGCCCACGAAAGCCCGCGGAATATGACCTTGCCGCTCGTCGTGCTCGGTGTGCTCTCCGTTTGCGCCGGATACGTCGGTTGGCCGGGACATAATTATTTCCACCACTTCATCCATTTTGGCGAAACCGAATCGGAATTCAGCCTTTTTGTGATGTTGTTGGCTACCGGTTCAGGTTTGTTGGGAATCTTTGCCGGCTGGGTGATTTTTGTCAAAAAATGGATACCATCATCGCTTTTGCGAGAAAAGATGCCGATTGTCTACAACCTGCTTGTAAACAAGTATTACATGGACGAATTGTACTGGGCGATAGTAGTAGTTCCGCTGCTCTGGTTTACACGAGTACTAGCGGTTTTCGATCAAAAGATCATCGACGGAATAGTAAACGGAGTGGGCTACATCACTCTCGGCTTTTCCATCGCCTATGCCTGGGTGGACAAGCACATCATAGACGGTCTGGTAAACCTGGTAGGGAGTTCAACGGAAAGAGCAGGGCGCACCCTTCGATATGCTCAAACGGGAGTAGTGCAAAACTACATGCTCGTGGTCTTTCTCGGGGTGTTGGTCATCTCATTGGTATACCTGTTCAAATAGAGTTTATTCACACGGATAAGCTGAGGAGCTAATACATAACATGAATCAGTGGATGTTGAGTCTAATCATTTTTATGCCGATCATCGGAGCACTTGCGGTACTGGTGATCCCCAAAGAGAAGTCGAGCACCATCAAATGGACTGCATTGCTGTTCAGCTTGCCGTCTCTGGTTCTGTCGATTGTGCTTTGGGTAGGATATCGCGGTGGTGTAAATTATGATATAAAACTGCCGTGGATCGAAGCACTGAATGTCCATTACTACCTTGGCGTAGATGGAATCAGCGTGCCGATGATATTTCTAACGGCTCTGTTGACCACGCTGTGTCTCATCTATTCATGGATAATCAATGAACGGCCGAAGGAATACTTTGCACTGTTCCTGTTCCTCGAAACCGGAATGCTCGGCGTGTTTGCATCCCTCGATCTATTCTTGTTCTACATCTTTTGGGAGATCAGCCTTGTACCGATGTACTTCCTGATCGGAGTATGGGGTGGTCCTAGAAGAGAATACGCTGCAATCAAGTTCTTCCTGTACACGCTGGTTGGAAGTGTGGCAATGCTTCTCGCGATCATCGGAGTGTATTTCTACACCACTCCGCATACGTTCAGCATACCGGAAGCTATTCAGCAGCTTCCGTTCAAGCATTATCCGTTGATCGAGTCGCTGGCATTTCTAGCATTCTTCCTTGCGTTTGCGATAAAGGTTCCGATGTGGCCGTTCCATACATGGCTACCGGATGCCCACGTTGAAGCGCCTACTGCAGGCAGCGTTATTCTTGCCGGTATCCTGCTTAAGCTTGGCGGCTACGGATTTATTCGTATTGCCCTTCCGATGCTTCCGGGTGCTGCTCAAAAGTATGCCATTCCGATGGCGATTCTGGCGTTGATCAGCATCGTTTATGGAGCGCTGGTTGCAATGGCGCAAAAGGATATGAAAAAGCTGATCGCGTATTCGTCTGTAAACCACATGGGCTACGTGATGCTAGGGATAGCGGCAGCATCCGTGATGACGCCGACGACAAATCCGGCCCTTGCGAAAGCATTCATAGAAAGCAAGACAATGGCTTTGAGCGGTGCAATGCTCCAAATGTTCGGACACGGATTGATTACCGGATCATTGTTCCTTCTTGTCGGAGTCATCTACGAGCGAACTCACAATCGTGATTTGAGTCTTTTCGGCGGCTTAGGTTCGAGGCTTCCGGTTTACGCAGGGCTTTTAAGCTTTGCATCGTTCGCTTCACTTGGTTTGCCCGGGCTCGCCGGTTTTGTAGCTGAGTTCTTTGTATTCAGAGGAGCATTTGGGCTTCCGTATCCGATGAACATAATTACCGGCCTTGCCGGTCTCGGCATTGTCTTGAATGCAGCGTATCTCCTTTGGATGGTTCAGCGAGTTCTGCTTGGACCTCTCAATCTGAAGTGGAAGGATCTGCCTGATGCCGACAGACGTGAAATCGTGAGTTTGGTGCCGCTGGTTGCGCTTACCATAGTAGTCGGCGTGTTCCCGGCGCTGTTGGTCAGTACGTTCAATGCGTCGCTAATGAAGATCGTTGCCGCATTAGCGGGTGGAGGTTAGGGTGGGTTTTGACCTCGCATACATATCCCCCGAACTGATACTCTCGATCGGCGGGATATTGGCAATACTAGTCGGACTTGGTGCGAGATCCATGCTCATGCCGAAGCGGCTTGGCATCTTCTCGCCGGAGGCATTTTCATTGATCGTACTTGCCGCAGCCTTCGTGCCGACGATTATGCTGCTAAAAGATCCGGTTGCCCTGCACGGTATCGCGCAATTTGTAACGGGTCAGGAGAAGTACGGGCTTCTGGCGGTCGATGGCTTGGCGATCTTCTTCAAGATCATCGCACTTGTCTCCACAGGTATAGTGATCCTTATGTCGATAGATTACTTCCGCGGCACGAGTTTCCATCGCGGAGAGTATTATGCCTTGTTGATATTCGCCGCCCTTGCCATTACCGTGCTCGCCGCATCGACGGATATGATTATGATCTATCTGTCGCTCGAGTTCCTGAGCATTACTTCTTATATACTGACAGGTTATTTGAAGAAGAATGTCCGGTCAAACGAAGCGGCGTTGAAGTATTTCATCTACGGGTCGGTCGCGGCTGCCGTGATGATCTACGGCATGTCGATCTTGTACGGAATAACCGGCACTACGAACATCCTTGTAATTGCAGAGAAGGCTCACGCTCATGCGCTTTCCGGCCCGTTGCTTTATCTTTCGACGCTTTTGATCTTGATCGGTTTTGGTTTCAAGATAGCGTTGGTTCCGGCGCATCAATGGGCGCCCGATGTGTACGAAGGCGCACCGACACCAATAACGGCATTTCTTTCCGTAGGTTCAAAAGCCGCCGGATTTGCAGTGCTGGTTCGCTTCCTGGGAACGAGTGTCACCGCTGCCGATGCCTTCAACTGGGTGCCGTTAATTGTTATTCTTTCCGGTTTGACTATGACGATCGGCAATCTAACTGCTCTTCCTCAGCGCAACATCAAGCGAATGCTCGCCTATTCGAGTATAGCTCAAGCAGGATACCTGCTTCTTGGAGTTGCCGCCTTGGGGTCGGCCGTGGATCCCGCTGCCCGGCAGTTGGCGATTCAGTCAATCCTGCTGTACTTACTGGTTTATCTTTTCATGAATTTGGGCGCATTTGCCGTTGTGACTCTACTGGGCATGCGTTTGAAATCTGATAATATAGAAGACTACGGCGGACTGGTAAAGCGTGCTCCGTGGGCTGCGGTTTCGATGCTGTTTTTCATGTTATCGCTGGCGGGTATACCACCAACGGCTGGGTTCCTGGGTAAATTCTACTTGTTCTTAGCAGCAATCAAGATTGCTCAGCAGCCTGGTGGATCGGCGCTTTTATGGCTTTCCGTTGTGGCAATCATCAATACGGTAGTATCGGTCTATTACTACTTCAATGTTGTGCGTGAGATGTTCTTCGGCGAAGAGAAGCAGACTACTCCTCTGTTCTCTACGCCGGCACTGAATGCAGTAATTGGAGTGGCTTTGATAATGACAGTTCTGGTGCTGGTGTTTTCTCAGACGTTTGGTTTGTTTACCCAAAGCACATCGAGTATGCTGTCAGGGTTATGATACCCGTAGAAAGGGACGATCGCATATGTCAGTAGAGCGTTGGGAAAATAGTGATATGCTGTTTTTCACTCCGGAGGATTTCGCTCGCGAACAACTCCGCAGAATGGTGACCCCCAGAGGGAGGCTTCTGATCGCGGGCTGCTGCTCGGGATCCTATCTTTCCAAGCGAGTCATGGAGAGGTATCAGGAGTTGCTCAAGGAGCAGAATAGCGAGTCCGAGCCTCACTACATTGAAAACATAGATCGGCGTTTTTCGGACACCGAAACTACTACCAGGCTCGAAGTACATGTAAGCGGATGCGACGTATATCTTTTTCAAGCTCTGTTTGATCCGGTCTCGGGAAGATCTATAGATCAAAACTATATGGCTTTCCTGATTGCAGCAAGGACTTTTCGCGAGCATGGTGCCAGCCAGATAACCGGAGTGCTTCCATACCTGGCGTATGCTCGTCAGGATAAACCGACCATGTTTACCCGAGAGCCTACAACAGCCAGATTGATGGCAGATCTGACCATAGCTGCCGGTTTGGATAGATTGATAGTTTGGGATCCCCACTGCGACCAGATAAGAGGATTTTACGGCGCGCTGCCCGTGAATACGTTGGAATCCCTTTCCTTGTTTATCGAAGAGTTTAGCCGCTATAAAAACCGTTCGGATGTAATAGCGGTTGCGCCTGACGCGGGAGCATCGAAGTTTGTCACGCATTTCGGAAGAGCGTTGAACATCAACTGCGCTATTGCATCGAAGTACCGACCCAGGCCCGAAGAAGTTGTCATGGCCGATATCATCGGTGATTTCGAAGGGAAAAAGACAGCCATCATTCTCGATGATATGATAAGCAATGGCGGCACGATGTTTTCTCTGATCCAAAAACTGGTCGAGGAAAAAGGGATAAAAGAAGTTTATTATGGAGTTTCCCATAACCTTTGTGTCGGCAAAGCACGTGAACGTCTCGCCGATTTGCATGAGAATTATGGATTGAAACAAGTAATCGTGACCAATAGCATTCCCCAGACGTCGGAGTTTGAAGAACTGCCTTTTGTTAAGGTAAGATGTCTTTCGGATACATTGGCTCGCACCATCAACAGGATCCACTACAATCGCTCCGTGAGCGAGGTATTTTACAGGCCTTAGTGTGGATGCATCGTGACTGCGGAATGTGGTCGAGTTATACGAACGATGCAGGGGGTATGAATTTCCTATGGAGAGAGCGTATACCGGAAAAGAAGAACAGATCCGCCGTTTGTTTGCCGCAATTGCGCCCAAGTATGATCTGGTGAACTCGATCATCAGCTTGAACCTCCATAAAGGTTGGCGGGCATTTGCAGTCAGAGAGTGTGATTTGTCCGATGGAGACCAGGCGTTAGACGTGGGCGCCGGAACTCTCGATTTGTCGATCCGTCTTTCACGGGAAGTCGGGAGTGAAGGAAAGATAACCGGCATCGATCTGTGCCGTCCCATGCTGGAAATGGGCAAGAAGAAGATGGATCGGATGGGCATTACAAATATTGATGTCCTTGAAACGACCTCGGATGACGTACCTATTCCTTCGAATTCCATTAAAGCCGCGATTTGTGGATTCACCCTGCGCAGCGTTCCAGATGTCAAGAAATCGCTTGCTGAAATGGTCAGAGTTGTGCAGCGCGGTGGAAAAGTAGTGATCCTGGATCTTGCGATACCGAAAGGTGGGCCGGTAAAAGGAGTTTATCGATTCTACCTGCACAATGTCATGCCGATACTTGGAAAGATTCTCACCGGAAGGCGTGAACCTTACGTGTATCTCGCATCTTCAGTTGAAAGATTTTATTCCAGAGAGCAGCTTTCTCGTATGATGCAGGATGCCGGACTGCGAAATGTCGAGGTTCATGACCTTACCTTTGGCATAGCAACCGTTCACATAGGAACCAAAGTATGAGTATACCCTCTGCGCGTAGTGCGCACACATTGGCACAAAACGCTACCTTCCTGTCTCCAGTAGAACAAGAATTGAAGTTAGTCGACGAGATTCTCGAACACGAATTAGTTTCGTCGGTTCGTACTATTTCGCTGCTGACCAGGCACATCATAAGAGCGGGCGGCAAGCGGCTTCGTCCTTCGCTGGTACTTCTCTCGGCAAAAGCATGTGCGTCGGAAGTCGATATGGAAAAGTTGCTCCGTATGGCCGCCGTGACGGAAATGGTTCACATGGCGACACTGATCCATGACGATGTGATAGACGCCGCCGATTCCCGGAGAGGGCGTCCCACGGCAAACTCCAGATGGGGAAATCAAATTTCCGTGTTGGCGGGGGACTACGTTGTCGCAAAGGCGTTTGCGATTCTTTCCGAATTCGTCGACTCGCGAACGATGAAAGTTTTGTCTCACGCTACCATGGCTATGACCGAGGGTGAGATCAGTCAGATCGAATCCAAGGGAGATACGGAAGCCCAAACCGCTTACTACCTGTCCATTATCCGTGATAAGACAGCGGCATTTACATCCGGCTGCTGTGAGGTAGGTGCCATCCTTGCCGGTGCCGGTGAAGTAGCCGAAGAGTGTCTCGCTCAATACGGGCTCGATCTTGGAATGGCCTTTCAGATAACCGATGACATCCTCGACCTGGTGGGAGAGCCGAGTGTGACGGGTAAGCCGGTAGGCGGAGATATCCGCGAAGGGAAGATCACTCTGCCGCTGATCCTTGCACTCCAGCACTGCACTCAATCCGAACGTGAGCTTATAGAAGAGATAGTCCATAACTCGGATGCTTCGGATGAAGAGATAGATCAGATTCGCCAAATCGCCCAGCGTACCGGAGCCGTCGAAGGTGCTCGTGAATCGGCAAGAGAATTTGTCGAGCAGGCTGTGGACGATCTGATGCCTTTGCCGGATACCGAGGCCAAAAATTCACTCATCGAGCTGGCGCAGTACGTGCTTCATCGCGAAAAGTAAGGTTTTTACTTCATCAGACCTTGAAGCGAACTACCATGATATCGCCGTCCTGCATCACATAGTCCTTGACTTCCAGCCTCATCAACCCCGCTGCTTTCGCCGCTTCGAATGAGCCTTTCGCATCAAAGTCCGCGTAAGAAACGATTTCTGCGCGAATGAATCCACGAGCCAAATCCGAATGGATCTTTCCGGCTGCTTCCACAGCTTTGTCACCCCGGCAGATAGTCCATGCTTTCACCTCGTCTTCACCGGCGGTAAAGAATGAGATGAAACCGAGTGCCCGGTATGCGCTTTGCACCACTCGATTGCGAGCAGGCTCGGAAATACCCATCGCGGCAAGAAACTCCTGCTCCTCGGCCTCGGAAAGCTGAGAAACCTCTGCTTCCACGCTTGCCACCAGTTCTACCAGTTCGAGGCCTTCTTCCACGCAATATGCACGCAAGCCGTCGAGGAGTTTTGCATCCGATTCAGCAGTATGATCTTCCCCCAAGTTAGCGACGATAATCATCGGCTTCAAAGTCAGAAAATCGAAACTCCTGATCATCTTGGATTCGTCGGCTGAAAGATCGAGCGTCTTGAGCGGCTTATCGGCCATCAGATGCTCCTGGATTTTCAGCATCAAGTCGCGCTCGAAAGTTTGAGGCGTCCCAGGGGTAACTTTCTTGTTCCTCAATCCCTTTTCGATTCGTTCAAGGCGCGTATCGACAAGCGTGAGATCGGCTAGAGTAAGTTCATCGTTGACTTTGCGAACGTCTCTGAGGGGATCCAACCCGTTTTCGGGGAGAGGAGCGGATGGGCTTTCAAACGCTCTTACGACGTGAATCAACGCATCCACGGCACGGATACCGGTGAAAAAGTCAGTGCCGAATTTGTCCTTTTGCATATCTACGCCGATCGGAGCCGCGCCGTCGATCACCTCGATGGTCGCCGGGCTGACCTTTTTGGGATGGTAAACCTCGACGATACGGTCAAATCTCGGATCGGGAACAGCGATGGATCCTATATTAGCCTCGCGTCTTGAAACGCCGAATTCCGTGGTCGGCGCTTCGCCGTGAGTGAGAGCGTTGAAAAGGGTTGTTTTACCTACCCCGGGTAGGCCTATCATTCCTGCCTTCAATGTAGAGCGTCCTCCAGCCTGCTTGTCAAAAATCTGTCTCAAGTATTTTATCCGATAATCGATTTTCCTGCCAGTCCACTCGTAGTTCGAAGTCGGGCGGTCTTGTACCGGTAGATCGAAGTTGGACGTTGAGCGTTGGAAGCTCGACGTTTGGAAAGAGCGATTGAACATCGAACAGTCCAACATGGAACGCCGAGCTTCGAACGAATCTCTGCCGATGGATCGAAGTTGAACGCTCGAAACAGAACAAAGACGTTGCTTGTTTTGCCGCAGTGGAAATCAGGGTAGAACTGATGACAATTTGATTCGAGTATTTGGAGGAGAGTTGTCATGCAGTACACCCATCTGGGACGGACAGGCCTGTTAGTCAGCCGCTTGTGCCTCGGTACCATGAACTTCGGTCCGATGACTTCTGAAGAAGACAGTCATGAGATCATGGACAAGGCGCTCGATCTGGGCATCAATTTTATCGACACGGCAAACGGTTACGGATTCAAAATTGGCGAAGGATGGACGGAGCAAATTATCGGCAGATGGTTTGCAAAGGGCGGCGGACGGCGTGAAAAGACCGTGATCGCTACCAAGGTTTATTCCAGTATGGGCGAATGGCCGAATATGTCGAAGCTTTCCGCCTACCACATAAGACGAGCATGTGACGAAAGCCTTCAGCGCCTTCAGACCGATTACATAGATCTTTACCAGATGCATCATATTGACCGGAATGCTCCCTGGGATGAGTTGTGGCAGGCGATGGAGCAGCTTGTCCAGGCGGGGAAGGTGCTTTATGTCGGGAGCAGCAATTTTGCCGCTTGGAACATCGTGCAGGCGAATGCAGAGGCGAGCAAAAGGCATTTCCTCGGACTCGTGTCGGAGCAGAGTCTGTATAATTTGATCGTGCGAGCAATCGAGCTTGAAGTGATACCGGCATGTCTGAACCTTGGGGTCGGGATCATCCCGTGGAGTCCTCTGTACAACGGGCTTCTAGGTGGAATTCTTCACAAGGAATCGCAGGGAAGACGAGCGCAGGCGGGTGTCCAGGCCAAACTGGAAAAGCACCGGCCGCAGATCGAGGCGTATGAAAAGCTTTGTGCGGATTTGGGCGAAAGTCCGGCTGATGTTGCATTGGCATGGCTGCTTTCAAATCCCGCGATAACCTCTCCGATTATAGGTCCGCGAACCGTCGAGCAGTTGGATGGATCGATCCGGGCGTTGGATATCACGCTTTCTCCTGAAACTATGCAAAGGCTGGACGAGATCTTCCCCGGACCAGGAGGTCAAGCTCCCGAAGCGTATGCGTGGTAGTGGTCGGCAAGCCAGATTCTTCTTAAGCTGCTTTGAATGATGGTGGGGTGCTTTCTTCTTGGAGCACCCCTACAAAAGCGTCCACGATGCTCGGGTCGAATTGACTCCCTGCACAGCGATTTAGTTCCAAAATGGCTGCTTCCTTTGTGCTCGCCTTTGAGTAGGGACGGTCGGAGGTCATGGCATGGTAGGAGTCAACGACTGAGATAATTCTCGCTAACAGCGGAATATCGCCGCCTTTCAAGCAATTGGGATAGCCGGTTCCATCCCAGCACTCGTGATGATGGAGTATGCTCGGAAGTATCGGACGCAAACTGTGGGATTTCTGGACAATAGCGTATCCCAGCGCCGGATGAGTCTTCATGATACAGCGTTCTTCTTCGGTAAGCGCACCTGTTTTGGTGAGAACCGATGCCGATAATCCCAGCTTCCCTATATCGTACAGGAGGCTCGCTACTTTCAGCATTTGCTGGTCGGTATCGGATAGCTGCATCTTGCTGCCGATTGCGACACAATGAGTCATCACGGCATGGGAAAATCCCTGGCGGCGCCGACTCTTGGTATCGACCGCGGCTGCCATTGCCTCGATCGTACTGATATCTTCTGCATGGAGAAGTAAGTGCAGCTTGTACGGATCAGTATGCTCTGCTTCCTCTGCGCCTTTCAGCAGATCGTTGGTGAATGGAGTAACCCTGTTTCTCCCGGCAGATTTTGATCTATACATCGCTAGATCCGCCGCCATTATCAATCCTTCGCCTTCGGTGCTGTGTATCGGGTATTGCGCTATCCCTACGCTGATCGAAACCGGCACGCAGGAACCATCGTTTTCGGTGAAGCAATATCGCTCAACTCCTACCCTGATACGCTCGGCCACTGAGATTGCTTCTTCCATCTCTGTTTCAGGGAGGATAATGACAAACTCTTCGCCTCCATAACGGGCAACAACGTCGATTTCACGAGAATTCCTCGAGAGGATCTGGGATACTTCCTGAAGTACCAGATCGCCGAACGGATGCCCGTGCGTATCGTTCAAAATCTTGAAATGGTCGATATCTATGATCGCGAGGGAGAGAGGACGACGATAACGGTGAGATCGATTCAGCTCGGTTTCCAGACGTTCCTGGAAATAGCGGTGATTGAAGAGTCCCGTTAGGCTGTCGGTATTTGCCCTCAGGATCAGTTGATGGTTATTTGTTTTCAGGCTTTCCACCATTTGATTGAAACTGCTGCCGAGTTCGCCTGCCACATCGTCTGTCGTCGATGGTAATCTGACATCGAGGTTACCCGACATCACTGAGTGGATTGCCTCGGTCAAGTCTTTGATCGGAGGTGCGATTACTTCTGACAGCCCAGCCATCCCCAGGATCGCTATGGCGAATATTATCCCGAAAACAAGCAGGAACTTCCCCTCCATGTCCTGTAAAGGGGCATTCATGTGCTTCGTGCTGAATCCCGCGTGTATAGTGATTTGCTTCCCGACTGCCGGAATTATCGGCATAGAGACAGGGACATATTTGTCTTGACCGGTATGGGCGGCATTATCGATAGCTCGATTGATGTCACGGAATGATTTGTCCTTGAAGCTGACGTCGTTTGCCAATCCAATCCTGTGAGTATCGGCAAACAAGACCTTCTCATGGTTGTCCACAAAGACCACGTATGAGAGATCTGTGTCGGTCTTGAGCAATTTAGTTGCGGCCGATTTGTAGTTTGTGCCGTCGGTGCTTCGTGTGAGGTCCGCGTAGGTCGTGTTCAAGGCTTCGGAAAAGCTTTGGTACACATTGGCGCGTTCTACCGCCAATACGTCTTTTTCCATTCGCACTTTGACATTGCTTACGATCAGGAGAATCGCAAAGAATAGACCTGCTATAAGGACGCAAAGCTTCATATCCAAGCTGCGCGATTTCATGCGAGACGATGTCCTCCGGACTATCTGGGGGAGTCGTGCTTGAGAGACAGGTGAATTTCCCAGATTTATCACCACTAGAATTATCGGCAGAGTTGGGGTGATACATGAGGGAAATTTCAGGTTTTTACAGCAGATTATAGCCTGGTAAAAATAACTGATTTTTCGGCTTTTCAGGCCGGTAAAGTGAAGTTGAAGGTACTTCCGAGCCCCGGCTCGCTTTCCACCCAGATCGAGCCGCCGTGGGCCTCTGTCATCAGCTTGCAGAAAGTCAGTCCAAGTCCACTCGATGATTTCTTTTTTGTGCCGGGAGTATCGATCTGCACAAACTTATCGAAGATTTTCTTCTGGTGTGATTTGGGTATTCCTTCGCCCGTATCACTGACGCTGATCTTGACCAACTTTTCATCGGCGAGGTATTTGGCGGTAAGAGTAATCTGCCCTTTTGCCGGAGTGTGTCGGACTGCATTGGACAACAGATTGAGCATCACGCGGAGAATCCGGTCTCTATCCGCAGTGATTGAAGGTACGTCGGGCTGTATCCCTTTGATAATCTTCAGCCGTCGATTTCGAATTGCGATCTCCAACTGAGAAACTGCTTCATCAATGATACTGTAAATCGACAATTCTTGTCTGTGCAAGGCGATCTTGCCTTCCTCGATCCGGCTGACATCGAGGAGGTCGTCTATCATTCGCATCATGGTCTCGCTGCTCGAGAGGGCGATGCGAATAACTTCGGATACCTGGCTGTCGGATTCCGGCTCGAGAAGGTCGGATAGTGTCTGGATCGAACCTACGACTGCGGTGAGGGGAACGCGTAAATCGTGAACGACCATTCCGGTAAGGTCTTTTGTGAGCTGTTCCGATTGTCTCAACTGCTTGTACGCTGCCCTCAATTCGCGGTTGCTCTGCCTGATAGCGTGGGCATTTTCCATGGCTGAGGCTGCTTGCTCGGCCAGAGACATCACCAATTCGATCGGCTCGATCGAATCAATCCCTGATTGATCGGAGGCTGTCACTTCCCACGAGCAGAATTGGTCGCCTAGCCCCCAGCATCTGGTTTCGACCGCGTCCAACGGCTTGCCAAGCACGCTTTCGAGGCCGCCTGCGATCAATCCGGCTTCGAAATGGCAGAATGTTTCGCCGATGTTCGGCAATCCGGAGCACGTAGCGCATTCTGTAGAGGTGAGCACGATGCGGTCGACAGACTCTTCGGCTATCCCGACTTTTCCCAGTGCAAAGCCTTCGAGGGTCTGGATCATTTCAGGGATGGTCGATATGTTGAGTTTCCTGCCGATTGACCGTCCTGATGCCTTCAATACGGCGGCGGCAATCCTGGAACCAAAGGCTTCTCTAAATGCGAGGAGTCGAACGGCTCTGTACAATTCGATTGGGACTGTTCCGCCAAGATTCGGCCTCTGATAGTTGAAAACTTGTGTGGTATCGAGAGGATGCTGGGTATGAGCGGATTCCAGGCTGTCCTTCAAGATTTGAAGTGCCTGATAGCGAAAATCCTTCACCGCTTCACGCGTCATTCTATCGTTAGAAGAGTTCGGTATATCACACGCAGTCATTTAACGAGGCATGAACTCGATTTCTGCCCATGCCTCGGAATGTGCAAAAAGTCTCCATCGTCCCTAGGGTGATCAGAATATCACATTACCCGTCAAAAGACAATGCTTAAATTGTGTGTGAATTTCCGAGTTATCACATCCCAAGTTGCAGCTTTGTTCGCACGATGTTTATGATGCTGTCCTGGGTGACCATGCCGCGAAGTTTTCCATCGTGGATCACCAGGAGTCTGGGACTGTTGCCCTGTGCCATGTGTATCAGAGCATCGAATGCATCATCGTTTTCGTCGATTGTGCGTTCGGCATCCGGCGGCTGTACTATCTCGCGCACTTTGACGTCATGCCAAGTTTCGCGCGGGATATTGCGTACCTCGTTCACTGTTATGATACCGATCAAATTCTCCCCTTCCGATACCGGGAACGCCGAGTAATCATATTTGAGGAGGTAATCGTGAACGAACGAGTCGATAGTAGTTTCCGGCTCGACATGCGGGAAATCGGTGGTCATCACGCGGTGCACGTCTACTCCGGAAAGTGCTTTTCTCAAGATGACTTGCTGGTAGCTCTGCTGTGCGGCATTGTTTAGGAACCAACCGATGAAAACCAGCCACAATCCGCTCAGGAATTGCCCGGTCAGCATGATCAAGAAGCCGCCGAGGATGAACAGATACCCGAAGCCCTGACCTATGCTCGCTGCGATCCTTGTCGCCTTGTCGAGGTTGTTTAACGAGCCCCAAAGAATGGCTCGAAGTACTCGGCCTCCATCGAGTGGGAAACCCGGAATAAGGTTGAATATTCCCAGCGTGATATTGATCAAGCCAAGGTAGCCCAATACTGCGTTTGCAAGGGAGTTCGATGCGTTACCGACCGCTCGTGCCATCGCCATCAGCACAAGTCCGAGAATGATGCTCGTCGCTGGTCCGGCGATCGCCATTTTCAGCTCCACTTCGGGAGTTCGAGGCTCTTCCATGAGTTGAGACACTCCGCCAAAGATGAAAAGAGTGATCCCACCTACCGGGAGGCCATTTTTCTTTGCTACGTAACTGTGCATCAACTCATGGAGCAGCACGCTCGCGAACAGAAGAAGCGCGGCGATAACTCCGCCCAACCAGTCCATCGCTTTACTGAAGTTCGGATGGGTTTGAGGAAAATAGACCGCTCCGAGCGAGTAAACGATCAAAGCGAAGATTACCAGCCACGAAATATCTATCCTAATGGGAATTCCCAGAAGTCTGCCGATCTTGATGCTCATCTGCCTCACCAACTTTCTATGCTCGAGTTAGCCCGCTTACTACTTACCCGGACATCGATATGCTTAAACTAACTCATCATTAGCAGAGCCGGTCAAGATGGTGAGAGATTGAAATTCCCAGTCATTTACCTCATGAAAAGCGCGCGGTGCACGGGTGCCGGATACGGTACATTCGGGCCCTTCGCTACTACCCACGATATGCGATTTAACTGATCGGTAGGAGCACGGTCAAAATCCGAAAAGTCCATTTTCGACGATTCT
>Ga0272448_1004070_pt1 | contig 16915 bp, 16 predicted proteins | sample YNPCB0191_FD_202220 | JGI IMG/M metagenome (GOLD analysis project Ga0272448, IMG submission 202220) | Hot spring sediment microbial communities from Yellowstone National Park, WY, United States - YNP-CB-019-1 | ecosystem: Environmental > Aquatic > Thermal springs > Hot (42-90C) > Sediment...
CTGCACATACTGCTCCAAAGAAACACGACTGGCGTACCTACCGGTACGCTCTGCGCAACTAGATCTAAAGTCACTTAGGTCTTCTGTCAGCTTGGTTTGCACCGCATCCAATTTCTGCAGGATATCGTAAGACAAAGCGGACAACCGCTTGGCCATATCCTCCTTCATAGCGGACAATTGCGAAGTCACTTCAGTGCGAAGGTCGCCGAACCTGACTTCCAGCGCCTCCTTCTCTACCCTTACGGCCTCAGTTTTTCTATCCAAAGCCTCAACTTTCTCTTCTAGTACAGCTACACGGCTACTCAGCTTCCATACGATCGCCGTGTAAGCGCCAACGGCCGTTAGAGCGCCAGATGTCAGTGTGGTGATTATTGTCTCGGTGATGTTGGACATGTGCAAATGCGCATCCCATCGTCGAAAACCTAACCTAACACCCACACGCGCACGGAGGCGGCGGTTGTGTACTCCAATGACATGGACGTGATGCCGTCAATTGGAGATGGCGAACAAAGCATCTTCATACCGCCGGCTGACACCTCTTCGGTGGACACAGCGCCGTTCGTGTGAACGAGTACCGGCCCCACGCCCTGCCCCGCGGCGACCTTTACCAGTACGAATTTGGCACCGGTTGAAGATGATGTACCAAAGTCCAATGTCTTGGTACCGGACCCGGACAATTCGAGTTTGTACTCGACCATACTACCGACCGAGCCAGAGAAGTTGTATTGGATCGGCGCTTGGTCCTGCCCGTCATCGGACGGTAGGGTTACGGTCACACTAACTGTGAATGGTACCGTAGCCATTTGCGCACCTACCCGACGGTTTGTAGGAACCCACCAGACTTCGACCCGTGGGAGTATGGGGTTGTGTTAGTCACCAACGCCACATCTGTTATGGCAACCGGCACGATCCGTTCGTACTGTACGGCAACCGATTCTTGGATCAGCACACCCTGACTGTCAACCACCCAACTGTGGTTTGGTACAAACGAGCTTTCAAAGTACAACGAACCAAGAGTGCGCAGGTTCGAATCCCTGATGTACAACATCAACCCAATGGGTTGGGAGAACAGATCCGACGCTAGATTCAGATATATGTTCTCATAACCGGGTGGGATGATGACGTCGTGCGGATTAGCAATATTCTGCAAAGCTTGGTTCGGAAACATGGGTTTGATCAGCACACCACCGCCCGGCAGCAAGTCCATATAGTACGCATACAAGATGCGTAGTAAACTTGCGCCGTGGTAGTAGACACGACCGAGGCCGATTTGCCCGACCGTCCTGCCGGATATGAAGTAGCTACGCTCGGAACCGAGTTCAAAGAGGCGGCTGAACGCCCTGGTCTGCGTCAGATTGAAATTCTGGATGATACCGACCGGCAGTACAATCTGATTGGCAACTGCACCGGCGGCAAGCGCCGCCGTCATATTGATGGCGCCACCGACATCTGACAGTCTGGGAGGGCCAGCAGCCAGAAGCGTGAAGCCGCCATGGGCATACGCCCCATCGACCAAACCCGACTGTACGTACTGTTCGTAGGGGGACCACTCACTAAAATTGCCGGGCATAGTTTCCTCCGTCTGTCAGACAATCAGTCGGATCTGTATGTAATTGCTGGGATACGGTGGGTCCACCGTAATATCAAGCAGCAACGAATCGGGGTTGTTCTCGTCCTGGACCAGGTTGTTTATCTCGGCATCGACGAGAACGAATATACCGGTTATGAACTGCAGCAACCCTTGCACCACGTGGCTAAGAGTATCCAGGTAGGACTGGTTGATATTGAACCGCCCGATGAACACTCGAAGCCCCTTGCGAAGGAACTTGGCCGTGAAGTCAAGACACTTCGTGATACTGTCGGTGCGCGTTTCGATTGACGTCATGTCAGTTGTGAGCGCCATGCGCGCAAATATGGGGCCGTTGTCTTCCGGTTCCTGCACGATGATCGTATTGCCACCGTAGGCGATACGATTTAGCTGGCGAGTGGAGAAGAAGTCGTTTGTGCCGGTAACCTTTGTGAAACCAATGATCGGGAAGTTCGTGAAGGACTGCTGTGGGGGCTGCCCGCCAATCATGCCAGCGTAAGCGGCGCACACGTAGAACCCCTCTAGTTGCTGGTTCACGCCTTCGAATGTAGCGTGGCACTTGTCCAGTACCAGATTCCAGAATCGGCGACTGGAAAAGCTCTTGCCAAGGTCCTGGTAGGTATCCGCAATGGCATCCTTATCTAGACTGCCGTCCGGCAGAACCAATTTGGAACCGCGGATGCTGACGTTGAACTGTTTATCGATCCACGGGGTGGTGGGTAGCGCCCCGGTAGCATAGTAGAATGCATCATCGTTGGTTCCGGGTGGGAAGTCAGAAGAAGAGTACCTGATCTTTACAACAGACCCTGATACCTCCTCCACGCTGTAGTGTCCGGTATCGCCTTCAACTGTTAAGAACACGCCCTTTTCGGCGTCTATCGTTCCCGTTGGATCAACACCATTTGCCAAAAGCAGGGCGCCCAAATTGGCGATCCCGGTGTCCACGTATTCGGACGTGGCTGTCCTGTTGCACGTCCCTGAGCCGATCAGGACATCCAAAGCTCGGTCCGGCCTGGCTAAATTGAAGATGATGACCCGCTCGCCCTTGTACTGTGGCTCACTCATCGTAACCGCATGCGCGTTAGCGATCTGCGCCACAGTTTTGTCATGCGTGAGCGGGGCGATGGCGTACACCTCTTTGCTCTCCAGGAACTCGAACGCCCTGGTGTACGCTTCCAGTGTCCCGTAGGGCTCTGCATCACTCTTTTCGTCCAGACCTATACCGGACACTTGCGCACCAGAGCTGTTGAGCAGTGCGAAGTACATACCCATTGCAAATGGGTTGGCCGCACTAACCGGCGGCAGTAGTGACTGCAACATGGTGGTCGTATCAACGCGAAGCAGTGCGGCCCTCTTCGCCGACACAGACACGTCTTTACGAAGCGCCGTGTACTGCAAGTACGTTTGGAGCGCCAATGGAGATGACCAGTTGCCAGAGGTGTCACGCACTAAGGTGTGCTTGAACGTAGCCGCCCCACTGTTCTGATCTATCGTCAGATCGACATCCGGCCGATCCATCGCAGACTCAGCCGGCAGGTTCTTCGCCACGAAGTAAAAGGTCTTGCCGAAATGCTCGCCGGTTGGAGTAATAGGGTACTGCTTATCCAGCCTGACCTCACCTTTGTACACGTTCGTCGTGCCACGAGGCGCAACCTGCAACACCCTACCTTTGTAAACCCCGTCCACATAAAGAAGGTCGCCCGGCCTAACCGGATGCGGCTGCAATGCCGACACGTGACCGGCCGCTGCCTTCATGGTGTCGCCGGTAATGGGCGTTGAATTCGCCGTAAGTCCGAGTGCGGTTAGCGCAGTTCCTCCAACAATCTGGATGAAGGCGTCCACACCCTTCTTCTTTGTCGATACAACGAGCTCGCCCGGTACAGTGGTACCGATGCTAAAATCAAGATCTGTGAACACGGTGTCCAGCCAACTGGCGAACACAGCACCGCCATGTGCCGGGATATCCTCGATAAACGTGATTGTCTGGGGCCCCGTACCAGAGTCGATTGTTAAAGTAAGACCGGTCAACGTTGCACCGGCTGTGTCTATATCCACGGCTCCAGTAATAGTAATGTGGGCGCTGGCTGCGGTCAGATCTTCGCCCGCAATGGGCGCGGGGGATTCGATGTGGAACGCTACAATGGGGCTTACTGGGTCGCCATTACCGTCGTCCACAACAACGATATCATTGCACGCAAACCCAGCCGTTCTATCACCGCGGCGGAGGAACGCCATATTCTGCGCGCCCTCCTGTAGATTCAGGCCGGAACCCAGATATAGAAAACCTCGTACAGTGTCGAGCTCAATCGACAGATATTCGATGTTCCCCATCGGATCTGGGTATGCCCATTTCGGTATCGTAACCCCGCGCTGCGTGTAGTAGCTGAACCCACGATAGGTATGCCCTTCCGGTATACCCAACGCCGTAAGCACTGTTCTATCGGATACGGCCTGAACCCTAATGTAAAACTGTTGCTGGTCGCCAGATGCACGAGTTCGGATGACCACAGCCTGGCCGTCGACATACGCATACATGTCCTGAAAGACGTTCGCCTGTTCAAACGCACCATTCAGGAAGTCCGCAACCGCTTTGGCCGTGACGCTGCCCTGCCAAACAGCATTCGTTGGGAAGGTAACTGTAAACTCCGGTCCGTGGTTCAATGAAAAGACGATATGCTTACCGGCCAGATCAGCCGCAGCATACGGACCGTCCTTGCAAACCACGTATGCCGCAGAGGTTGCCCTAGCCTGGGCATTAAGCGTAGTACCGCCGGAGCCATCAGGCGTTAGCACCTGAACGACTTGATTGCAGACGCCAATAATACACGGCATCAACGTAGGGACGACAACGGTCGGGTTCTCGGTCTGGAAGACCTGCAGTACCTCAACACCGGGTTGCTTGAGTTCAACGGCCTCAGCCATGTCAGGCTCCTTTCGACTTGCTTTGCGGCGGCTTCAGCCAACGCATCAAGATTCTCCCATGCCCGACCCGGATAGGGGAATAGGCCGGCCCCGAATACGAGGCGGGCGAAGACGAAGCTTGCCCTCCTGAGATACGTCAACACCGGGCTGCCCCAATTCCGAAGCCCCGCGCTGCTGCGTACTGGTCGGGTGGAACACCTCCGGTGTTGTTCCGTCGTACTGCGCTGGACCGTCTGTGGGATACCGGTGCAATGACATCTCTATGAATTTGGCTACCTTTTGACCCAATGGGGTAGCGGCGCCAGTGCGCACCAATTGGAATGGAATGACCACACTTGTAGCAGTCCACTCGTCGCCTTGGTCAGCAGCCACAATAGAACCAGCGGGGCTCGGCGCGCCCACGCCAATGTTCTGGCCGATCTGATAGATCGACTTTCTCTGCAGAACATCGCGCAGTAACCACAAGTGCTCTGCAACAAAGAAGGCCAGATTCTCCGACTCTATTGGCTCCCTGGAGCAACAATTGATCGTCATATTGCCAGGCACGATCACACTCTTCTTTTTAGTACCAGTTTGCATGTCGAACCCGGCCATGTCGTCCAACCCCAAACTGCTCAAGACGATGGACGATCTGGTTATCGTCATGCACGGTCTAGTACCGTAGTCTTTTACCTTGATGGGGCTCTCATCGGTAATGACAATCTCTGTTTCCGTTACATTCGGTTCCCAGTGGTAATTACCGCGCGGCATGTACCAAAACAGACCCTGCACGAACTGTAGTAGTACGGTGCGCAGGTGCAGTATCGGCGACGTGCGCATAAGCTGCAGGTTATCTACATCCTGCTGTGTGTAGACAACCGGGTCTGTTCTATTCACCTTCAATGGCACGGCGTGTGTCCTCCAAGTTCTTCCTCCTGGCGTATTCCAGCATCAGACCAGACATGCCGCCTAGGAACGTACCGGCCGGCACTACGTATTTCATCGGTATAGGACTGCCTGTGTGCCTCTTACTCAGGTAGTCAGCTAACATACCGGCGCCGTAACCCAGACCAGTGCCAAGACCAGCACCCAGAGCTGTCGCACCGATCACTCTGGCGCCGACCGATAGCGGCGACCGCCTCTTCTTTTCCTTCTCGGCCGCGATCTTCAGAAGCTCATCGGCCATCGCATAGTAGGACATCACGTTGGCCTCCGATTGTAAAAGTCCATTAAGTTGGCAACCACATCCCGTTCGTATGACTCCAGGTTGTGCGGATTCGAATAGTTACGCGCCGGTGTGATGGCTAATTCTCGTAATGGTGCGGGGAGGTCGATTGGAATCGCGTATTCTATGTCACGTGGCGGTATCTCATGAAGCTGAAGCTCCTGATGCAAAATGGCCCTTCCCTTCTCCGTCTGGCTCACTTGAACTACACGCCATCTTCTGTTTTCGGCTTCGACCAGTACATCCCTTGGTTTCAACGGTGGGTAGTAACCGATACGCGCAGTTGTATTGCTCTGTTGCATCGCCCCCACATTTGTTATCTGGTCTGTTTTAGGACTGGGGTCGATCTGCGCCCATACCTCGATTGGGGCCAGATACCCACGAACAAAACCAGTGTCGTAGCACCGCATACAGCCAGAACGAATACGCTTTGACAGTGTCGGGGACCAACAGTCACAACGCTGACCAAAAGTACGAACCGGAAGAAGCCACATCCTTCTACCAACGAACTCTTGCATCAACAAATTGATGTGGCGTCTGACCTCCATGGTTATAAGGTCCGGCTCCGGCATGGAAGAGTACGGGCCAAAATCCTTCCACTCTCCCGAGCGTTTGTCCGTTACACGGATACGGTAGAACAGAACCCGCCAACGATTTGCAACTTGCAGGAAGTTGTCGACGAAGACATACCTATCCTCGAACGGTACGCTGATTGGCTCAAATGGCCCCTCCGCAGATTCTGAACGTAGAATCTGGAACGTATAGTCCCATATATCCGTGGTCTGGTCAGAAACCTCCCAGCTAATCTCGTGAAAGTCCAGATCTAGAGACCGGACCTTGACGTTGGAAGGTTCGACCAATGACGCCATTTATCACCCCATGCCAGGCAGCACCCCCTGCGCCGGTTGCTGTGCAGGTGTCTTACCAAACGGCAGCTCCAATTGCTTCATATCACCAGACGGTGTAGCCATGAGCATAGCCGCCCGCCGTTTCGCAGCTTCATTCAACGCTTCTTGCGCACGCGCAGGGTTGGCTGCCGTTTGCCTCACTGCAACTCTGGCTAGGTCCGGTATGTTCGCGTTTCTGAACATCAATCCGCTATTGCCCGCAGCCCTGGCAGTATAGCCAAGTTCCCGTGCGTTTCTCAGTACATCGGTATTCCACGATCTCTTTAGCGCTTCGCCGAAACCTATACCCTCGACGCCCTTTGGCAGACCTTTGTTTACCGCATTTTGGATCATAAGCGCCCGGCCACCTAACTGACCAGCCTTTCCAGCCAAAAATCCACCGGCACCGCCCAACAGTGCCCCGCCTACAGTACCGCTCAACCCTCCGTTATCCTTGCCGCCCATGTAAGCACCGGCCACAGCACCGGCTGCGGAGGTTGCTAGCGGGATAGCGTTATGCCTCAGCAACCCACCCCAATTCACGCTTCTAGCGGCATTGGAAAGTGTAAAAGCTAGCTTTTCGCGCATCAGCGCGTGTGCCATTTTGAGCTTGGCGGCGGCCATCTTCATACCGTCTTCTCCGGCCAGAGGTCCCTGTCCGCCTAACCCACCGCCTTGCATCATCTGTTGTGGCGGCATGGATTGTCCAATTGTTGGGTATGCGCCAACCGGCTGCGGAGTTGGCGGTAGCGGGTTCGACAACGGGTCGAATCCGTTACTTGCCATGTGCACAAGGTCCTGCGTTGGCAGATTGGATAGCTGCTGCGCCAACTTTTCGATCTCCCGTTCTCTACGTGACGCCTGATAGGTGGCGGAAAGGAACCCGTCGATCATCGCTTGTCCTTCCTATGCTTGAGGTACCCCGCGATCGCTTTTCTTGCTGTAGGCCCAACGGCCCCAGCGGTGTTGGCAGCGGCTATGCCAATCAGAGCGCTTCCCGCAATCGGGTGCTTGTCCACATACTCGGCCATCGCATGCCGGATCTTCTGTTTGGCGACGTTGAGGTCGGAGGTGGCGGTGCCGCCTTTGGCCTCCGCGGCCTCCAGATCCTTCTTGGTCTTTACACTATGGGGACGCCCGAGCGCCGTAACCCCGGCACCGAGGGCACCACCGACGGCCATATATGGGCCGCGCTCTTTCAGTTCCCGCTTCAACGTTTCCTTGATCTGATCAAACCTAGCGCCAGACGTTTTGACGCCACCCGACGGAGCAGCGCCTTCCATTGCCGGCCCGCCATTGCTACTTGCCGCGCCCTGCGGTGCTGTATCGCCATTCGGAGATGTTGCGTCGGGCGGAAGTTCCTGATCCGGTGCATTAGCCGCTGGCCCGCCAGGTTGTACCTCTGGGCCGGCGGTAGGTGCGGTTTGCCCACCGAGCTGCATCTCAATCCCCTGTGTAGGGTCGTTCATCAATACAGTCTGGATGTCAGCCTTCATCTTTGCCACGGCGGCTCGCATATTCTCAGACAATTGTCTATGCAACATCGCATCATTGACAGCCTGAAGATGGGCCACCTGCGACTGCGCCGCTATCTGTTGTGCAGCTTGTGCAGTTTGCATAGCCTGCTGTTGTATCTGCTGTGCTTGTTGCATTGATTGCTGTATCTGCGCTTGCGATTGCTGTACCTGCTGCTCTAGTTCACCGGCCTGCTGCTGCACAGACTGCAGTTGCTGCCCCATTGACTCAGCCGTCTGCTGCGCCTGGTCAGCCATCTGTTTGTAATACGCGGCCTGCTGTTGCAGCTCGGCTATAGTACCGGCGCGTTCGGCAGCGACAAACGAACTGAGGGCCGGGTCAGTTAACGGCGCCTGCGTGGGCATCGGCGCCTGTGGCTGCGGACTCTGCACAACGGGTTCATCATCCGATGTAACGGCAGCCGGTACCGTCATGCCGGTACCGGATACCACGCCTTGCTGATCGCCGCCCGCCATAGCGACATTGGGATTGCTGACCGCCATTTCATCAAATGCACGCTTCAGCGCCATCGCCATCTTAGCGGCCATACTGCCCTTGGTCCTCTGCCCTTGGCTGCCCCAGGCCAACTCTGCCTCTATGGTCCTAGACCTAGCTCGGTCGAAGTTGCCATGGCCAATCCAGCGGTTGACAATAGCGTCGGCGGGGTCGCCACTGGGCCAGTTGGTGTTCTCGCTAAATACAGAGCCCTCCTTGGCAAACCGTTCTGCGTCAATCCTACGGCCTATCTCTCTACCTATCTTTCCGCCTACATGTTGACCAACGGCGGCGGCCCCAACAGATACCGGTGCCTTCTTGTGCAAAGCGTGCGTCGATCCACCCAATACCGCACCGGCTATCCGTCCTACCAAGTCCCCAGAGCGCTCGCTGCGTGTGTACCTGTACCGTTCGAATCTGGCTGCGGCCGCGCGTTCAGCAGAGGCTCTGCCTGCTTCTCTATCAGCTTTGGAGGATGTTTTGATCGCCATCAGCTCTGGCGATGCGACAGCAGGCAGAAGTTGCCAGAGGTCATCCGCATGCTCCTGCTCCTTAACCATGTACTCCTCTGCTTTTATCCTCATGGGGTTGCCGGCACTCATAGCCACCAGCGTGCGCCAATCGGCAATGGACTCCTGCTCCATACGTAACATCGTCTTTATGATATCGCACGGATCTGTGGATGGATGCGGCGGGTCGATCTCAGGAACATTCGCGCCACCGCCAAGTACAGCCATCCTCCGGAGCAGGAAGTTGGCGTGTTCCAATTCATCATCCACATGGTCCTGGAAGTGCTCGACGATATCGTCACGCGCCATACCCCGTAGCGTCTGCCCGTACACCGTGTAGGCATAAATGGTATCGAACTCGTTTTTCACCATCTTTGCCAGATGCTGAAGCAGCTCCGGTATGGGCACCGCAAATTGCCCTTCCAACATACCGGTGACATCAGGCGGGTCTGTCGGGGCAGCAGTCTTTAGCCGCAAAAAGTAATCTGCCACCACGCCAAGATCCGGGCGGTAATCACTCAATAGTGCGGATTCGAAATCGAATGCCATGCTCTAGCCCTCCCAGATCATAACGGCGTGGGAGCCGTCATTGGTGGTGTTCCACCATACAAGTCGAGGTGCCGAGGTCGAGCCCGGAGCGCCGATTATTCTGCCGGTGGCTGCAGAATCGTATGGGAACCCGAGAAGTCTTTTGGCGTCGCTAGGCGCCGAATCTAGCGCAATGGGCACCGACACAGGATCACTGGAATGGACAAGGGCGATATGCCCACCTATCTGGTACACCCGCACACCGTTAACGGCGGCCTCTATCTGCTGTTTGATATCGTTGAACATCAATCTGTGGTCCGGAAGCGCGCCTTCAACGAATGTTACAGAGCCAGACGGGGAGGTGAACGTCAACGTTGTACCAACCAGCCCAACCACACCGCTGCCCACGTCCGCACCTAGCAGACCGCCGTTCAGGTAGTTCTGCATCTCTGCCAGATCCCTAAATTTGCACACACTGTACATGCTCTACACCTAGTACATGGCATAGGTCGCGTTCACGGCCCAGTATTCGGAATTCACACCGGGCTGCCCAAGCACGCCTTGTATATTGAGCGCGACCTTCACCCGTTGCATCTTCTGTTCGATAGACCCCTTGAAGTACTGGAGCCAATTCATGAGCATGGGTGTCTTGTCGTTGACGCCAACGTTCAGTCCACCGTCAGAATAGTTCAGGTGGTTCCGCGTCTGCAGCATGCCTACAGATTCCAGAAGCGCGATGACGGTCATGCGAAGTATAAGTGACCGTTGCCCCAACTGCAGAAGCTGCTCAAGGGATAGGGTGGTGAACTGCGGTGTTCCGTTGAATTCGTTAACAGCGTCGATGACCGCCCAAGCGATCATACGATCACTGGACTCTTCACCACGCACCAGCCGATTGAGCTCAGGGTAATCCCGTAGGAACATCCGAACCTCTTGCACGAACATGGAAAAGGTGGGTGTTACACCCGGGATTCCCTCTAGCGACATCACCGCCTCCGCTTCTTGTACTTGGGCTCGTCATTTACCGAATCTGCCTCCGTAACAGGCGGTGACGACGGGTCAACGCCAACAGATGGGGGCAGCTTGAACTCGCTTTGGTCTGTAATTGGAACTGTGCCAGGCAGCGGTTCGAGTGCCGCAGCCGGCGGCGGGTCATCTCTAGACACACTGTCTAGCGGGAAGTTCGGTTTGGGAGACGACGGGGGCATCGGTGCCGCTTCCATGGTGTCCAAGTCCACCTCCGCACCATGCATGGTCGTGACGGTAAGCAACCCAATGCTCTTCTTATCCTTCAACTCTTGTAGCAACTCTTTGACCCTATGCTCCTCCAGCACAACCGGCTGGCCGCGAATGAGCCTGTGCACACCGCCAATATACTGTGTAAGTCCCTCATGCGTCGGATTACGCATGCGCAGGTTACGGGTACTGCGGCTTCGGCACGTATTCACAACCTTGTAAAACGTAGGCATCGGAACCTCATACAGTAAGGGCGCCGGTGCCAACACCGGCCCCGACGCCCTAGACTAACTAGTCGATCCGTCATGCAGCTAGTAGCTGACGACCTGCGGGAACTTGAGTCCCTGATCGACACGGTTGTTCACTGCACCAAGTGCATCCTCAGCCACGGGCACGAAGTTGGAACGCAACGAGTCCGCATCGAGCGTCGACGCATCTGCGCTATACAACTCCAGCTTGCGCACAGCCGCGATATTAATGACCGCCATGGCAATATCCTCCCACGCCTGGAACATGATATTGTTGGCGATCTTGTCGATGTAGAACTTCGTATTGTTCAACACATAGAACTTCCCAAAGAAGTCCGGCTTGGTGAAACAGTAGACGTTGCCTGGGCGCAGGATGTCGGTCTTGATTGTCCGAACATAGGATCGCCCCAGCAGCAGGTTGTACTTGTAACCGTCGACCGTCGTTTCCGACTGGAGGCGGTCACCGAAGTCCTCCACGGTCCACTGCAGAATGTCGTCCCAGTCCACTTCGGTTATGAGGTTGACCTCGGCTCGCATACGGTTGCCGTCCAGGGACTTGTACAGCCGGACAATGTCGGGTCGCTGAAGCGGTCTGACAGTTGCGTCGTTCACACCGGCGTTTCGGGCGAGCTCGCCCTTGATGACGGAAAACTCCACAACCGAACCAGCGTTGATATTGCTCCAATTCAGGGCCACGACATTTCCGCCGTTGGCTTCCTGCTGCAACGCCTGAACGGCGGCTTCGATATGGAGTGTGAATTCACGGTCCTCGATTTCTTGGATGTCCTTCACCGAGTTCTCCTCGATGATCTTGGTGATGGGCATCTCGTAAGCGAGGAGTTCCTGCTCCGTCTTCTGGAAGAGTTCGGAGCTAATTGTGAAGAATGCCACCTCCGCACGCTCACCGCGGATGAACCGGGCGGTAGGCTGCCCACGGAATGTCAGTGTCATGGCCCGGCTCTTGGGCTCGATATCCACGATCTTCACAAGGGTGTCGTGGTTGACACTGCGCTGGCAGTCCGCCCTGGTAACCTGCTGCGGCGGGATGATCTTTCTGGCAAAGCTCACCTCACGCAGACGGTCACGGATGTAGGACCCGCCGTACTCGGCGGCCTTCTCCCTACCTTCAGCAGAGGCGATCTTCGTAGTGAAAAGCTCATTGATAACTCGTGCCGGAACGCTCATTTTACCTTTCCTCCTTCGTCAATCCGTCCCGACCTCACCCGATGTTGATGGGCTTACGGAACCTAAGCTTGCCCCCGTTCTTAGCGGGGAGGCGAGTGACGACGCCAACAATGGGGTCGGTATCATTGTCAGCCCGTCGGATGAGCCCGGAGAACTTCTTGGGTGTCCCGGACACGTTGATGCTGATGACAGCGACCTTCAGGTTCTGTCCAACAGCAGTAATGCCGCCATTGAGTGTGTCATCGTAGATCCTGGTGTCCGCTTCGAACGGCCCCATGTAGATGCACGGCGTCTTCTTCTCAGCGTTCGCCTGCACATCGTATCGGCCCTTCTCTGCAAAGAGCGGCATGGCGTTACTGGCGCCAGGCTTAGGCGCCGGCGTGCCAGCAGCCTGCGTAATATCCGCCGCTCGCACCAACTTGTAATCGTCGTTGATAGTGACCCATTCGCCGTCGACCAGATAATTGGCGTTGAACGGGTTAGACAGATTGGGGTCTGCAAGAGGGATATCTCGGCGCTGGGTCGCCATGAGATCCGACTGCAGCTCGAAGTTGACCTTAGAAATCGTACTTGCCATCTTTCCTTCCTCCGGGCTCTACAGCCCATCACGAGCAATCAGCCGACCTGACCAACGAGCCAACGCTCAAGGTCGCTTCCGCCGATACCACTCCGTTCTTCCGAATTGTTCAATTGAGCCAACTTGGTGCCCATGTCGGGGCCTACCAATTCAACCGCGTCTTGGAAGTTATAGAACTTCCTGATGTCCTGTTCTGCCAACTTTTCGAGACGCTCGGTCAATTGCTCGATCGGCACGTCGGTGTCGATGCCCTTACTGTGCATGACATAAGCTAACTTCTCGGCCTCGTCCCGACGTTGAAGCCTACCCAATCGACTTTCGAGGCTCTCGATGTAGCTGGCCTGCTTGCGAAGTGCGTCGCCTGCCGCGAACAGCACCTGCGACATCTCAGCGCTACTAATCTTAGGGCGCATGCAGTCCTCCTACTTGAACGTTACCGGGTTGACACCGGCGCTTTCGGCCAATTGGCGCATCAGGGCGCGGGCAGCCGCTACCTTCGACACCTCCTGGGCGGAACTAATCTTGGCACCAGCTTCGTCAGTATGACCGAAGACGTTAGCCAAAACTCTGTCAGTGGACTCCGACATCATCGGTTCGTCGAGATATTGATCCATCTCCCGCTTCATTGGAGCCTTAGCTTCACGCCGGGTGAAGTTGGCGACCGCCCTGGGATCGGTGGGTACCAATCCCTTGTAGGTGGCGCCAGGCCCTGATTGGTCGGCTTCGATGGTGTCGGGCATCCGAGCAGGGCCAGCCGAGATGCGCGCCGGATTGATAGCGTCCTCGGCCATCTTGTACAGACTCGCCATCCTACGGATGTCACGAACAGACGCTTGCTTGCTAGCAGCCTCCCTAGCTGCTGCCTCCCTAGCCGCGATTAGGTCGTCTAGCTCCCTATTCTTCTTGTACCATCCATAACCGACGCCGCCCAGTGTTCCAGCCAACGCACCGCCAAGCCCGCCTATAAGTGCGCCGGGTAGCGCACCTTCTGGACCTCCTGCTGCCGCACCGGTAAGCGCGCCCAAACCAGCGCCACCTAGCGTACCAACCCCAAGACCGGCCAATCCAGTAAGCTGCGGGTATAACGCGACTTCCTGTTGGTCGTAGACCCCCGCGCGTCTAGCCTTCTCACCAAGGTGTACACCTGGCACACCACCCACGAAATAATCGGAAACCGGCCCGGCGGTCTTCCTTCTATACGCCATCGACGTCTTGGCGGTTTCGTCACCGCCACCGGCCATACGATACGCACCGTACCCCAAACCGGCCGACAGTACCGCAGCAGGAATACCAACCGCCGCGGCTTGGTACCCAGGTCCGCGCTTGCCCTTCACAGCCTCCATGTATGCATGCGCAGCGCGTGAAAGCCTACCAGGCCGCTCGGCAACCACCCTACCAGCGGGCGACGTCGCAGCAGGCTTCTTCGCAGCAGCAGCCGGTGCCTTATGAGGCCTCTCTGCCACAGTAGCCGGTGCCTTACGAGGTGCATTCATCCTATTAGCAACCTCGTCCATAACCCTCCGCATTTCTGCAATTTCCTCCGGCGTCCGCACATTAACAGGCGTAGAGGTTTGCGGCACAATAATCTGCGACGGAAGGGCAGCTTCCAATTTCTTGGCCAACTCCTTGTCCAATTCGCTCTTCAGCACAAATCCTCTATCGAGTGTGGGTACAAACTTATCCTCAGGCGGGGTGACCGGCGGAATCGGACGTCCACCGCTGTCGACTAGACCACTTGGGGGAATCGGAGCTGGTTCCGCAGCCAAAGCCTTCTCAACAAGCTCCTCCCGAAGTGGCCTACCGCTTGGGCCCACCAATATAGATTCCGGAGGTGCCAGACCACCGGGCTGGACCACCTCACGCGGAGCCGGAGCTGCTGTCAAGGATTCCGCCAAACCCGCACGCATGTGGGCAGGAGCGCCGACCAGAGACAGATTTGCAGTGGGATCAGGGACATGCTGCCCACCGGTACCTAGAAGCACCACTGCCTCTTTCTGCATTGCTGATGCGGTCTTTCGTATCCGCTGCACCATAGACAACTTCGAGTTGTCGCCCATGGGTGCCCAGCCGGCTTCAGCATCAGCACCGGGTCGATGGTCAAGATCATTGGCAAGCTGCCCATGCGCTAACATAGCCGGGTGCATGGGAGGCAAGTTGCCAGACGTCGCATGACCGACATTGTCAGAAGGTGGAGGCCCATCTGGAGCTTCCGTAACCCGTAGAGCCCCCGGGCCAAACCCTGGAAGCACGTTGCTATGATCCGAGGGGTTCCACGGACCGGCTAGATCGGCGCCGGATTTGATCAACTCTGCACAGTACTCAACAGCACTGGCGAGCTTGCGGGCATACGCACTGGAGACCTTCTCTTCGGCCAACTCCGGCTGCTGAGTACCACCCTGCTGGCCGGATACACCGTCGAGGTTCTCAAGTTGGCGCTGCGCCTCTTGTGCGATCTTGGTGCTGCCCAAAGTAGCACCAGCCATCGCGTTCTTCAGCATCTGCTGAAGGGTCGGACGTGCTGCCATTGTGTTCATAGAAACCTCGTTTATCAACTGGTTACTAGCTATCGCCAACTTCGGCTCCATCGACTTTTGGTACGTAGCACCCGCATCTGGTGTCTCTGGAACCCCCGTGTTCACTCTGGAGTAATTGGTTCTTGGCGCTGTACCAACCGGACCGCGCTTTCCAGCAGCAGGGGTTGGTATAATTTGAACCTGCGGGACAGGGGCGGCCGACAGTTCTGGATCGACCTCAGACTGTTTGAACATGACAGCCGCCCAGCCCACATTGAGCACTCCTACTGCCAGTTGATCGGATAGCCGGCGGCTTCCGCCAACTCCAAAGATCTAACCTCAACCGCCTCGTCGAGATCCTGTGCGTAGGCGACCTTCGAAGTCTCGTCGTCCACGCCGAGAGTCACCACAGCGGCAATGCGATCTGCCGCTTCGTCAACATCCCATCCAGCCGACGCCACCTTTTCGACGGCCAACTCGGCGGCGAGCTCGTCAAGAGCGGACGACTTCTTTTCCCTGTTGGACAGGGCTTTGTGAGCTAGCGCTCCAGCACCGGCGCCCGCACCACCAATCGCGAGTGCCGCACCACCCACCGGAATAGCCGCACGGGCAATTCCTCGATTGCGGACCTTCTTGAGCTTGTTGGCCGTTCTATTGTATGTGCGCCAATCCTCAATACGCTGGGCCGGATCGGTGGACTTACTGCGCTGTTTATAATACCTCGTCCATTCTTCAAGCGCTTCATTTGCACGACGCGCCTGCTGAATACCGCCCGTGATATACTTGAGCGGCGCCTTGACGAACCGCTTGACCTCGTGCTTCAACCCCGCTGCGGTCTTCTGGTTCTCGATCGCATCGAGCTCAGCGGTGAATGCGTGCGCCATCGTCTGCCCCATGAAGACCGCTTCGGCGAACTTGGCCTGGGATTCCTTCTTCGCCTCGTGCTCCCTAGCCGCCTCCTCAATCTTTCGGAGCTTCTCCTTTTCCTCTTCGTCTTCTTCTTCTTCTTCACTCTCTGCCATCTTGCCCATCGTGCTCTCATAGAGCTCCTGGACCTCGGCATCCGTCATCGCATTGAGGTCGATGCCGTTCTCCATAGCGAGCTTGACAAAGAGTTCTGCCGATGCCTGCTTCTCAGCCTCTTCCGACACCGGAGCCGTCCCAAAGTACTGTGCGAGCCATTCATTCATGATGAGTTCTCCTATCAACCATTATCTTCGCTCATAGCACCCGTGTTCTCCGAAGGGACGGTACCCCCTCTCCACGTTGGTCAACCGTGACCTGTGCCATCTTATCTACTGCTGCTTCCTCCAAGAATGCATCCTGGAAGTAGCTGAACGTCAATGGGGTGATAATGCCATCAACCGGGGCGCTCGCCAACTTGGACATGGCATCCGAAGACGCCGTCTTTTCTAAATTGGCAATCGCCTCTGGTAGATACTGCATGGCCATCTTTCTGTACTCTCTGTACGCAGCACCTATCTTATGCAGAAGCGGCGAATCATGGG
>Ga0272448_1004072_pt1 | contig 16913 bp, 17 predicted proteins | sample YNPCB0191_FD_202220 | JGI IMG/M metagenome (GOLD analysis project Ga0272448, IMG submission 202220) | Hot spring sediment microbial communities from Yellowstone National Park, WY, United States - YNP-CB-019-1 | ecosystem: Environmental > Aquatic > Thermal springs > Hot (42-90C) > Sediment...
AATACCTTCGACTTCGTAGCATTTACGCTTCAATACGAAATGAGCTATACAAACATACTGAACATGCTTGACCTTGCAGGCATACCCCTTCGTTCAAGCGACAGGACGGACAAGCACCCGCTTGTTTGCGCCGGGGGGCCGTGCGCCTGCAACCCCGAGCCTCTGGCCGACTTTATCGATTTTTTCATGATGGGCGAAGGCGAAGAGGTTATCAATGAGGTAATGGATGCATATGCGTTGTGGAAAGGCGAGAGTGTATCCAAAGAAGAGTTTCTGAATAAGATAGTAAATATAAAAGGGGTATATGTGCCGCGGTTTTATGAGGTAAGAAACAATACGGACGGGACGGTGCGCTCTGTTGTTCCGAAAAAAAGCGAATATCCGGCAAAAATCAGGAAAAGGATAATAAAAAATCTTGACGAGGCATACTTTCCGGAGAAGGTTATCGTTCCTTATACCGATATTGTGCATGACAGAATAATGCTGGAACTCTTCCGCGGATGTACGAGAGGATGCAGGTTCTGCCAGGCAGGCTTTATTTACAGGCCTGTCAGGGAAAGGTCGCCTGAAAGGCTTCTTGGCCTGGCGCGGAGCCTTGAAGAAAGCACGGGCTACGAGGAGATATCCCTCACATCGCTCAGCACAAGCGACTATACAGGCCTGGAAGGTTTGACCGGCGGGCTTATAAGCGAAATGGAACCCAGGAAGGTGAACCTGTCGTTGCCGTCCCTCAGGATCGATTCGTTTTCCCTTGGACTTATGGACAAGGCCCAGAAGGTAAGGAAGGGAGGTCTAACATTCGCTCCTGAGGCAGGGACCCAGCGGTTAAGGAATGTCATCAACAAGGGAGTAAACGAAGAGGACCTTTTGAATTCGGTGAACATCGCATTCAGAGGCGGGTGGAATAGTGTAAAGCTGTATTTCATGCTGGGATTGCCTACCGAAACCATGGAAGACATCGAAGGGATTGCGACTCTTGCCAAAAAGGTCGTTGATGCCTATTATAATATACCCGGGGCCAGAAAGGGCAAAGGTGTGAGCGTCACAGCCAGCGCGGCAGCTTTCGTGCCCAAGCCGTTTACGCCGTTTCAGTGGGAGGCGCAGGACGCCGTACAGGTTTTGAAGGAGAAGCAGCTATACCTCCGGGGGAAAATTAAGAACAGGCATATAAGCTACAGCTGGCATGACCCGGAACTGAGCTTTCTGGAGGCGGTATTCGCAAGAGGGAGCCGGGAAACGGGCAGGGTGCTGCTGAAGGCATGGGAAAAAGGTCAGCGGTTTGACAGCTGGAACGAATATTTCAGATACGCAGTTTGGATGGAGGCATTTGAAGAATGCGGAGTGGATCCGCACTTTTATGCGAACCGTAAAAGGGACTATGATGAGGTATTTCCCTGGGATCATATCGATATAGGAATTTCAAAGAAATACCTTATCGAAGAAAACAGGAAAGCATACGGGGAAGAGCTGACGCCGAACTGCAGGGTCAAGTGCGGGTATTGCGGAGCCTCGGCTTTCGGAGGAGGCGTTTGCGTTGAATGACATTCGCATCAGGTTTACCCGCGGCGAACAGGTAAAATACATATCGCATCTTGACCTTATGAAGGTGTTTGAAAGGGCGGTACGCCGCGCGCGACTCCCTATAGCTTATTCACAGGGGTTTAACCCGCATCCGCTTATGGTTTTCGGACTGCCCCTGCAGGTCGGGGTTACGAGTGAGGCGGAATTTGCCGATATTGAACTTTCGGAGCCTTTTGAACCCGGAGAGTTTTCCCGCCGGTTGAACGCAGAACTTCCGGAAGGCATAAGGGTAACAGGAGCAAAGCCTAAGTTTTCAAAGAAAAATGTCATGGCTTCGATAATACTGTCGTCTTACAGAATTGTCGTTTATGTTCCGGGTACTATTGATTTTTCGGGCTTGAAGCGGAAGCTTGATGATTTTATGGCCAACGAATCCATATTGGTCATGAAGGAAGGCAAGAACGGAGCCAGGGAAATCGATATAAGGCCTATGATTCACAGGCTGCATATTCTGGAAATAATAATGAATAAGGATATAATCCGGGATGAATACAATCCGGAAAGGGTATTTGCAGTCTCTGCCCTTCTGAGCGCAGGGAATACGGTTAACCTGAAACCCACGCTGTTTATGTGCGCTCTGAGTGAAAAAACCGGATTGGAGCTGGAGACGGTCGGCATCCACCGTACCGGCCTTTATGCGGGCGAAGACGGAATTGTGCTGGACCCGCTTGACGATGCCGCAGTGAGTGAATAATAACGGCTTGGCCATAGGCGGGCTTTAACGAGGAGAGGTGTAAATGGTAAGTGAAATAATAGCGGATGTAGGGCCGGAAGTGACAAGGGTTGCCCTGCTTGAGGACGGGGAACTGGCCGAGGTATATATTGAACGCCCGCATCCGGAGCATTTGGTCGGGAATATCTACAGGGGCAAGGTAAGCAGTGTCCTTCCGGGAATGCAGGCCGCCTTCATTGATATAGGTTTTGAGAAAAACGCATTCTTATATATCGGCGATGCAATAAGCCAGAAGGAATTTTACGACGAAGACGAAGAGGTATACCAGAACATCAGGGATTGCAACATAAACGAGCTTTTGAAGCCCGGGCAGGAAATCACCGTGCAGGTAGTAAAGGAACCCATGGGAACCAAGGGCCCGAGAGTGACCACGCACATAACCTTGCCGGGGAGGCAACTGGTTTTGCTGCCCAATGCGGATTATATAGGCGTTTCAAGAAGGATAGAGGATGAGGGAGAGAGGGCCAAGCTTAAAAGCATGGCGGAAAAGATAAAACCCAAAGGCATGGGACTTATTGTCAGGACTGCATCCGAAGGGCGAAGTCCCGAGGATTTCTCACAGGATATCGGTTTCCTGGTAAAGCTATGGGAATCGATAAAGCATAAGGAGAGCGGCGGTCCCGTACCGCGCTGCCTGTATAGGGACCTCAGCCTTATATACAGGACGGTCAGGGATTTGTTCACGTGGGATATTGACCGGTTTGTGATAAATGACAGACAGGAGTATCAAAAGGTACTCGAACTGATAGACATGATTACTCCGGCATTGAAATCGAAGGTGGAGTATTTCAGCAGAAATTACGACCTTTTTGAATTTTACCAGGTAGAATCGAAGCTTATAAAAGCGCTTTCACGCAAGGTATGGCTAAAAAGCGGGGGATACCTTGTCATCGACCAGACTGAGGCATTGACCGTGGTTGACGTGAATACCGGCAAGTATGTAGGGGGCAATAACCTTGAGGAAACCGTCGTGAAAACAAATATTGAGGCAGCCGGGGAAATTGCCAAGCAGTTGAGGCTTAGGGATATTGGAGGCATTATAGTAATAGACTTTATTGATATGCGCGAACACGAAAATCAGCAGATGGTCCTGGAAGCTCTGAAGCATGCCCTGAAAAGGGACAGGACAAAGACCACGGTACTGGGAATGACCTCACTGGGACTAATAGAGATGACCCGGAAGAAAGTGCGGCAGGGGCTGTCTTCCGACATGACGGTCGAATGCCCCTGCTGCGGAGGGACAGGCAGAATACTGTCGCCGGAATCTTCGGCAAAGAGTGCGGAAAAAGAGATAGGCAGGTTTTTGAGCCAGACTTCGGCAGATGCGGTGCAGGTTGAGCTCAATCCGGCCGTCGCGTCAATCCTTTCAGGAAACGGTGGCTGCAGCCTGTCCAGGCTTGAAAGTTCATACAATAAAAAAATCGTAGTCAAGTCTGCAAACGACTTGAAGCAGGGAGCAATCAGGATCAAGGAGATTGACAATAATACGCTGGTATGTTAGAATAGTTCGGTAGCCGCACGGCAAAGGCGCAATTAAAATGTATTATGACGCCTAGATTTTTAGCTGTAATAATTGTCAATGGCGGATTGTCAATTATCAACTGTCAATCGGCGTTATAAGACTGCCTTATCCGGCGAGACTGGTAAGAGGAGGTGCTCTGCATGTACGCAATAGTTGAAACGGGTGGAAAGCAATACAGGGTAAGCGAAGGCGACGTTGTTTTTGTCGAAAGGCTTGATCTGGATGAAGGTTCAACAGTGACTTTTGACAAGGTTCTGGCGGTTTCAAAGGAGGATTCGACCGATTTCGGCAATCCTTTGATTAAGGATGCAAGTGTAGTTGCCAAAGTATTGGGACACGGGAAAGAAAAGAAGATAATCGTTTTCAAGTATAAAGCCAAGAAGGGCTTCAGGAAGAAACAGGGACACAGGCAGCCGTATACAAAGGTCCAGATCGAAAAAATAAACGCGTGATGCACCTTTGGCGAAGGGTATAGGCAATAGGCTATAGGCAATGGGCTTCAGGAAAAAACATGGGAAAATCAATATTAAAATCATAAGGGATAAAAGCGGATTTATCCGGCAGTTTGAGATACACGGACATTCAGGATACTCCGAAAAGGGCAGCGACATAATATGTGCCGGGGTTTCGGTAACGATATATACTGCAATAGGAGCTTTGGAAGATCTTGCGGGGGTCAGGTGCTCTCGGACTGAGGACGAAGAAAAGGGATTGATGATATGCGGCATTCCGGAAAATATCCCTGAGAGCAGCAGGAAAACAGCGGGAATAATTCTTGAAACCACGGCAATCGGTTTCAAGCAGTTGGAGCTAAGCTACGGAGAGTATGTAGCGGTATCGGATGAGGAGGTGTAATCCATGATTAAAGTAAATTTACAGATGTTTGCTCATAAGAAGGGCGTCGGCAGTTCCAGAAACGGCCGTGACAGCGAGTCGAAAAGGCTTGGAGTTAAAAGAGGGGACGGGCAGTTCGTACTTGCAGGAAACATCCTTGTAAGGCAGAGGGGTACCAGGATCTTTCCCGGCACCAATGTAGGCAGAGGCAATGACGATACGCTTTTTGCACTGGCCGACGGCAAGGTGAAATTTGAAAGGCTTGGAAGGGACAAAAAACAGGTGAGCGTATATACTGCATAAAGGGCGCAACGGGCGCGGACGATGGGAACGATTGATAATCCGTTGAACGGCGCGCATAGTTGGCCACTGCTTCTTAAATAACGTTTGATCAAAATTAAATCCCGGTTTGGCCGGGATTTAATTTTCCGTATTTCATATATAATATATTTAGAATAAAAAACAGCTGTTGCTGCGGCTAACCAAAATATAGCTATGATTTAAGAGAGGGAACAGAGTAAAAGCATGCTCATTGACAGTGCCAGGATATTTGTGAAAGCCGGAAACGGCGGGAACGGGATTGTTTCGTTCCGCAGGGAAAAGTATATAGCTGCCGGCGGGCCTGACGGCGGCGACGGCGGAAAAGGCGGCGACGTCGTTTTTGCCGCTGACGAGAGCATGAGGACGCTTGCCGATTTCAGGTACAGGAAGCATTACAAGGCCGAGCCGGGAGAAAACGGCGGCCCGTCAAACCGTACAGGGAAGGGTGGAAAGGACCTGGTTATAAAGGTGCCGCCCGGGACCATAATAAAGGATGAGGGGACTGGGCGCATAATTGCCGATCTTTCAAAGGCCGGGCAAACGTTTGTTGCGGCTGAAGGCGGCAAAGGCGGGAAGGGAAACCAGCATTTCGCCACTCCTACCAGGCAGGTGCCGAACTTCTCAAAATGCGGGGACACGGGCGAAGAGCGTTGGATACTGCTTGAACTCAAGCTGCTTGCGGACGTAGGGCTCATAGGGTATCCGAACGTAGGCAAATCTACTATTCTTTCCATGGTCTCCGCCGCAACGCCCAAGATCGCCGACTATCATTTCACAACGCTTGAGCCCAACCTGGGGGTGGTGCATGCGGGAGAGGGTAAAAGCTTTGTTCTTGCGGACATACCGGGGCTGATAGAGGGCGCGCATGAGGGTACGGGCCTTGGCCACCAGTTTCTGAAACATGTGGAGAGGACGAAACTGCTTGTACATGTGGTTGACGTATCAGGCATTGAAGGGCGGGATCCCGTTGAGGATTTCGACATAATTAACCGAGAGCTAAAAAAATACAATACAGCTCTGTCAGAAAAACCGCAGGTGGTTGCGGCAAACAAGATAGATATTCCTTCCGCTTCGGGAAACCTTGAACGCTTTACGGAAAACATCAAGGCGAGAGGCTTTGATGTCTTCCCGATTTCAGCTGCGGCAAACAAGGGGCTGAAGGAACTTACGGGCTATATAGCGCACAGGCTTGAGGGAATTCCGGAGAACGCGGTATTTACCGGAGATGAAGAAGAGGTGCGGTACACCGTCAGGGCGGAAGAGGCGTTCACTATAAGGCGGGAAAATCAAGCATATGTCGTTGAGGGCAGTTGGGCAAGAAAACTGGTAGGCTCTACGAATTTTGGAGACTATGAGTCGCTGCGGCATTTCCAGAGGTCGATAAAGAAAAAGGGCGTTGTGGATGCGCTTGAGAAAATGGGTATAAATGAGGGAGATACCGTAAAGATATATGATTTTGAATTTGACTATGTGAAGTAGTTTTGAACGTTAACCAATGGGAAAGGAACTAATTTTTATGCTAACAGGAAAACAACGCGGGCTCCTGCGCGGTCTGGCAAACGAAATACCGTCTATTTTTCAGGTGGGGAAAGGCGGAATCTCGGACAATATGGTCAAGCAGTTTGACGAAGCCCTCGAGGCGAGGGAACTTGTCAAGGCATCCGTCCTGAAAAATTCCGAATATGGAATCAGGAAAGTCTGCGCGGAGATTGCCGGCAAAACCGGGGCGGAGATTGTCCAGGTAATCGGCAACCGTTTTATACTGTACAGGGAATCGAAGGACAACAAGGCCATAATATTGCCCTGATGCGGTGGACAAAAGGCGGATATGGCCGGCTTTTGTTGTAATCTGGCATAATGTGGTGTATAATTGTATTAGGTTGAAACAGTATGACGGATATGAAAATATACTTTTCATAGAATGTGTTGGTGGTGGTTGGCATGAAAACGAAGATTTTGCTGATCATTGCGGTTTTCTTTATATCGGCATTCGCAGCGGGATGCAATAACAGTGTCGATATGAAGGGTTTCCTGGAAAAAATGAAAGGCGGAAGCAGCAACACTGATACCGAGAAAAAGAAGGAAATCAGGAAGAGCATTTTTCCGAACATAAAGGACCAGTGACCGTATCATAGTGACATTCGTTATCTTTTTTTCGTCAAAATTTCTATTATCTCGGCGTATATGGCCTGGGGGTGTTTCTTCCAGTTTTCGCATATCGTCCTGGCATCATTTTTGGAACCCACGGAAATTTTAAGTTCTATAAGAGAGAAATTATCTTCGTTCATACTGCAGTCCGCTGTGTATTTGTTTTCACTTTCCGGGATATAGTCCGCAGTTATCAGCGTTTCATTTTTTATGTTTTTCCTGATGGAAGCGATTGAATTGTCAATCCTGGCTTTTATTCCGGGCGGAATCAGCCCGGGAAAGTAGCCGAGGGTCTGCTTCCCGCTTTGCGTGATGGTGTACAGGGTTTTATCCCCGGAGCTGTCGGCATGGACAAGCCCCGCATCGCAGAGCTCGTTGAGAAACTGCTGCAGCAGGAAGTAATTCATGAAGCTGTTTTCAAGAATTATCTTTGTAACCTGCAAATTACTGACAGGCATATTTATACTCTCCAATAGATAAAGAAGAATAAGCTTGTTTTCTGCAGATTCCCTGCCGGAATCCTGACCCATGATCTACCTCCGGGGCTTAATTTTCTTTCGGCATGATGATATTATAACACATCGCGGCAAAGCTGCAATATGCCGGTTATGCTATAATTTATATCGAGGCATTTCTTTTGGAGGTATTGCGATGAATGCGGCAGAGGAATTAAAAAGCAGACTCATGGACTGGGGTGCGACTTTTACCGGCTTTTGCAGGCTGGGAGGCAAGCTCCCGGAGAATCTATCTTCTCTTAGCAATGCGGCGGTCGTAGGCATAAGACTTTCGGACTTCATTATTGATGAAATAACCGATTGCCCTACGTATACCTATTTCCACCACTACAGGGCGGTAAACGCGTTGATTGACCAGATTACGCTGAGAGGGCTGCTCTTCATACAGGAAAAAGGCTATAATGCAGTCGCTGTTCCGGCGTCGCAGACGGTGAACGGTACGGTGGACCCGTACTGCGGTATTTTTCCGCACAAAACGGCTGCGGTTATGGCCGGCCTGGGGTGGATCGGCAGGAGCGGGCTTTTCGTCAGCAGCAAGTATGGTCCGAGGGTCAGACTCGGGACCATATTGACGGACATGGAACTTCCGCAGGGACCGGGTATATGCGAACAGGGCTGCGGAGAATGCGGAAAGTGCGTTGAAAGCTGCCCGGCGATGGCACTAACCGGCAACTTATGGAGTGAAGGCTCCGCCAGGGAAAGTATTGTGGACGCCAGGGCGTGCAGCGAGTATATGAACAGCAAATTCAAGCACATCGGCAGGGGATCGGTATGCGGGATTTGCATCAGGGTCTGCCCGTATGGCGGAAAATGAATTCACTTCTGCAATTTCCCGGAATATACTGAATTAGAAGCATATAACGGGAAGTGAACTTGTTTTGACAATCTATGTAGTACAGTCAGGGGACACTTTATACGAAATATCCAGAAGGTTCGGAGTAAGCGCCGCAAGGATTGCCGAGGTCAACGGCCTGCAGGACCTGCCTTTCCTTGTGATAGGCCAGGCGCTCGTGATACCTACGCTTGAGACGGCATACCGCGTGATGCCAGGGGACTCGTTGTGGTCGATAAGCCGGAAATTCAATGTTTCGGTGCAGGCCATCGCAGCCTTGAACGGTATTGCGAATCCTGCGGCAATCAGCCCCGGGATGGTCCTGAGGATACCTGAAAAGGCCAAAAATTACGGATATATAGAGACAAACGGGTATATAGAACCCTCCGCCGCCGCAAACGAAACACGATTGATAAATGAGGCCGGGCCATTTTTGACTTATATCAGTCCCTTCAGTTACCAGGCAAACCCCGACGGAAGCCTTAAACCGCTGCAGGATGAAGCAATACTGCAGGCTGCCGGAAGGTACGCCGCTGCACCGCTTATGGTAATTACAAATTTCGGAAGCAGCGGTACTTTTGATACCCAACTGGGGCACACCATCCTTACAAGCGATGCCGTACAGGGAAAGCTGATTGACAATGTACTCGCCACTATGAGGAGCAAGGGATATTATGGGCTCAATATAGACTTTGAAAGACTGCCGCCTGAAGACAGGGAGTTGTACAACAGCTTTTTGAGACGGGTGGTCGGGGTGCTGCGTCCCCTGAATTATCCGGTTTCCACCGCACTGGCGCCCAAAGTGTCCGCCGGACAGGTCGGAGAATGGTACGGCGCGCATGATTATGCGGCACACGGGGCGATTGTGGATTTCGTAATCATTATGACATATGAATGGGGCTGGTCAGGCGGTCCCCCGTTGCCTGTGGCGCCCGTCAACCAGGTGAAACAGGTTTTGGACTACGCGGTATCGGTAATCCCAAGGGAAAAGATCATGATGGGCATGCCCCTGTATGGTTACGACTGGGCGCTGCCTTATCAGCCAAAGGGTTCCTTTGCACCCCGTGTGAGTCCCCAGGATGCGATCAGGACTGCGGCCAGATACGGCGCAATCATACAATATGACTATACGGCCCAGTCTCCATTCGTCAGCTACACCGATGAGAGAGGCATAAGCCATATTATCTGGTTTGAAGATGCCCGCAGCGTCCGGGCCAAATACCTCACCTTAAGCCAGTACGGCCTGAGGGGCGCAAGCTACTGGGAACTGGGGCCTTCGTTCCCGCAGAACTGGGCTGTATTGGATAATATGTTCAATATTGTGAAGGTAAAAAGCCCGGCGGCTTGAGCCGATCTATGGCAGGTGACGGCAGACTGTGACAGTGTGACAGGTGACGGTTCCTTGCCACTTCTCCGGGCCCTATTTCATTTAGCGATAGGGGATGCAGCCTGCCGTCTCCTGCCGTCTCCTGTCGTGTCCTCTGTCTTACCGCCTTGTGCGAAAGGGTTTACTGATTGATTAAAAGGTGGTAATCTAGGGATTAGCAGGGAATATATTTATTGACCGGATACTTTCATGGGAGGATTTTGTCAATATGAAAAAGGAAGTTATTGCGCTTTTGCTTGCGGGAGGGCAGGGTTCAAGGCTCGGGGTTCTTACCAAGAACCTTGCCAAGCCGGCCGTGCTGTATGGCGGGAAGTACAGGATCATTGATTTTTCGCTCAGCAATTGTATCAACTCCGGAATTGAGACTGTCGGCATACTTACCCAGTACCAGCCTTTAAAATTGAATTCGCACATAGGGATAGGAAAACCGTGGGACCTTGACAGGCGAAGCGGCGGGGTTACGATACTTTCGCCGTATCTCAAGGGTGAGGCGGGAGAATGGTATAAAGGCACGGCAAATGCAGTCTACCAGAACATCAACTATGTGGACAAGTATTCGCCCTCCCGCATTGCAGTGTTGTCAGGCGACCATGTTTACAAGATGGACTACTCGGAAATGCTGGAATTCCACACAAGAAACAATGCGCAGGCAACCATTTCGGTAATTGAAGTGCCTTATGCGGAAGCATCGAGATACGGGATAATGAATGCAACTGAAGAGGGCAGGATTTATGAGTTTGAGGAGAAACCCAAAAATCCGAAGAGCAACCTCGCTTCCATGGGGGTTTACATATTCGACTGGGAGGTCCTTAAGGAATACCTGGTCAAGGATAACGACAAAAACGATTCGGACCATGATTTCGGCAAGAATATTATCCCTGCGATGCTTGCGGACGGGAAGAGCATGTGGGCTTATCGCTTCTCCGGCTATTGGAAGGATGTGGGAACTGTCCAGGCCTACTGGGAGTCCAATATGGACTTGATAAGCAGGGTACCCGACTTCAACCTCTATGACCCCGCATGGAAGACATACACCCCAAACCCCGTTAAGCCGGCACATTATATAGGTCCGGAAGGCAGCGTAAAAAAATCCATAGTTGCCGAGGGCTGCCTTATTTACGGGACGGTGAAGAACTCGGTGATATTCCCGGGGGTGTATGTTGACAGAGGAGTAACGGTTGAAGACTCCATTCTTATGTCTGACTGCGTCGTCGGGGAAAATGCCCGCATCCGCCGCAGTATTATCGGTGAAAAGGCTGTTATAGGAAAGGGAGCGGCTATAGGTGAAGGAGACAATATACCGAATGAGATAAAGCCCGATGTGTACAACTCCGGGATAACCGTTGTAGGTGAAAGGGCAAAAGTACCCGACGGCGCGGTTCTCGGGAAAAATGTCATGGTGGATATGGGGGCCGGGCATGAGGATTTCTGCTCTCTGTGCGTTCCCTCGGGCAAAAGCGTCCTGAAGGGTGGTGTATGCGAATGAAGAACATGATGGGACTTATTATGACAGGCGGTAAAAACAACAGGCTCAAGGAGCTTTCGACCATACGCAGCATATCCGCAATTCCTGTGGGCGGAAAATACAGGGCAATCGATTTCGTGCTTTCGAGCATGGTGAATTCCGGAATAACCAACGTCGGTGTAATTACCCAGTACAGCTTCCGCTCGCTTATGGACCACCTCGGTTCGGGAAAGGAATGGGACCTTGACCGGAGATACGGGGGACTTTATATTTTTCCGCCTCTCCTTTCCGAGGATGGAAGCGGATGGTACAGGGGCACGGCTGATGCAATGCACAGCAACCTTACCTACCTGAAGCGGAGCAATGAGGAGTATGTGCTGATAGCACAGGGCAACTGCGTGTATAAGATGATTTTTGATGAAATGCTGCAGTACCACTTTGGCAAGGACGCGGACATAACAATCGCTTACCGCGAAATGTATGACTTCCAGCCGGATGAATTATCCCTGATGGGCCAGATCGAGGTCGACGGAGAAGGCAGGATCCGCGACTTCCAGGAAAAACCCCTGCATTTCTTTTCACGTAAGGGTTCCATGGGCGTTTACATTATCGGGAAAAAACTCCTGATCTCACTTCTCGAGGAGTGTGAAGCGCACGGCGATTATGATTTCGTAAAGGATGTAATCATAAAAAAGCTCAATACGTTGAGGATTTACGGATACAGGTTCGAAGGATACTGGCGGAATATCAGCACAGTACAGATGTACTACAGGTGCAATATGGAGATGCTTGACCCCCAGGTCCAGTATAAGCTTTTCAGGGAAAAAGGCAAGGTGTTCACGAAGGTTAAGGATGAAGCCCCCGCCAAGTACAATGATGAAGCGGAGGTCAGGAATTCTATTGTTGCCGACGGCTGTATAATTGAAGGTATTGTGGAAAACAGCGTGCTTTTCAGGGGTGTAGTGGTACAAAAAGGGGCGGTGGTTAGAAACAGCATCGTCATGCAGGGTTCCGTCCTGGAAGAAAACGCTTCCCTGCACTACTCCATACTGGACAAGAACGTAACCATAACCCGCGGCAAAAATCTAAAGGGAGAATCCAACTGGCCCGTTATAGTGGGAAAGAACATGGTAGTATAGAATTCAGGCATGCCTGGGGATTAATGCCTTGATCAGCTTCTTGTTGACATTTAAAATAAATAGATAATATATGGCACACTTGCGGCAGTTTTATGATAAGATTGTTACAGTGGCAGTTTTCATAATGGAGAAACTGGCTGTGATTCCCGGTTGCAGGCATAAGGGCTACGGCAGAAGGTTGATGGATTTTGCGGCAGATTACATCGGGGCGAAGGGTGGAAATAAAATATCCATAGGGGTCATCAATGAGAATCAAGTGTTGAAAAAATGGTATATAGACTATGGCTTTAAAGAAATTGGAATCAAAAAGTTTTCACACCTGCCTTTTGAAGTATGCTTTATGGAAAAGGAGATTCCTGTTGAATAGATATTATAAAGGGGTTTTTCTGATTGTTATTTCAACGATAGGATACGGGATGCTGCCTGTCTTTACCGTCAATGCATACAAGGGAGGCATAAGCGTTTCTACCCTTCTGTTTATCAGGTTTTTGACGGCGGCGGTATTTATTTTCCTCTATATGGCCGCGGCCGGTAAAAAACTGGTGCCGACATTGCATGATATTGCAATGTTTCTGATGCTTGGCGGGATAATCTATACGTTGCAGTCGGTTTTCTATTTTTCGGCGATAAAACGCATACCGGCATCGCTTGCAGTGCTTATTCTTTATACATATCCCATAGCGGTGTGCATACTGTCTTTTTTCATCGATAAGGAAAAGCCGACTCTTAAGATCATCGTATCGCTTTTTGTTTCATTTGCGGGCCTGTTTATGGTGGTAGGCGCATCCGGAGGCAGGGTAAATACTCCGGGAATCGTTTTTGCGGCAGGGGCTTCGGTGGTTTATTCCGTTTATGTCGTGTTTGGAAACCACGTGATAAGTAAAGCGCCTCCGCTCGCTACGACAGCTTTTGTCACTTTGTTTGCATCGGCTGGCAACCTGCTATACGGCCTGTCAACCTCTTCCGTAAACTTCCGGTTTGAAAACCGGACATGGATTTTTATCCTCGGGATGGTCCTGTTTTCTACGATACTTACAATCTTCACATTCTTTTGGGGACTTGAGATACTGGGGCCGGCGAGAGCTTCCATCCTGAGCATGCTCGAACCGCTTTTCGTAGTCCTGTTTTCCATGGCATTCCTTGGGGAAAGCCTGAGGCTGCCCCAGCTAATCGGCGGTGTCGTACTGCTTGCCGGAGTAACCCTTGTCGTAGCATTTCAAGGCAAAGGAGGCGGTCCCGGTATGGCCTAGTAAGAAGCCATGACCAGTTTAATGACTGTGATATGGTAAACCATTGCAGCGTGACACGTCGCGTACAGGCTCTAATGTTATGACTCGCTCCAATGCGGGCGCTGGTGATTCGGAGTCCGTTCCTCAGCACCAGCGCCTGCGACATCCGTGTCGCAGGGTTCCGCATTCGAGCTTCGTCATAACACCCAGGGTCCGGGGTTAAGAGCCTGTTACGCTCGTGTCGATGCTGCATCCTGTTTACCATATCACAGTCCTCTAAACTCGGGATACACATGGTAATGGCCTCTTACTTTGAAATACCGGCCCATTAAGTATCAGGCCTCGGAAACGCCTCCGCCCTGCCGAACAGGGATTTCGACAGCCGCCCCTTTAAGCGGATAAGGGCGGCAGGTTGGAAATGCCTCGCGATGTATACGATATAAGGCACAAATTGCATTTGATTTTTTACTGCCGGTGTATATAATTGGATATATAAAGTATTAATTCTGTAAAATACTATTTGCAGATTCGGAATGGAGTATCTCATATGCGTAAATACCCGGCAACCGTTGTTTTATTGCTCTTTGTGTTTTCCGTACTATTGACGTCCTGCGGCACAGCTTCGGGAGGTCAGACCGGCGATGGAGGAAAGGATATACTGCCGTCTGCTTCCGCGCAAACCCGGCCTGCACCCGAGAAGCCGAAGGTAGACCAGGTACAGGCCAAAACGCCCGAACCGGCAGGGCAGAATGACATCAATCTGGCCAAGGTCAGGCCGAATGAAGACGGCAAGATCATGATCGTCATGTTCCATAACTTTGTTGTAAGCTTTAAGCCCTCCAAATACGACGATGGGGCGTATACCACGACTTTTGACGCCTTCAGGAAGCTTCTGGACACCCTGTACCAGAAAAATTACAGGCCTGTGAGCATGAGCGATTTTCTAAACAACAATATAAACGTCCCGGCCGGATGCATCCCGATAGTGTTCACCTTTGACGATGCGACTCCCGGACAGTTCAACCTTTTGGAAAAAGACGGACAACTGGCGGCAAACCCTCAGACGGCTGTGGGCATCATGGAGGAATTCAACAAAATGCACCCCGATTTCGGTTTAAAAGGTACGTTTTACATAAATCTCGGCAATAGCCCTTTCGAGGGGAAGGGCACCGTCCGGGAAAGGTTGAAATACCTTATCGATAAAGGGTTTGAAATCGGCAACCATACCTTCGACCATGTTTCCCTGAAGGGAATAAAAACCGCGGACGGCGTACAGAAAGAGATCGGAAGCAACCAGAAGAAAATGCTGGAACTGATACCCGGTTACAGGATGACGACGTTTTCGCTGCCGTTCGGGGAAGAGCCTAAAGGCCTCGAGCAGTATGTAGTCAGAGGCGAATACCAGGGAGTTAAATACGAGAATCTGGCCGTAATGGCTGTGGGATGGGATCCCACGGTGCCATCCGTAAGCGTGAAATTCAACCCTCAGTATGTCCACAGGGTGAGGGCGTCGGGTATCAATGCGGTCCAGGCGGATCTGGAATGGTGGTTGAAAAACCTCCCCAGATCGGAACAGTACGTCAGCGACGGAAATCCCGAGACGGTGACCGTGCCCAAATCAAAGGAAGGGGATGTCGACAGGAGCAGGCTGGGTGACAGGAAGCTCATCATTTACTGACAACCGCTTGATTGCGTGAATATCTCCGTAAAAAAACTCATAACATATAATCCGGCAAGCGACTATTTAATTCCGGAATACAAAATTTGCATTAAATACCATACTGTTATATAATTAATAGCAGGGTGTTTAAAACTCGTTGGTTAATGTATGGTCGTTTTTTCTTTTACTTGAAACAACCGGTAAATACTTATGGGGTAGGGAGTGTTTGAAATGGCAGGACGTGCTGCAAAAAAAGTTCAAACTGACATTGACGTTAAGCGTAAAGCCGTGAAACTGGTTATTATACATTTGAAGAAAAAGATCCCGGACGATTTTCTGGGCTCTGAGCATATTAACGGCTGGATAGCCGAAATGGAGGCTCTCATGGAAAAGCCCGATTTCAACATGATTGAATACATCGCGATGAGGAAAAGCCTTAACGACGTTATCGAAAGGACGGTAGACGAGGAGATCCGGTTCAAGCTGAGGGATTCCTGGTATAGCCTGGGAAAGGCGCTCGATAAAAAGGTCAAACGGAACTGAATGAGAAAACATATAAGCCCGGTGACCCACCGGGCTTAATTTTTACCGTTCACCTTTCCTTATTCCCGCGAGAAAATCCCTGCCGCTTTTTATGGCTTTCCTGACGCTTTCCACCGCAGGGCCTCCGGGCAGATTCCTCCCGGCAATGCATTTTTCAAGGCTGATTTCCTTGTATACATCGTTTTCCATCACGGCCGAAAAACTCTTCAGTTCATCCAGGCTCAATTCATCAATGGATTTTCCGCAGTTGATGCAGTGCAGGACTATTCTGCCCACGACGCCATGGGCATCCCTGAAAGGAAGACCTTTTTTTACCAGGTAGTCGGCAATGTCCGTGGCGTTTGTGAAGCCACCCCCGGCTGCCTTGTACATGTTGCCTTTTTTTACGGTGATTGTTGAAAGCATGCCTGTAAAAACAGGCAGACAGAGTTTTACGGTATCGACCGCATCGAATACGGCTTCCTTGTCTTCCTGCATATCCTTGTTGTATGCCAGGGGAAGCGATTTCATAACGGTGAGCAGTGTAATGAGGCTGCCGTAAACCCTGCCGGACTTTCCCCTGACCAGTTCGGCTACATCGGGGTTTTTCTTCTGGGGCATTATGCTGCTGCCGGTGCTGTAGGCGTCGTCCATTTCGATAAATCCGAATTCCTGGGATGACCAGAGGACCATTTCCTCGCAGAGCCTCGAAAGGTGCATCATAAGTATTGAGAGGCAGGCGGCCAGTTCTATGGCGAAATCCCTGTCGCTCACAGCGTCAAGGCTGTTTTCGGTGATTCCCGAAAAGCCGAGCTCACGTGCGACCATCTCCCTGTCGATAGGGTATGTGGTCCCTGCAAGCGCCGCTGAACCCAGTGGCATTATGTCGGCCCGTTTGAAACAGTCGTCAAGCCTTCCGATGTCTCTCCTGAACATCTGGAAATAAGCCATCATATGATGCGCAAGAGTCACCGGCTGGGCCCTCTGGAGGTGGGTATAACCGGGGAGGACGGTTTCAAGGTTTT
>Ga0272448_1004073_pt1 | contig 16911 bp, 11 predicted proteins | sample YNPCB0191_FD_202220 | JGI IMG/M metagenome (GOLD analysis project Ga0272448, IMG submission 202220) | Hot spring sediment microbial communities from Yellowstone National Park, WY, United States - YNP-CB-019-1 | ecosystem: Environmental > Aquatic > Thermal springs > Hot (42-90C) > Sediment...
GTATTATATATTCTACACACGGCTGAAAAATCCTTCTTGGAGGCATAAATATTTTTAACCCGCAGGCTTATATTTTATATACTATCACATATTAAATTTCTATACAAACGGTATTGACACTCGCATTAACAAATTGTAGAATATTAATAAAGATTTATAGATTCGATTTAATACGCTATAACTTATTTTAGATTATAATATAACTATAAATTTTCTAACAATAAAACTATTTAATGTTTTTATTGTTAAATTTAATGTAAAGGGGTGTTTGGTATGCTCGATTTCCAATTTGTCAATCCTACAAAAATTATTTTCGGAAAAAACTCCGTCGACAAACTGGGCGAAGAAGTCTCCAATTACGGCAAACGGGCTTTGCTGGTCACGGGTCAGTCAAGCGTCAAGGCAAGCGGCCTTTATGACAGGGCTGTAAGCTTGATGAAGGATAAGGGGATAGAAATCCACGACTTGACCAATATCCGTGCGAACCCGCTTCTGAGCGACTGTGAAAGAGGCGTAGAAATCTGCAAGAAGAATAACATCGATGTAATTGTTGCAGTAGGAGGCGGCAGCGTTCTGGATACTGCAAAAGCAATTTCGGTAGGCGCTTTGGATGACGGCGACTTATGGGATTTCTTCATTAATAAGCGCACGGTGCAAAAAGCCCTTCCGGTCATTTCCGTAATGACGGTTGCAGCTACAGGGTCCGAATACGACGGAATCTCCGTTGTCAGGAACGAAAGGCTGCACAAAAAATTCGGCCTGGTAGACGTACATATTTACCCTAAGGTTTCACTTCTCGACCCTCAGCTCACATACACCGTTTCTCCCAGATATACTGCATATGGCGCCCTGGATATAATTTCACATGTTCTCGAGTCCTATATAGACGGTCAGGATAGTCCGCTGCTTCAGGCAAGGTTTGTCGAAGGTCTCATTACAACCGTAATGGAGAGTGTGGAAACAGTCCTGGAAAACCCGGAGGATTACGAAGCAAGGGCGTATTTGATGTGGGCGAGTTCCCTTGCCTGCTGCGATTTGTTCGCAGTCGGCACAGGCGGAGGGACTATAGCAGCCCATATGGTGGAATGCGAAATAGGAGCGTTGTACGATACTCCGCACGGGGCCGGTCTATCCGTTATACTGCCTGCAGTGATGAGGTACAGGCTGGAAAAGTATCTGCCCACTACAGCAAGGTTTGCGGAAAAGATAATGAAAGTCGAAAGAAAATGGCATATGAGTGATACCGATATCGCCATAGAAGGCATCGAAGCCTTCAGAAAGTGGCTCAAGAAGGTCGGCAACCCGATTACCCTCAAGGAACTCGGTGTGAAGAAGGAAGATCTGGAAAATATCGCGGAAAGAATCGCATCAAACGATTACAGCCCCGACAAGGAAACAGCGCTCGGCATACTCAACACTTATTACGAATGAGCTTATTGCCTGAATTTACCGGTAAAAGCCAGCGAAAGCAAATCTGTTTCAGATTGTTCATATTAACCGTTTAAGGATGGTGCAACAATGAATTTCAAAGAGTGGTACATGACCGAATATTATATGGAATACGACATCACGGACTATGTGACCGGGAAACCTGCAAGATCATATAATCAACTGGGCGGTGTCGCATTGATATTGAACAGGGATGAAAACAACGATGCGCACTGCGATCTAACATTCTATTACCAGGACCGGGAGCCCATGAATTATTCATTGACGGTTCCGGCGGGCCGCCAGGCTCTTGCCTGGTTCGGGGACCAGAGGTTCGGCTCCGTGCCTGAAGGGATAGACTTCAGCAAACGTTTCGGTTTGAAGGTGTCGAGCGATATACCAATAATCGTGCAATCGACCCAGGGTGACTGCAAGTTGAACGACCCCGTCACAAACAGCATGGTCACCCAGATGTTTTACCCCGGCCCGCTGGAGGCAAAGCACAAGGAATGGTACTATATCGACTGCATTGTAATAACTTCCGAAGATAATCCTTTGGAAGAACGGGAATGGCTTACAATACTGAATCCGCAAAAAAATGAAGCGGAAATAAAAATTACCTTTATCCCCGGGGGAACTTTCAAATTTCCCGGAGGGGTTTTCGAGATCGACGACCCGCATATCAAAAGGTCTGAATACCACACCTCGGTAAAGGGTGAAAGGATACTTCCCATCGACTTGTACAACGTGACGGCGGTAAAGCGCAATACCCATTATTCGGTGAGGCTCGAGAGTTCGGAGCCTGTAACCCTCATGGGCATAAGGCGGATTTACGAAAGGGGAAGGTACGAATACTCCACTTCAGTCGCTTTCCTGGATGCCATACCGGTAGGAAAAGAGTAAGAACCGATACATTAACGCCACTGTCGCCGTATTGCTTCAATATGGCCAGTGGCATTTTTGTATCCGGGCGCTCCAGACGGCCCGGGTTTACTTAATGGAAGCCATCTAGTATAATATAATTGTCAGTTTATCATTGGAAATGTGTTTATTCGGACTGAAAATCCATAAACAGCCAGGGTGATATCATGAGGTTTCAAAAGGAGTCTGCCTTCTTTGCCAAGTTTAAAAAAGACATCTCAAATATAAAGCTGGGTTATAAAATAATGGCTGCGTTCATAGTAATTACTTTTATCCCGATTATTTCACTCGGCGTATTCTCTTACTACAAACTCAACGAAATAATACTGAACCAGAATAAAAACTCCATTATAACGGAATTGAACCAGATAAAGCAAAATATTAACAACAATTTTGACATTTGCCTTGAAATATCGCAAGGACTGTATTCGAGCAGGGCAATCGAAAATTTTATAAGCAGGAATTACAATGACGACATAGAAATATTCGATGCGTACAAATCCGAATTGAGTCCTACTGTCGATACGGTCCTGATAAACCATAAAATGGTAAAGGACATCGTCGTCTACACCTACAACTCCACATTGAACATCGACAGCAGCAATATAGCGATCATAGATGAAAAAATTCCCGATTACGATGTGATTAAAGACCTGCAAACCAAAAGGATCATATGGAAAAACGAAGGATTAAACGCATTGGACGGAGGTAAACCGGTATTCTACCTGTACAGGCTGCTGAACTACTTCAAGCTGAACAAGCCGTCGGGTATGATAAGAATCAGTATTTACGAGGATTATCTTTACAGCCTGATTAAGGAAGAATCACAGAACAAGGACATATTTGTAATTGACAGCTCAGGAAACGTTATTACTTCCAACAAAAGACATTTTATAGGAAAATATCTCGGTGCCGAGGAATTTGTAAGCAGAGTGATGAAGTCAGGCAGCGAAGGGAATTTCTTCGTCAATATTCAAAAAAACAACTTTATTGCGGCATTCAATACTCTGAAAAACGGCTGGAAGGTTATCGTACTAATCAACAAGGACAGCCTTCTTGAAGGTACGAAAAGCACGGTAGGCATTCTTCTTTTTGTAAGCATGGCAATTATCGTCGTCCTTGTCCTGTTGGCAAGGTTCCTTTCCATAAGGCTGACCACACGGATAAACCATTCGATCAGAAGAATGCAGGAGATTGAAACAGGAAATACACAGGTTGTCCTCGAAGAGTCCGGTGACGAAATTGGCCTTCTTAATAAATCGTTCAACGCAATGATTGAAAAATTGAATACGCTCATAAGCGAGATCTACATAACGAACATCCGAAAAAAAGAAGCGCAGATAGAAGCTCTCCAGAGCCAGATCAATCCGCATTTTCTCTTCAACACCCTTGAAAGCATCAGGATGCGTATCATGAGGAACGGCGATACCGAGACCGCAGAGGTTATAAAGCTTCTTGCAAAGCTTTTCAGGACCAGGCTGGATTTCGACGAGCACGTCATACCGCTTGAAAAGGAAATCAAACTTGTAGAAGACTATATAAAAATTCAAATTTACAGGTTCGGCAACAGGATATCCTTTATAAACAAAATCAATGAAAAATACTACTCGAATCCGATACCCAAGCTTACTCTCCAACCGCTCGTAGAAAATGCCATCATTCACGGTATTGAAGAAAAAGAAGACGGCGGCGTCATAATACTTGATGCTTCGGCAGAAGGCGAGTGTCTGAAAATAACGGTGGCCGATAACGGCATGGGTATCGAAGCCACCACACTCAAGGCTGTAAACGATGCAATGGATATGAATCTGGATTTCAAAACAAGAAAAAGCATAGGGATTACCAACGTTCACGAAAGATTGAAGCTTTATTACGGCAACAAGTACGGTTTGAAAATATACAGCGAAACAGGCCTGGGGACTACAATCAGCGTATATATCCCATGGTCGTGCGAAGCTAACGGCAAAAAAAATCAGAATGCTGTTTGATTGCAGGAGGAATAGGTACCCAAACCTCGGGCTGGGAGTGAAAAATGTATAATATTTTAATTGTAGACGATGAATACAATGTCAGAGAGGGCTTAAAGTATATCATCAACTGGCAGGATTACGGTTTTCAGATAGCGGGCGATGCTTCCAACGGCAAATCGGCCCTCGAATACATGCGGGAAACGAAGATTCACCTGGTTATTACGGATATCAAGATGCCGGTTATGGACGGACTGGAACTGCTCATGCACCTCGGAAAACAGTATCCGCCGGTAAAGGTCATAGTTTTGAGCGGGTATAACGATTTCAATTATGCCAAAACGGCCCTCAGGCACGGCGCTGTCGATTATTTGCTCAAACCCGTCGATGAAGAGGAATTAATATCCATTCTTGAGAAAATCAAACACGATATGGATAACAATGCGGATCAGATCAAAAAAGAGACAATGATATCCCGGGTTATCCGTGATAAGGTTTTAAATGACATTATAGTACATATGCACAGCGGCAAACATATAAAAAAATTACTGGACCAACACGGATTATGCCTGCAAGAAGGGTGGCATCTGGTAATTCTGTTTGAATCCGACAGCGATACCGGCGGTGAAAACGAGTCAAACCCCGCACTGATTCCAGGGAATCCGGAAATCAGGGAAATCCTGGATGAAGTACTGGATTCCGGCTATAACGGTTATCCCTTCTGCGATACGGAAACCAGGTTTGGGGTATTGTTGGGCGGCGGTGATAAGGAGGGTTTGATTGAAAATGCCGGAAAATTCATAAGGTGTATAGTACCCGGCATACAGAGATGTACACAGTCGTCTTTTACCTTCGGGGTCGGGACGCCTGTCTGCGGGAATGAACAGATCCACCTATCCTACCTTCATGCAAAACATGCGCTTGAAAACGGATTTTTCAACAAAAAGGAGAGTATTGTTTTTTACTATGATGAAAATCCTCCGGTGAACGGGGTAGGAAAACGCATTGATATCGACTGCAAAACACTGGTTAACAAAATCATGACCTGCGAATACGAGGGGCTTGAAAGTGAAACCGAAAAAGTATTCAATTCAATAATCGAGAATTACCAAAGTGTTCAGGAGGTACGGGGGCATATCCTTAAGGTTATGATGGAAGTATCCAAAGCGATTGCCGACGTAAAAAAGGATATGGCGCATATGTACGCAGACATAAGCGAGTTGTACGGTATCATGGAAAGCAAAAAAAAAGCGGAGGATTTGAAGTCCTTCTTCAACGAGTTCTGCCTGGGTGCCTGCGGAGTATTGATGAAGCTATGGGAAACCACACCGCGTGAAGTAATCGGCAAAACTTTAGAGTATATCAACAATCACTATTCAGAGGACATATCTTTAAAGCAAATATCTCAAAACGTTTTCTTCTGTCAGTCGTATCTCGGCAAATTATTCAAACAGGCCGTAGGTGAAAACTTCAACGAGTACCTTACGAAAGTCAGGATAGAAAAGGCGCAGTACCTCCTTTTGAACACCGAACTGAAGATATATGAGGTATCGTCGTTGGTAGGGTACAAGTCTATAGACTATTTCCGCAAGCAGTTTAAAGCCGTAACGGGTATCGGTCCTGTCGAATTCAAGGCATCAAGAAGGCGTTGACAGCTGCGGAATTCATGATGCCGTCAATATTTTTTTATTTACTAATGCAATATTTGCTAAAATGTATGGTTGTGATTGCGCTTACGCACAAATATAATAATACTAAGGTTAATGCTAGACTGTTTTATCGATCTTTGTTTAACTTCTATTAAAAAATTGGAGGTATTCTACTTGAAGGGTAATATGGATCATTACTTGGACAGGCACCCCGAGAACCTTGTGATAAGCAAGCCTACCCGGTTTCAACTGTTCCTCAAACAGAAAAGCATTCAACTCATGGTCCTTCCACTGGTAATCTGGTGCATAGCAATGTTTTACTTGCCGTTATTCGGCAATATCATAGCCTTCCAGGATTATAAGATACACCAGGGCTTCCTGAAGAGCAAATTCGTAGGGTTAAAACATTTTATCAGCTTCTTTACCGGAAACGACTGTCTGCTAATTATCAGGAACACTCTTGTGATAAGCATCCTGCAGCTTATATTCGGAACGGTATTTGCAATAGTTTTTGCCATACTGCTCAATGAGATCAGGTTGTTATGGTTCAAAAAGACGGTACAGACACTGTCATACCTTCCTTATTTCATATCCTGGGCGGTATGCGCAAACCTTTTCATCACCCTTCTGGGGGATACGGGACCTATAAACGGGCTGCTTGTTTCATTCCATATAATTGACGAGCCTTACCTTTTTCTATCCAAATCCGAATTATACTGGCCGATAGTTACCCTGCAAAATATATGGAAAAATATGGGTTTCAATGCAATCATCTACATAGCCGCAATCGTGGGGATATCCCAGGAACTGTATGAAGCTGCGTATGTGGACGGAGCAGGAAGGCTCAAAAGGATATGGCATATAACTCTGCCCTGCATTGCTCCTACGATTGCAGTGCTCTTGATCATGAATTCCGGTCAGATACTGATTGCAGACTTCGAACAGCAGTTTCTCATGTTCAATTCGTCAAACATGAATGTTTCGGAGATTATATCCACTTATGTCTATAAAATCGGGCTTAAAGCCGGGCAATATTCATTTGCCACGGCAGTCAGCATGTTTCAATCCATAGTAAGCATAATAGTCGTGTTTGCGGTAAACAAGGTCTCCAAGAGAATATCCGGCATCGGATTGTGGTAGGGGGGTATATGAACAATTTTTCAAAATCGGACCAGATATTCAATATAGTGCTGTACACCATCATGGCTGTTTTCGGTTTCATTGTGCTTTACCCTTTCATCTACCTTCTGGCGGTTTCTCTAAATGAAGGCATGGATGCATTAAAAGGGGGCATATACTTTTTCCCCAGGCGTTTCTCTCTTGAAAACTACCTGATAATATTCAATGACAAGCGGCTCCTCAATGCGACATTCATTTCAGTCGCCCGGACAGTTGTAGGAACTTTGGCTTCATTGATATGCACGTCTTTGGTAGCATACGCCTTTACAAAAAAAGACCTTATCGGAAGAAAAATATACAATACGATATTCATACTCCCGATGTACGTCACGGCCGGGATTATTCCAAACTACCTGATCTATAAAATGTTCGGCATGACAAATACGTTCTGGATATATATAATTCCAAACCTCACATGGGCATATTTCATCATAATCATGAGGACATTCTTCGAAGACATTCCGCCAGCGATCCAGGAATCGGCCATTATTGACGGCGCCGGCGATTTCATGATATTCGTCAGAATAATCCTTCCGCTTTCATTGCCGGTAATCGCCGCCGTTGCCCTGTTCAATGCTGTATTTCAATGGAATTACTGGCTGGATACGATATTGTACGCCCCGAGAGGCAAAAATCTGGACACCTTGATAAGCCTGCTCGCAAAAATGCTTACAGAGCAGCAGTCAGGGCTTATCTCGCAGGCAGCCGCAACACGGAAAGCCAGATTTCTTACTCCTGAAGCTTTAAGGGCATCTATGACGATGGTTACCACACTGCCTATAATCCTCGTATACCCATTTCTGCAGAAGTACTTTGTAAAGGGAATAATGATAGGAGCGGTTAAAGGCTGAACCCGTCAGAACCATGCTGAGAACCGGAAATTTATGCATACTTTATACACAGATATTCAATAATAAATATGAGGGGGTATAGGTAATGAAAGGAAAATTCAAAAAAGCTATTTCACTGGCAGTCTCACTTCTGCTCGTACTTGTGTTCATCTCAGGATGCGGGAGTTCCGCCGGGACTGCAAAGGAGACTTTGAAGGGAGCGGCTGTGGATACCAAACAACCGGAACCAGCCCAGGATACAGGAAAAAAAGCCGAATCTCCAAAGGGAAAAGAGGTCAGCACAGAACCCATCATTTTAAACGTATGGCTGGGCGAATCCTGGCTCATACCTACGGTAAACCCGAATTTCGACGACGAAATCGCCAAGAAGATTACGGAAAAAACCCGAATCAAACTCAATTTTCAAATGGCAAAATCAAGCGACTGGCAATCCGAGCTCAACATCATGATGGCATCAAACGAGCTGCCCGACCTTATCGAAACCGACGGAAGCTATGTCTCGAAGCTGAAAGCGGGTAATTACATAATACCCATGGATGAATACCTGGACAAATACGCGCCCAACTTCAAGTCAAGACTTGGCGATACCTCGAAATTCTGGCGGGACCTTGAAGATGGAAAGCTTTATCAGTTTAAGAGCTGGTCCTGGAACAGTCCGAAATATGTGCTGCCCATACGCGGCCCATACCTTGTAATTAGATATGACATACTCAAGGAACTGGGCTTCAAAAATCTCAATAAGGATAGCAATCCCAACATTACCTGGGATGAATACGTCGACCTGCTGAAGCAGGTTAAACAGAAATACCCCGGTATGATACCCCTGGAACTCGGTGACGACATAAACAACGCTTTCGATATCGTCAAGGCGGCATTGGGCTACAAACAGTTCATAGTAGGTGCATCTACAGCTGTATTCTGTTATGAAGACAATGCGGCGAAATATATGTACGATTCGAAAGGTTCGCTTGACACTCTGAAGCTGTTGAACGGACTTTACAACCAGGGCCTGGTAGACAGAAGCTTTGCAACATTGAAGCTCGACCAGGTAAAATCGAAGATTGCAAGCGGCAAGGTGTTCAGCTTCATGGGGGAAGGCACGCCGGTAGGAGATTCGTTGCAGGCATTGCAAAAAGACAATGAAGAAAAGAGATTTGTAGTTTTCAACCTGATAAAAGACCAGTCGGTAGCAAAGACATATGTCAATGGGTACTATATAGCGGGAGTAGGCTCGCTCGTTGTGTCAAAGAACTGCAAATATCCTGAAAGAGTCGCCCAACTGTTCGATTTTACGGCTTCCGAGGAAGGGAGCATGCTGTGTGACGCAGGCATAGAAGGCAAATTCTATACCAGGGATTCCGACGGCAAGGTTAAACCGAACCCCGAATATTCAAACGCTTATGCAAATTGGGATACCAACTTTTTTCAGAAAACGGGCCTCACAAGCTATGAGAACATATTTCCCACACTTGCCGGCCTGGATGCAAAAGGGAATGCCGCGGACATTTTCGCCCAGGAAATGTATACCAACAACAAATGGAACATGTTTGACACAAAATTCTTTGAAACGTTTACCTACAGGGGCGATTATTTCACAGACATCCTGACGTTGAACCCCGACAGTCAGCAGGAAGCTTTTGAAGCCATGACCAAAATCGGCGGGTATGCCAATGACAGAATCAGGAAATGCATAATTGTCAAACCCGAAGATCTCGACAAGGAGTGGAACAGCCTGTACGTTCAGATGAAGAAGGACGGACTTGACAAGTTGAATTCCGCAATAACCGACAATCTCAACAACAAACTTAAAAAACTTGGGACTACAATAGATGAAGCACTGAAATAATACCATACAGCCGAATAATCGTGAAAAACGGCAGGGAACCTAAATCCTGCCGTTTTTTGTATTCAAGAAAGGAGGTACGTTTTTTTCTTCGGAGATATGTACTTTTCTAACGAACATATAAAATGAAACAATACCGGACACCAGGCATATTGCAAAAACTGCCTTCAATGAATATGCCTCGCCTATGATTCCGAATATTAACAGTACCGCTACCGCCGCAGAGTTAACAATAAGGTTGTATGCAGCAGTGTAAAGGCTTACCCTGCCGTTTTCCGCCTTTTCGCCATACTTGACGGCCAGGACAAGATTGATCTGGTAAAACGTCTTGAAGGTAAAGCTGCAGACCGCAATAGGTATCAACATTAAAAATGCGTTTCTCGAAAAAATTACGAATAATATGCTTCCTGCATTTATAAATACAGCTACAGTCGCCACATTTTTCTTCCCGAAAATATCTCCCAGCACTCCTGCGGCAAAACTGCCTGCAATGAACGAAACAAAACCCGTAGTTATATAAATAGTGAGCATTTGGACACTTGCATCAAGTTCACGGGTAACAAAAGGAATCAGGTATATCGAAGCACAATAGGAAATATATGTAAAAACCGAAGTAATCAAATAAGCCGTAAAGTCCTTGTCTCTGTAAATTATGGCCGACGACTCATGAAGGTATCCTGGAAATCCGGGCCTTTTGCTTATGACATTCCTTTCTGATTCCCCAACAGGGAAAAAGCAAATGGAAACCCCTATCAGGATTATACTCCCACAGAGAAAAATCAGGAAGTACGCAATCCTGAAATCGTAGTTTTTCAAAAAATGATTGATCATATAAGTCGCCAGCAAAATCAGAGCGCCGGAAAACAAAGCACCTGTCCCGTAAAGTTTGCCTCTGCTGCCATGGTCTATAGACTGTGAAAGCATGATATAATACCCGGGTATGAATAACGCCGAAAGCAGATTGCTTGCAGCATACGTCAATATGACGACGACAACCAGGAGTTCATTGTCAACCCCTGCAAGATAGAACGCTGCAGCCGGATATACAAGCAATACTACCCTGCTCAGGATCAGATACCTGAAAAATGTGGGTTTTACCCTGGACAAGCCCTCAAACCTGTAGGACATGTAAATCTGAGGCACGTTGAAAAATAGAGTACCCGTTGCCGTGTATATGCTTAAATACATGTTGGATACGCCAAGTCCGACAAAAAAGTAGGAAATAACCATTCCGATGTCGAAGAAAGATGCGGCAAAAGGCACCAGGATAGCATCCGCGAGGAAACAGTAAAAATTCAGATCGCGCCTGAATACCATTACAATATAGCCTTTGCAGCTTCAAAGTCGTCAAGGATTTTTTCTATGCAGAAGTTTGCTATCCCCAGGGAAGCTGCATATTCGTCAAGTTCGGAAATGACTATATCGCAATTCTTAGCCGATATTTCCAATGCAGACGCCTTTACCACCTGTCTTATCGGTTCGAGAAGCAAATCCCCGGCATTGGATATTCCACCCGCCAGAACAATCATCTGGGGATTGAATATGTTGATTGCACTTGCTATGCCTGTCCCCAGGTGTTTTGCGACATTGTTCATAATGCTGTAGGCAAGCTTGTCGCCTTCTCTGGCGCCTTCCACAACCCTTTTGGCCGTAGGCTCCTCAACAGATGAAAGACTTGAATACACATTGTCCTTCAGGGCCTCACGAAGCTGCCTTTCTATGGCATATCCCGACGCAAGGCTCTCTAGGCATCCGTGATTCCCGCAGACGCATCTCGGCCCGTTTTCCTTTATGACCATATGTCCGATTTCCCCTCCGACGCCGTTGCTGCCCCGGAATAGGCTTCCGTTGATATATATCCCGGTCCCTAATCCCACTCCTATGGAAAACAAAATAAAATTGTCAACGTCACGGCAGCTTCCGTATATTTTTTCCGCCAGTGCCATCATCCTGCTGCTGTCCTCCAATACACAAGGAAGGGAAAAAGTGTCTTTTAACATTTTCTTAAGAGGTACGCCTTCCCACAACTTCTGGTTACGGAAATACTTGCATCCGCCGGTCTCATTGTCCACTATGCCCGAAACTGCAAGGCCCATACCTTTGATTCCGGCCTTGTAGGCCTTGTTGAAATCCATGAATTCATTGATGAACCCGACAAGCTTGTGTATCACAACCGAAGGGTCGGCTTCATGCGGATCTTCCAAAACCTTGTTGGCTGCAATCTTTCTGCCGCTGAAATCTATAAGTGAAATCTTAAGTTCGTAGCTGCCCAGTTCAACCCCGACGAAGTAGCCTTTATCTCCCTTTAACTGGAGCAGTTTTGCCTTTCTGCCTCCTGTCGATTCGTCCTCCCCTACTTCCTCCACAAGGTTCTGTTCCTCCATCTCTTTTATAAGCAGGCTGATCTTGGCGCCGCTATATCCGGTCAAATTAACTATCTGACCCCTGGTCACCTTTCCGAATCTCTTGATTATTTTGAGCAGGTTCAGCTTTTCGCCTACTTCATCCAGTTTATAAAATTTTATATCCATTCAGCTATAACCTTTCGCCGATATAATTTATCTTATAATAGAATATTTTATAAAATATAAGAGCATTTATCAACTTTGATTTATTAATAAAACCATCGACCTGCATTTTAGCTTCTGTTTTGCATTTTCAACGCACAATGAGGGATTTACCCGTCTCATATGCTTTTCCCAGAGCTTCGGCATTTTCTTTCACGCTTTTGCCACACGTGCATACACTTATAGCCGCTGTCACTTCCATTCCGGTAAAGTCCGCAATATCCCTGAAGATACTTTCAATATGTCTGGGCCCCGAGTTGGGGTCTTCACCTTCGTAAGTAGCAACCAGTACTATCTTCTTGCCTTTGAAATTGGTATAGTCTTCGCCATACAGTAATGCATTCATCCTGTCTATTGCAAGTTTCAACTGCGCGCTGATGTTCCACCAGTACACGGGACTGGCCATGATCAGGATGTCGGCATCCAGGATTTTGGGGTAAATTTCGCTCATGTCGTCTTTTATGACGCAAGCCGGTTCCAGGACTTTGTGGCACTTATTGCATCCTCTGCAGGGAAGAATTTTCATATCGTGAAGAAATATCCTCTCCACTTTGAGCTCAGGGTCATTCATCATGCCTTTCAGCAGACTTTCTGCAAGTGACGCCGTATTGCCTTTTTTTCTCGGACTACCCTGTAGCAGGACAACCTTCATAAAACTTCACTCCTTGCATTCATTTCTTCAACTTTATTGTTTCTATCCCCATGGCCGATACCGGCACATGCAGGATACCGGAGCTTATCTCCGGCGCCTTACCGTTTTCCCTTTCCAGTATATCACATCCTATTGCACGTGAAAATCCCAGACCGGATATATCTATTTCCGCTATTGTGTCTTTGCCCTCGATTTCCCAGATCCTGATAATGAAATCACCGCTGTCGTCTTCCGAATTTTTGAATGCCGTTACTATCACATTATCGGTTCTACACTCGATGAAAGATTTCTCGACATCCTCAAAGACTGCCTTTTCAAAGCCTTCTTCACAACCGATGCGCATGATGGCGTTGTTCGCCTCCCAGCCGAACTTAATAGCCTGGGCCGGATTGTACCCGCCTTTGTGCGTCGAAAGAGCATATCCAAAGAAAAACTCTTCATTCCCTCCCTGATCCCTGAGAATTTCCGCGTATGCATGGTTTGTCATCACAAGGGAATATACCGTAGAATTGTTCCGATTGGGGAAATCAGGCATAATATCGTAAGTAAAACCGCCGAGCTGGAACAAATACGAGTCCAGTGGCGATAGGACCACACCCCTTTTGCTGTTGGAAACGTCGATAAAGTTGCGTACGCAGTAGATTTCCTGCCCGGACCCAGGAAGGTTGTCGCCGCCGTACTCCTTCAAACCGGGTTTTATTATGCTCCCGCAGCATTCATAATGATATTCCCTATCAGGTATGTCGAACGGGAACGCAAAATATATGTTTTGAGGCTCTCTGCTTGGCTTTTTGACCAGCTTGTTCTTTATGGAAATTTTATCAATATCGCCGTAGAGCGTTATAATTGAAGTCAGGCTGCATCCGTAGGCCTGAGCCTCGACTAAGAGAGAACTCCTCAAAGGACCGCAGTTTACGGCGCTTATTTTCACGTCCTCAGCCCTATGGATGTTTCCGTCCGATTGATAGATAAACTGGTTCAAGCCAAGGTTTTCCCTCCTGTCGACCAGCTCGCAGTCATTTTTTTTGTCCCACAGGCTTTCAATGCTTCCATTCAGCCTGTTGACAGAAATCCTGTAAAACCCGTTCTCAATAGTATTGTCTTTTATGCTGATTTTTGGAACAACGGCCATATTGTCATTGCACAATGATATCTGCTTGTATCCCATTGAGGGTACATTTGCGACAGCCGTGACGATCTTCCTTACGCCGAATTCGTCTATGACCTGGAAACCCGTGCTTGAACCTGTCATCGTATCGTCATTGTCATCCACTCTGTAAGGATATTGTCCGGGACACTCCATATCGAGTTCTAATAAATCAGTTCTGCTCCAAGACAGCGGATTGAAAACCTTATACAAATTTCCGCCGGTTCCGGTACCAGGCTTCGAAAAGCCGGAAAAGGGTACAATAATTTTTTTGTTGTTCTTTATAAGCTCATCCGTCCATCTCGATCTTTTGCCCAACGACCTGTATTTTTCATCGTCGTTTGTTCCGTTCCACGGATGTTCCGCAAGCCGGTTCATCAAGTCAACGGAATAGTGCAGCGTATCGATGTCCGCTTTATTGGTTTTTCCTGAAAGTGCGCTTTTTAACGCAGCAATTTTTTCTGCGGTTATGAAATCCTCAGTACCTCTTTTGAGCCTTGAGACAATGTGTGCATAGTGTGCAGGCCAATCCTCCCATGAAGCCCCCATATCGCCGCTTATTTCAGGAATTTCAATGCCGTTTTTTGAACTGAATTCCAGTACGCTTTCAAAATATTGCTTCCAGGTAGCATTGATTATTCTGGGGTATTCCCACGGTTCATTGTTGTATCTGATGATATTTTTAACAAGTCTTTCGACTTCGAACTTCGACGTCGCATGAAGGTCGATATACGCTCCCTGCATCATGAATGTATCGAAGGGGTAGGCTTCGTTGTTTTCGTAGTGGGGTATCCACCATTCATGGAGTTCTTCAACCGCCTGCGGATACTCTTTCTGTATCAAAAATGAGGCTTGCCCGTAATGTCCTTTCAGGTTGGCGCCCCGGTCCATGAACGTCAGCACGGAATTCCCGTCCGGCCCCTGCCAGTAGAAAAGAGGCACGTCCGTGCTTTTTCTCAGGTGATGGCTGTTAAAGTCGAGCCAGGCTTTGGAGAAGTACTTTATTCCCGCATTGGCGAAAATACTCATCATCCCCCAGGTGATGGTAGGCATTTCAATATGCTCGACGGTAGAGAGGTCTATTCCCCATTTCTTTTCCAGTTCCCTTGCGAAATATAAGGACCGGATCGCCTGTTCCGTACTCAACATTGCGGTCAGGTTCGAATTATATACGGCGCTTATCTGGACCCTGCCTTCCTTCTCACGCTCAAAGAGCTTGCGTATTGCGGTCTCATCCGCATCCTGCAGAAACCAGTCGATTTCCATGGTCTGGTTGACATTCCACCTGTTTTTCGACTCATGTCTTTCGCTATCCGTCAAGTCCATAAAATCAAGCTGCTTACGGATCATTGCGGCAGACTCTTCCTTGGTCTGTTCGTCCGGGAGGCCCCATGTAAAATCGGTGCAGATATCCTGGCAGATATAAATCGTCCACGGCCTGCGCCTTCCGATAATAATCTCATCCTTGTAAATCCGGCCGTCGGACTTCAAAATAATTTCAGCCGGAACAGGACGGTGTTTCCCGCTGATGAAATTGGGGAATACAACAGGCGCATAACAAGTAACCTTGTTAACTCCAGGCATAAGGTCCCGGATCCGGGTAACGGCGGAGCCATGTCCGTGAGTCTTTATTTCCACATCGACGCTTTTCAGGTCATATCCCGCCGGGTCTATTTCAACTTCGACTGCCTGACGCAATACTCCCTCAATATTGTAGAAGAATATTGTTTCCTTAACCTTCAGAAACATGATTTGCTTACCCCTTAGATTATATTGATGGTTTTTACAACCTAATCGCTTCATCCTTCAATGCGGATTCATATGCCGCATCCACTATTTTCATTACCTCAAGCCCGGTTTCATAGGCCACCAGGCATTCGGCTTTCCCGTTTATTGCATCGATGAAATTGTCGATCTGTCTTTCGTAGGGAGCCGTAGAAGTGTGTTCCTCACATTCTTCCATTATATACTTCCCCCACTTGTCTCCGATTTTTACCGACAGAAAGGTCGGGAAAATCCTGGCGTATCCTTTTGTTCCCCATATTTCCGTACTGGCTTCAAGTCCGCTTATAAACGGGTAATTCCAACCCGACTCGAACATCGAAACAACCCCGTTGTCGAACTTCACCATAATCTGTGCAAAATCGTCCACGTCATAGTCCTTGAACCTGGTACCGACAGCCGCATATACCGATTTAGCCCGGGGCTCTCCAATAAGGTACCTTGTGGTGTCTATCGCATGCACACCCATGTCGATCAAGGCCCCGCCCCCTGCCATGGACTTTTTGGAAAACCAGCCGTCCGGGCCCCAGCGCAGGTGAAGTCCATAGGATTTTGTCTGTACGATATCGCCGAGAATTCCATCTTCAATAACTTTTTTCATATACCCGACGTCTTTATGATACCGCCACATATGCCCGGTGGCAAGTATGACCCCGTTTTCTTTCGCCGTCCGGACCATTTCCAGGCCTTGCCTGGAATTTACCGCAAGCGGTTTCTCTACAAGCACATGCTTTTTATTCCGAAGCATTTCCATAACGATTTCATAATGCAGCACATTGGGCGTCACCACGCTTACGGCATCGATGAAAGGGTCCTTCGCCATCTGCATGTGATCGTCGAAAACCTTTTCAATCCTGTACAGTGATTTCGCCTTCATATCGCCTTCGCTGTATGCCACCGTTTCCCATTTCCCGTCGGCAAATTC
>Ga0272448_1004077_pt1 | contig 16903 bp, 10 predicted proteins | sample YNPCB0191_FD_202220 | JGI IMG/M metagenome (GOLD analysis project Ga0272448, IMG submission 202220) | Hot spring sediment microbial communities from Yellowstone National Park, WY, United States - YNP-CB-019-1 | ecosystem: Environmental > Aquatic > Thermal springs > Hot (42-90C) > Sediment...
CTCAATGTCCAAGCGGTGGGGTCGTAGCGAGTAATGTTTGCTCATCCCCTTTACAGACCGGCCCCCGCGAAAAACGTTCACCCAAAAGTGAAACTTTCAGCACAGTGCTAACGATTGAGGTTGTATGCAGTTGCCCCGATAAATGCGACTGCCACCTCCGGCTCACAGCCCTTCTCGCATCAGGCCTGTCTGTCCTGATTTCCATTTATTCTGCAACAATTGTTTCAATATAAACTGGAATTGTTTTGACTGGTCGAAACTCATATACTGACAACTGCTTCGCTGTGGCTGACAGATCACCATAAACCGCTTTTGTATTTTCTTCCGTATTCTTCCGATAACATCGGCATTTTACCAGCGGTCAAACTCTTCCCAGTTGACAAGCTGATTCCGCCAACTGCAGCTCCGTTGTTCTATCTCGCAGCCTCTCTCAGAAAGCCGCTGTTTATCCTAATTACTGTTTACTATGCAACAATTGTTCCATCATAAACAGCAATTGTCTGCGTCGGGGCGGCACCGTTTCTGGCTCAGCACGGCAGGGTGGGACAATTCGGGAGGCGACTCCATACACTTGACCTTAGAGTGAGGTACACAGAGCTTTGATGCCGAATTTTACGGCACGTTTGTTTCATCTGCCCCCGCAGCGATCGGCCCCCTTCCTCTGGAGCTGAAGCGGAGGGCGTCCCGGCGGTGCCGCAGGTTGTCGTTGTGCTCGAGCTGAGGCAGGCGAGTATGGAGCGGCGATTCTCTTGACGGGTCAAGAGATTTCGGGCACGCTTCGCAGCGAGGTTTTATGAAATTGTCAGGACAACCGAAACTCATCGTACTCTTTCTTCCGTTTCTTCTGGCGATTCAAACTATCCTGCCGGCGGCGGAGCAGCCAAATATCATCGTGATCATGGCCGATGATCTCGGGTATGGCGACGTGTCGTGCAACGGCGCGACTGCAGTGCAGACGCCGAACATTGACCGGCTCGCCCGCGAGGGGATTCGGTTCACGAGCGGCTACTGCTCGGCGTCCACTTGCACGCCGACGCGCTACTCGTTCCTGACCGGCACTTATGCGATGCGTCGGAAGGGCACGGGCATCGCGCCGCCGAACGGCCCGGCGCTGATCAAGCCCGGCACGGAGACAGTACCGGCGATTCTCAAACGCGCCGGATATGCGACTGCCGTCGTCGGCAAGTGGCATCTTGGTCTCGGCGATCCGGCGCCCGATTGGAACGGCGAGCTGAAACCGGGTCCGCTCGAAATCGGGTTCGATTATTGTTTTCTGTTGCCGACCACGAACGACCGGGTGCCGCAGGTCTATGTCGAGAATCATCGCGTGAAAAATCTCGATCCAGCCGATCCGTTGTGGGTGGGCGAGAAGAAACCGTCCGGGGATCATCCTACCGGTCTGACGCATCGGCATCTGTTGAAGATGGACTGGGATTATGGTCACAACGGCACGATTCACAACGGCATCAGCCGTATTGGTTTTTACACCGGCGGCATGAAAGCCCGGTTTCGTGATGAAGACCTTTCTGACGAATGGGTGAAACAATCTGTGCGTTGGATCGAAGAGCACAAGGAGCGTCCGTTCTTCCTGTTTTTCGCCTCGCACGACATTCATTGTCCGCGCATTGCGCACGAACGGTTTCAAGGCAAAACGCCGCTCGGTCCGCGCGGCGATTGCATTGTGGAGTTGGACTGGTGCGTGGGCGAACTGATGAAAACGCTGGACCGTCTCGGTCTGGCGGAGAAAACGCTGGTGGTCTTTTGTTCCGACAACGGCCCGGTGCTGAACGATGGCTACAAGGATTTCGCCGTGGAGAAAAACGGCAACCACCAGGCTGCCGGACCATTTAGCGGCGGCAAATACAGCGTGTTTGAGGGCGGCACGCGCATCCCGTTCATCACACGCTGGAAAGGCCGCATCCGGCCCGGCGTGTCGGAGCAGATTGTCTGCACGGTGGATTTGGCCGCCAGTTTCGCCGCGCTCACCGGACAGTCCGTCGCTGAAGACGGTTGCCTTGACAGTTTCAACGTGCTCGACGCGCTGCTCGGCCAGCCGGGAGCAAAAGGACGCGACCACCTGCTTCAGCAGGATAACAACGGCGAGAATCTCGGTTTGCGTGTCGGCGACTGGAAACTGGTGCGTCTTGCCCGACGCGGCAAATCGCAGGCGGTGGTCTCGTTGAAACCTCACACGCCGCCGGCCGGCGCGCACGGGTTGTATTATCTACCCGACGATCCCGGCGAACAGAATGATTTGTCGGCCTCGCGCCCGGACAAACTCAAGAGCATGATCGAACAGTTGGACAAACTCATCGCTGATGGCCGCACCCGGCGCGTCACACAACCATGAGGAATCGCATCCATGTGAAGCTGCTGACGCTTTTTTTCTTTGCCGTTTCGCTCGCTGTCAGAGCGGCTGACCGGCTCAACGTGGTGTTCCTCTTGGCCGACGACCTCGGCTGGGGCGAGGTCGGGTGTTACGGTCAGAAAAAGATTCCCACGCCGAACATGGACCGGCTCGCCTCGGAAGGGATGCGGTTCACCCAACACTACAGCGGTGCGCCCGTCTGCGCGCCGTCGCGTTGCGTATTGATGACCGGCAAACACACCGGCCATGCGGAGGTGCGCGGCAATTTCAGCGCGCGGAAAGCGTTTCCGCAGTTCACCGAGGGACAATACCCGCTTTCGGAACAGGCGGTGACGATCGCGCAACTTTTTCAAGAGGCCGGTTATGCCACCGGGGCGATGGGCAAATGGGGACTCGGTCCTGTCGGCAGCACCGGCGACCCGAATCGCAAGGGCTTCGATTTGTTTTTCGGTTACAACTGCCAAAGCGTTGCCCACAGCTATTATCCGCCGCACCTCTGGCGCAACGCGGAAAAAATCATCATCAACACCAAACCGATCCCCGGTCACGCCAGACAACCCAAAGGCGAGGTGAAAATGGAAGACTGGATCGGCGAAACCTACGCGCCGAAGCTGATGATCGCCGAGGCCGAGAAGTTCATCGCCGACAACGCGCGCAAACCGTTTTTCCTCTACCTGCCGTTCATTGAGGCGCACGTGCCCATTCATCCGCCGCGCGAATTGGTGGAGAAATTTCCCCGCGAATGGGACACGGAAGTGTATCGCGGGCAAAACGGCTATCTGCCGCATCCGCGTCCGCGCGCCGGTTACGCGGCGCTGATCCACGATCTCGACCGCTCCGTGGGCCGCGTGATGAAGGCGCTGGAAATCGCCGGCGTGGCCGACCGGACGCTGGTCATTTTCAGCAGCGACAACGGCACCACGCACGAAGGTCGGGCGGACCCGCGTTTCCACGTCGGCGGCGTGGACGCGAAATTCTTCAACAGCACCGCCGGTCTGCGCGCGTACAAGGGCAGCGTCTATGAAGGTGGTGTCCGCGTTCCGGCCATCGCTCGCCTGCCGGGCCGCGTTCGAGCCGGCGCAGTGAACGACACGCCCGGTTATTTTGCCGATTGGTTTCCGACGTTGTGCGACGCCGCCGGATTGAAGAAACCGAGCGGTCTCGATGGTGTGAGTCTCTGGCCCGTGCTTACCGGCAAACAGCCGACACTGAAATCCCGCAAACCGATGATCTGGGTCTTCCCCGGATACGGCGGCCAGGTTGCCGTGCGCATCGGCGATTTCAAACTGGTGCGACAAAATCTCAAGACGAAAACGCCCGGACCGTGGGAAGTCTATGACCTCTCGAAGGATCCCGGCGAAACGAACAACCTCGCTGCGCAGCACGCCAGGTTGATCGCGGAGACCGAAACGCTTCTGCGCCGTGAAGTCAATGAAAACAAGGCATTCGATGTGCCAATCCCCGGCGTGAACACCGCAACCCATTGAACGCACACAACCATGAAATACCTTCCTGTCACACTCGCGCTGATGGCCGTCGCCATCGCTGATGTGTCCGCCGCCAGCCGGCCGAATGTCGTCGTGTTTCTCGCCGACGACGCGGGCTGGGGCGATTACAGCCGCAACGGCAATATGCAGGTCAACACGCCGAACATTGATTCGCTCGCCGCCGGCGGGGTGACGTTGGACCGTTTCTACGTCTGTCCGGTCTGTTCGCCGACCCGCGCGGAGTTTCTCACCGGCCGCTACCATCCGCGCATGGGCGTCTCCGGCACGTCCACGGGACAGGAACGGATGGACCTTTCGGAAAACACCATCGCCGAAGCGTTCAAGGCCGCCGGTTATGCCACGGGCGCCTTCGGCAAATGGCACAACGGCAGCCAGTGGCCGTATCATCCCTGCGCGCGCGGGTTCGACGAGTATTTCGGCCACACCGCCGGTCATTGGGGCGAGTATTTCGACGCGCCGTTGGAGGACAGCCGCGGTCATTTTGTTCGCACGAAAGGCTACATCGTGGATGTTTGCACCGACCGCGCGCTGGCATTCATCGAGAAGAACAAACAGCGTCCGTTCTTCTGTTATGTGCCATTCACCACGCCGCACTCGCCGTGGGCCGTGCCGGAAGAGTATTGGCAGCGATTCAAGAACAAACCGATCACCCAACGCGCCACCATCCCGGATCAGGAAAATCTCGACCAGACCCGTTGCGCGCTGGCCATGATCGAAAATCAGGACTGGAACGTCGGGCGCGTGCTGGCCAAACTCCGCGAGCATCACTTGGCCGACAACACCATTGTTGTTTACTTCTCTGACAACGGCCCCAACAGTTGGCGCTGGAACGGCGGCATGAAAGGCCGCAAAGGCAGCACCGACGAAGGCGGCGTCCGCTCGACCTGTTTCATCCGCTGGCCGGCCAAGCTGCCGCAGAATCGCACCGTCACGCAAATCACCGGCGCGATTGACCTGTTGCCGACGTTGACTGCGCTGGCTGGCATCCGTCGCGTGGGCAACAAGCCGCTCGATGGGAAAGACATTTCACCACTGTTGTTCGGAAAGCAGGAACTGTGGCCCGACCGGATGATTTTCTCGACATGGGCGCGCAGAGTCAGTGTGCGCAGCCAGCAGTACCGGTTGGACAGCGACGGCAAACTCTATGACATGCTCGCTGATCCCGGTCAGACCCGAGATATTGCGGCGGAGAAACCCGATGTTGCGGCGCGCCTGCGACAAACCGCAGCGAACTGGCGCAAGGAAATGTTCGGCGAGGAAGTTGCGCCCGCCGCCGGCGGCAAAGGCAAAGCGAGGAAACAATGGCGCGACAACGTCGTGGATCCGCGACCGATTCCCGTCGGCTACCGGGAATTTCCCATCACGATATTGCCAGCGCGCGATGGCGAGCCGCGTGGCGGTGTGCGGCGCAGTTCGAGCGCGCCGAACTGCTCCTACTTTGTCAACTGGACCAGCAAAGACGACAGCATGGTCTGGTCGCTGGAAGTCAACACCACGGGCCGTTACGAAGTGACGATTGATTACACCTGTCCCGTCCCCGACGCCGGTTCGACCATTGAGCTTTCGTTTGGCAACAACCGCATCACCGGCAAAGTCCAGCCCGGTTGGGATCCGCCGCTCTACACCAATCAGGACACTCTTCCGCGCCCACCCGCCGAGAGCCAGATGAAAGAGTTTCGCACGCTCAAACTCGGCACGATGCGTCTGGAGAAAGGCGCTGGCCCGTTGACGTTGCGGGCGCTCGAAATCCCCGGCAAAAGCGTGATGGATGTCCGCCGTGTTACTCTGACGCTGCTTTCGGACAACGGGCTGTTCTGACACGTCCCGACCCGGCGAGGGGCAACCGGAAAACCGCGCGCTTGACGCCGCCTTCACAACGGTTCACCATGCTCGGCAGCACACCATGAAAACAACCCTACTCTTACTGTTTGTTGCCGCCACAACGTGCGCGGCTGCCACCGTCCCCAATCAACCACTGGCCGCCAAAGGCAAACTGCTGTTCAGCGACGACTTTCAACGCGCTGACCTCGGCGCTTGGAAATCGTTGATACCCACCTTCACGGTCACGAACGGCGTCTTGAAAGGCGTGCAGACGCGTGCCGACCACGGCGCAGTGGGGCGCGTGTATTTGCCGATGAAGGACGTGATCGTCGAGTTCCGGTTTCAACTCGATGGCTCGACGGGATTCAATGCGGTGTTTGACGACCAGAAGTTCAAAGGCTCCCACGCCGGCCACATCTGCCGCGTGAGTTTCGCGCCGAAACAGGTCCGCCTCGGCGACGACAAGGAAGGCGCCATGCGCAACGACATCTTTGAAATGAAGAAAGACCCGGCTCGCAAGGCCGAGGCCGACAAACTGCTGGTCGGACGCAGCTCGGTGGCGCCGGTCGCCATCGAACAGAAGAAATGGTATCAGGGGACGATTGAAGTGGTGGGCGACCAGATGCGCGTCTGTCTCGACGGCAAACCGGTCGGTTACCTCAAGTCACCGGGCATCGCTCACGAAACGAAAACCAGTTTCCACTTCACCGTCAACGGCAAGGGCGTCTTCTTCGACGATGTTCGCATCTGGGTTGCGAAATAACATGAAAAGATTCCTTCTGTCGTTCTCACTTGCGTGTTGGACGGCAGCGTCTGCGTTCGACGGACATCGCGTCACCGAAGGGCCGTTGACGCTGCTGATCGGCAACATCGCCACGGTCACCCATTTCGACACGCCGCAACCGGTCAACGTCACGCTCTCGAATTCCTCCGACGCTCCGCTGGACGTGGCGCTGGAAATGAAAGGGCTGGTGGACGATTGCCGGGCGGTCGGCGCGACGAAACACCGTCTCACCGTGCCGGCGAAAGGAACAGCCACGGCGCAGTTTCAGTTCGCCTGCGGACGTGGCACCTGCTCGGCGTTGTACCCGGTGCACGTGGAAGCGCGCTTCGGAAGCGCCCTCGCGCACGCGGTGCGGATTTTCGAGACCAAGTTTCCCGTCGAAACAAAACCGGCGGAGTTTGCGGTCAACATGGTCCCGTCCTCCGGCGCGTTGGCGCTGGCAAACCTCAAAACACATCGCGTCGCATGGTCATATCTGGGCGGGCCGCTCGTTTATCTGCCGGCGGGATGGTCGGGTTCTGACGAGACTTCGCGCGCCAGTTTCAGCCGCGGCCCGGTGACGCGCGGCGGTGAAACGCGGCTGGCGCTTCATATGCACCCGGCGTATCGGCCGAGCGCGGGCACTGTGTTCGCTGAGTACCGGCTCAAACTGCCGGCGGTCGCGCCCATCCGCTTGAGTTTCTACAACGCCATCCGCGACAGCGGTCCGAAGGAAGGCAAAAGCGACGGTGTCACGTTCCGGGTTTGGGTGGGTGATCAGAAGCTTTTCGAGCGGCACACCGACTCGAAAGTCTGGTTGCCGGGCGAAGCCGACCTCAGCGCGTTTGCCGGGAAAGAAATTCTGTTGCGACTCGAAAGTCATCCGGGACCAAAGAACCACACTGTGTGCGACTCCTGTTACTGGGGCGACCCGACCCTCTTCGTCGGCCCGCCGCCAAAGGTGTTGACGGATGCGGAGCGACAAGAGCTGTTCGCCCGCGCTCGCAACGCGCTGGCCGTGGGAAAAGAGTCGTTCGTGTTTGATCTCGGTGGCGGTTGTCGAGCGGTGCTTGTGCCGGGGCCGAACGGCATCACCGACGGCGTGATTGGTTTCGGCGACGGCCAGCGCAACGTGTTTTTCCACGGTCTTCAAATTGCCGTGAACGATCAGCCGGTCAGCGGCGCGTTCACAATCGGCCGCGACAATACGCTGCGTTACAAGGCGAGCCAATTGACCGTGCGCCTTTGGGCCGACGGCCCCGGCTTGCGCATCAAGGTCGAATGCCCCGACCGCATCACGAGCATCGGCGCGGGCGCGTTTGACCAGAAAGCAATGCGCGTCTATTACGGACACGGCTACTGCATCGTCGAGCCGGAAGCGTTCCGCGCAGGAGCAGGCGGCCACAATCTCGCCACGAGCCATGTGGCCTGCGATTTCGAGCGCGGCGTCTCGTTGCTCACCGCCACCGACACGCCGCCAGATGCCTTCGTCGTCAATCCCGCCACGCGCATGTATCAATTGCTGACGCATCCCGACGCCACGTTGACGTTTGTGCCGAGTTTTGTTGGCGCGTTCGACGCGGCGCTGAAATACCGGCCGCTCTCCGAGAAACGCGCCTCGCCCGGCTTTGCGCGCAAGGCGGGCCGGTTCGTGTTCGACCTTTGGGGTGGCCGCTACGCCGACGACGCGGCGAAGCTGGCGCGCTGTTTCGGCTACGGTCTGACCAACTCGCTGGTGATCATGCATGTCTGGCAACGTTGGGGTTACGACTACCGGCTGCCGGACATTTTCCCGCCCAACCCCTCGCTGGGATCGCTCGATGACCTGAAAAAGCTCGGCGCACTTTGCCGGTCGCGCGGCGTGTTGTGGGGACTGCACGACAATTACATTGATTTCTATCCCGACGCCACCGGCTTCAGCTACGACCACATCACATTCAGCGCCGACGGCCAACCGCGCCGCGCCTGGCTCAACGAGGGGCGCGACGCGCAGAGCTACCAGTTCCGTCCCGACCACGTGATGCCATTTCTGAAACGCAACCTCGACCTCATCGTCCCGTCGTTGCAGCCAACGGCATCATTCGTGGACGTGCTCACCTCGGCCGGCAGCTTTGATTTCTACGACCGCCACGGCAAGCTGCATTCCAAACGCGAGACGCAACGTTGCTGGGGCGAAGCGTTCGCCCTGATCGAACGACGTTGCGGCCCGGCCGTCAGCGAAGCCGGCGGCGACCATCTCATCGGCTGGCTTGCCGGCGCGGACTGTCAGTTCCTGCAACTGACGCCGCGCCCCGCTCGCTACTGCAACGCCGTCGTCTGCCGCGATTGGGCGCGCGTGCCGTGGTATGACGCGGTTCATCACACGCGGTTCAGTCTCCACGGCGTCGGCTACTCAAATCGTTATCAGGGCGGTCGCAGCCGCGAAGAACACGGCATCGAAAGCGACGACTACATCAGCACCGAGCTGCTCACCGGCCACGCGCTGATGATTGACATCCATGGTCTCATCCGTGGTGCGGTGCGCAAATACTGGCTGGCGCAGGATTTCATCGAGAGCATTGCTCACGACGAAATCGCCAACGTCGAATATGCTGACGGCGACATCCACCGGCTCATCGTGACTTGGAAATCGGGTGCGCGTGTCTATGTGAACCGCGGCGAGACCGATTGGACGGTCGCAGACCACACGTTGCCACAGTACGGTTACTTTGCGAAGAACGGCGACATCGAATCGAGCATCGAGCGTTTCGGCAACGTCATCGCCGAGCAGTCGCGCGGAAAAGGAAAATTTTACGTCAACAGCCGCGTCTTCAATCCCAACGCGCCGCTGGCCATCACGCCGCGCGCCGAGCGAGTTGAGTATCTCGGCGAGCGCAAGTTCCGTCTGCTCGTCAACTGGAACGTTCAACAGCCTGTGTCCAAAGATTTCAGCGTCTTCTATCATTTCTCGCGTCCCACGCCCGGTCGCCGGGCGCTGACCGAATTCACCGGCGGCGGCAACCCGAAACCGCCAACGAGCCAATGGCGTGGCGGGGTCCTCACCGGCGCGAACTGGACGATCAACATCCCGACCAACATGCCGCTCGGCGAGTACGAGATTCTGGTCGGCCTCACCGATCCGAACAACCGCCATGCGCGCCAGCGGTTGCTCGGCGACGAAGATCCGAGCCGCCGTTACCGTGTCGGTAAACTCGTCGTTGCCGCCGACAATATCCGCCTCGAAAAACCGGCGCAGGACTTTGTTCCATCGCCGCGCTGGGCGGCGAACACGGCGCCGGTGGACTTCGGTCTCGTCAAGACTGACGGCGCGTTTCGGTGCGAAACACGCGGCGATCATCTCATCATCACGCCGTTGCCGGATGGTGAGGATTTCACCGTGTGGCTGCCGCTGGAGCGCGCGAAATCCGTCGCCACCTCCGACGGTCAGCCGGTTCCGTTTCAATGGGACGGTCGCACGCTGAGTTTCGTCGTCACCAAGACAAACTTCGCGTATCGGGTGCAGTTGCGATGATTGGTGCGTCTGGCACGGGCATTGTAGCCGCGCCGCCCCGCCGGCGTGTTGGGGATGCGCGGCGACGGAGCGTCGCGACTACGGCCCTGCTCTCTTTCAGCTTCGCGCTCGCTTGTGCCGCGCAGGACATCTCGTGGCGGCTGGCAGGACCGGGCGGCGGCGGCTGGATTGAGTCCATCGCGTTCGATCCGCATGACAAAGATGTCCTCTATGTCGGCTGCGATGTCGGCGGGTTTTATTTCTCGTTCGACGCCGGGCGTACCTATGAAATCCGCAACCGCGGACTGCGTGATTACTTCATTGAATCCATCGCTGTTCATCCCCGCGACAGCCGCATCATCATCCTCGGCACGCAAAGCGGGATTCACCGCACGACCGACTGCGGGCTTTCGTGGCGATGGATTCGCGACGGGTTCCCAGAACTCCACCGGCACCGGTTCACCGCGCCGATTGGCGCCGTTTGTTTTGTGCGGACAAATGTCGTGCTCGCGGGCATCGGTCGGCCGCGCTCGGGCAAGGATGGCGCAGGAGCGATTTACCGCAGCGACGACACGGGGTTGACCTGGCGGCGCGTGGACGGCGGCCAGTTGCCGGCGGAGGCCATCGTCGGCGACATCGAGAGCAACGGCAGAGTGGTACTCGCCGCGACCAGCGCCGGCGTGTTCCGCAGCGATGATGACGGAGCGAGTTGGCGCTTGTCGAGCGACGGATTGCCGCACCGGTACGTCGAGGAACTGGCGTTTGCGCCATCCGCGCCGCAAACGGTTTACGTGACGCTGCGTTGCACCGCGCAAGGCGGGGAACCGTGGAACGGAGGGATTTGCCGCAGCGATGACGAAGGGCGAACGTGGCGTTTGGTCAACGGGGAAGGTCTGCTGAAGCGAGTCGGCAACGGCGAGAACGCGCGCCAGCTTTCCTCCAACCCGAAGGAAATTGTCGTGGACCCGCGCGATGCCAACGTCGTTTATGTCGGCAATAACGACTGGGTCAGCGCCGGCGTTTACAAGACCACCGATGGAGGGCAACACTGGACGCGACGGGGGAAAGAGGCGATCAGCGATTACGGTTGGATCAAGAACTGGGGGCCGTCGGTGAAATGCCTCGCGCTTTCGCCGGCGGCGCCCGACCGGCTCGCGTTCGGCACTAGCGGCCACGTCTTTCTGAGCGATGACGCCGGCGCGACGTGGCAGCAACGATACTGCAAAGAACTGCCGGATGGCCGATTTACGGGCGCCGGTCTTGAAGTCACCTGCGCGTGGCGTGTCGTGCCGGACCCGGTGCGCCCGAAACGGGTTTACTTTTGCTACATGGACATCGGGTTGCTCATCAGCGACGACAACGGCGCGACGTTCCGCCGCAGCGCGGACGGAATGAAGATGGGCGGCAACTGTTTCGGTGTCGTGGTGGACCCGAAAGCGCCGACCACACTCTGGGCCGCCACCGGCTGGTGGAAAACCAACGAAGGCGACATTTGTCGCTCCGATGACGACGGCAAAACGTGGCGCGTCGTCGGCTGCCCGGAGTCCGGACTGCCGAATGGGCAGGTGTTGGAAATGGCGCTCGACGTGCGAAGTCCTGTCGGCAAACGGCGATTGCTCGCAGCCGTCAACGGCCACGGCATTTTCGAGTCGCAGGATGGTGGCGCGACGTGGCGTTCGATCCGCGAAGCGAAACAGCCGACCGGCCTGTTGCTCGACCCGGCAGACTCGCATCACATTGTCGCTGCGTTGGACCGGGAGATTTGTGAGACGCGCGATGGCGGCGAAACTTGGGTGTCGCTCAGTCCGCCGCACACCTTTGGCGACATCAAACATCTAGCCGCCGACCCGCGCGCGTTCTCGGCGTTGTATGTGGCCGCCCGCGAACGCTACGATCATGCGTTGCGTCGTCTCTATCCTAGCGGCGTGTTTCGCAGCGCCGACGGCGGGCACACTTGGCAGCGGCTCCTCGACGACCGTTTCGTTCACTGTATCGCCGTGAGTCCGGCTGACTCGCGCGTCTTGTATGCCGCCACGACGGATCATCCCTACCACGACGAACCGGTGGCGAAAGGCCTGCTGAAAAGCAGCGACGGCGGCGCGACGTGGCACGCCGAAAATAACGGCCTGTCGCTGCTCAACGTCAAAGCTGTCGCCATCAACCCGCACAACCCCGCCACGCTTTACCTCAGCACCAGCGGCAACAGCGTCTTCGTCGGCCACGACAACAAGATCAAACCATGAAAACATTCATCCTCTCCCTGTTGGCTGCCATCGTTGTCAACGCTGCGGGTGCTCCGGCGGCGCTTCGGATTGGCGTGTTTGACACGGCTGCTGCCGGAGGGCAGGGCGCCAGTGTGAGCGGCCTGATTCGCGGATTGAACCGTCAGGGCTATCGCGCGGAGGCCGTCGCGGATTTCCACATGCTGACGTTGCTTCAATACGACGTCATTTATCTGTCCGACGTGCATCACCCCGGATCCGTGCGCGCGGATTGGCAGAACAACCTCACCGAATACATCCGTGGCGGCGGCAGCGTATTGCAAACCTGGCATCACCACATTTTGTCGGAGGTCGGCGTGGGTGTGGAGCGCGTGTATGGCAGCCGCCGAATGCATGTCGAGGCCGGGCACCCGGCGGTGGCGGGCGTGGCGGATTTTGACGCGGCGTATCAGGATCACATCATCGAGCGGGTTGGCCGTTCGGGAACGGTGATTCTCAAGAACGACGCCGGCCAACCGGTGGCGGTGGCCGGAACGATCGGGAAAGGAAAAGTGATCAGCACCGGCCTTGCGCTGGCCATTCCCGACGGGCGGCAATCCGCCGAACCCCAAGGGGGCGAACGCGCGTTGTTGCGGGCGTTTCTTGCGTGGCTTGCGCCGGAGGTGTCATACGATCAGCGCCTTGCCGAAGCGCTGAAGGCACCGCGGCTGGCGGTCGCACCGCCGGAGGCGCTGATTGCTGCCGGGTGGACTGCCGAGTTTGAAGCGCGGGTCGGCGTGGCGAAAGGAGCCAACGCGCGGTTGAGTTGTGACGGCGCGGAAGTGATTGCGAAAGGGCGCGTTGATTTGGGAACGGGCGTGGCGGGAACGATTGAGCGATTCGTCATTCGGATGCGGTCGGAGCCGGGCAAGGAAGGCCGATGCGATTATACCGTTCGCGCGACGGTCGGTGGAACGACGTTGGAGGAAAAAGTGGGTGTCGCCTCGGTGTACGGCAAGCCGCCTCCCAACGAACGGCGCGGCGTGTGGTTGCATGTCGGCATGGACCGTCATCCGCAGGTGGTGATGCCGGAACTGAAACGACTGGGGCTGAACATGGCAATTCCGCGCATCGCCGGCGGCACGACGGCGTTCTACGCCTCGAAGGTTCAGCCGGATATTCAGGATCCGCTCGCACCCGACGGCGATTGGCTGGCCGAGTTGGTCAAACACGCTCACGCCAACGGCATCGAACTTCATCCGTACGTCAACGTCTTGATCGTGGAAGGCCGCGCGTCGCCGGCATCGTTGAAGCGATTGCGAGCGGAAGGCCGTTTGCAGGAGGGACCGGCGGGGCAACGGATTGACTGGTTTTGTCCGTCGCAGGAAATCAATTTCGAGGCCATTGAGCGATTGATGCTGGAGATCGCGACCCGTTACGACGTGGACGGCATTCAATATGACTTCATCCGTTACCCAAACGCTCTCGGCTGTTTTTGCGCCAAGTGTCGCGCCGGCTTTGAAAAGGCCACCGGAAAACCGGTGGCCCACTGGCCGACCGATGTCACCAAGGGACCGCGTCAAGCGGAATGGACGGAATATCGTTGCGGACGAATCTCCGCGCTGGTGCAACGAGTGTCCACGCGCCTGCGCAAGGAAGCGCCGAAGGTGAAGATCAGCGCGGCGGTGTTCCGCGACTGGCCAGCCTGCCGCGAGAGCGTCGGACAAGACTGGGTGCGATGGTGCCGGGAAGGATGGCTCGATTTCGTGTGTCCGATGAACTACACGCTCGATCCCAAGCTGTTCGCCGAGCGGACAACGATTCATCGCCAGGCGTTGCCGGCGGGTTTTCCCCTGATCGAAGGCATCGGCATCCAGAGCGGCTCAGGAACCATGAACGACGCCGGGCGACTGGCGGTTCAAATTGCGTTGGCCCGACGACATGGCGCCGTTGGCTTCGCGGGATTCTGCTACACACCGAAACACACGTCCATGCTCTTCGAGCCGCTGCGGGCGTGGATGGATCAGCGGTAACAGGGGCGCGTCGCACGTCAGGCTTGTCAGCCGTGCCGGTCTGTGGTTGGCTGTCCGGCATGAAAAGTTTGCCTGCTGCTGTGGCGCTGATTGTTTCTCTGTTCGTTGCCGATGCCGCCAACGCTGCCGAGCCGGCAGTGCCCGATGGTTTCGCCGTCAACATTCACTTCACCGACCCGAAGCCCGGCGAGATGAAATTGCTGGCCGATGCCGGGTTCAAGTGGGTGCGGATGGATTTTCACTGGGGCGCCACGGAGCGCGAGAAAGGGCAATACGATTTCCGCGCTTACGACCGCTTGATGACGGCGCTTCAGGAACACGGCATCCGCGCACTGTTCATCCTCGATTACGGCAACCGCCACTACGACAACGGTCTTGCCCCGTGCAGCGATGAAGGCCGGGCGGTGTTTGCCCGGTGGGCCGCCGCCGCAGTTGAACATTTCAAGGGACGCGGCGTGCTCTGGGAAATGTGGAACGAGCCGAACCTCAAACAATTCTGGAAGCCGGAACCGAACGTCACCAACTACATCGCGCTCGCCCGCGCCGTCGGCAAAGCCATCAAAACCGTCGCGCCACGCGAACATTACTGCGGGCCGGCCACGTCGCGGATTGACCTGAAATTTCTCGAAGCCTGTTTTCAGGGCGGTCTCTTGGAGTATTGGGACAGCGTCACCGTTCATCCGTATCGGCAGAAAGACCCGGAAACGGTTTTGCCGGAGTATGCACAACTGCGGGCGCTCATTGACAAGTATGCGCCCAAAGGCAAACGCATCCCCATCCTCTCCGGCGAGTGGGGCTACTCGTGCGCGTGGAAAAACTTCAACGACGAGCGCCAAGCCAAATACCTGCCGCGCCAGTTTCTTGTGAACCTGATGGCCGGCGTGCCGCTCTCGATTTGGTACGACTGGCGCGACGACGGCCTCGACCCGAAAAACCCGGAGCATCATTTCGGCGTCGTCCGTCATTCGCTGAAGGAGGTCAAACCGTCGTATTCCGCGTTGCAGACGCTCGTCACCAACCTGCGCGGCTATCGTTTCGACAGACGCATCGAGACGGGCAACCCGGACGACTTCGTGCTGGCGTTTCGGAAAAACTGGGAAGTGAAATACGCCGCATGGACCACGAACGCCGCGCCGCGCGAAGTCGCTGTCGGCGGTCGGCGCTTGACGTTGAGCGACACACCGCAATACTTCGCTCCGAAGGAGAGATCACGATGAAACACCTGTTGCTGTTGCTGCTGATTCCGTTGGCTGTCGCCGCGGCGGACTGGACGCCGTTGTTCAACGGCAAGAACCTCGACGGCTGGACGCCGAAGTTCAAGGGCTGCGAACTGGGCGAGAACTACAAGGACACGTTCCGCGTCGAGAACGGCATCCTGAAAGTCTGCTACGACAAGTACGAGAAGTTCGACAACCGGTTCGGCCATCTGTTCTGGCGCGCGCCGCTCTCCAACTATGTGTTGCGCGTCGAATATCGCTTTGTCGGCGAGCAGACCAAGGGCGGTCCCAGTTGGGCGTTCCGCAACAGCGGCGTGATGATTCATTGCCCGCCGCCGGAGATGATGACCAAAGATCAGGACTTCCCCGTGTGCATCGAGGTGCAACTGCTTGGCGGCGCCGGCAAAGGGCCGCGGCCGACCGCCAACGTCTGCACACCCGGCACGCACATTGTCATGGACGGGCAACTCATTACCAAGCACTGCATCAACTCCAAGTCCAAAACCTATCACGGCGACGAGTGGGTGACGGTTGAGATCGAAGTTCGCGCCGACGGTTCGAGCCGTCATATCATCGAGGGCCAGACCGTTTTCGAGTACACCGAGCCGCAACTCGACGACAAAGACCCGCACGCTCGCAAGCTCATTGAGGCTGGTTTTGACCGGAAACTGCGTGGCGGCTACATCGCGTTACAGGCCGAGAGCCATCCGGTCGAGTTCCGCAAAGTCGAGGTGCGTTCGCTGAATAAGTGAGATCACCCGGCAACGAACCAAGTGGAGCCGCTAACTCCCAATACAAGCCGAGCGATGCCGGACAATTCGGGCGGACACAAACAGGACCCCGTTCCGCCACGAATCTTGAATGTTGGGGCACGAGAGGCGGCGGACAGACGGAATCGAGCGGGCCGGTCGGCCAGGAATATCGCGGACGCGATTTATCTCAAGCGCGCGGTAGTGGCTATCGGGGGAGGGATTGGGTTGTTGGTTCGCTGCCTCAAGTTACTACCGGCGATGCCGAGGGCAGGCATCTGGGGCCTGCTGGTCTTGCTTGTCGCGATACGGGTTATTGCCCGGCAGATCGAATCCACTGCCAAAGCATGCCGCAAGGAAGAACGAAAAGCCGAGCGGGGAGCGAGGGCGGAGGAGCTCGTTGGTGAGGCACTGGAGCATCTGGCGGGGCAATACGCCGTTTTTCACAATGTGGATACTGGACATGGTGACATTGACCATGTTGTGTTGACTCGCAACCACGGAGTGTTCGTACTGGAAACGAAGTCTCACTTCGGCGAAGTCGCCGTGCGGAATGGTGAACTACTGATAGATGGACAAGCGACGGAGAAGGATTTCATTGCCCAAGCGCTTCGCAATACCATGTGGCTAACCCAAGTTCGTCAGTCGAGGGTGAAATGGCGAAAAGTTGGGCAGGGGAAGCGGCGTAAGTGTCTGCTACGCTGCTGTCGAATCACGGAAAGGCCCGTGTAGTGCAGAACAAGCCCTTGCAGA
>Ga0272448_1004078_pt1 | contig 16899 bp, 17 predicted proteins | sample YNPCB0191_FD_202220 | JGI IMG/M metagenome (GOLD analysis project Ga0272448, IMG submission 202220) | Hot spring sediment microbial communities from Yellowstone National Park, WY, United States - YNP-CB-019-1 | ecosystem: Environmental > Aquatic > Thermal springs > Hot (42-90C) > Sediment...
TTAAATTTGTAGCGTGGAAGTTTATGTGATTTTATTTAAAACTCAACAAAAACTCAGCTGTTGATATTTTTAAAATACAATAATAAAGGATACAAAGAAAATTACTGTAAAAATTATAAATAAAGCAATTAAAAAAGCTATATCAGCAATTTGCTCATAAAAGTTACTTTTTTTAGAATTCGAACTACGGATCGAAAGAAAAGATAATAATGCTGATGTTATTAGAAACATTGATGCAACCCCAGTAAATTCATCTATAATTGTTGATTGATTATATTTTGAAATGGTTACAGATGTCAGCACTATTAAACAGAATCCCAAAAGGTTAGCTGCAGTTGAGAGTATGTGAGGTGATTTGTTATTTGGCATATTTGTGAAGTATTAATTTAAATTTGTCATTATAACATACAATTAAAAATATCTTTTAAATAGTAAAAATAAAAGTTAAATGAATAATATTACGTTTTAAACCTACCTATATTTATTCATTTGACTTGAAAACACAGAGTATTAAGAATAATTTAAATAAATTCATTTTGTAATGTTATTAGTTTGTGGATTAGACGAGGCTGGACGTGGACCGCTTGCTGGTCCTGTTGTTACAGCAGCAGTAATTATTGAAAACAATCGTAGAATAGCCGGAGTAAAGGATTCAAAAAAACTCACAGCATTACAGAGAGAATCTCTTTATGAGCAAATAGTTGAAAATGCACTCTGGTGGGATGTTGCAATAATTCAAAATGATGTTATTGATAAGGTAAATATTACAGCTGCAACCATGCTTGGTTTTCAACAAAATTTACAGAAACTTAATTTAAGCGATATTGAAATTTTAATTGATGGCAATTATTTTAAGTTACCTGATATGAATAGTTTGAAATATACTTATAAAACTATAGTTGGAGGCGACAAATTAATTTATCAAATATCAGCAGCATCAATAATTGCTAAAGTTACAAGAGATAGAATAATGAAAGAATATCATTCGATATATCCTTTATATGGATTTGATAAACACAAAGGATATCCTACAAAACAACATATTGATATCATAAAAAAATTTGGCATTTGTGAAATTCATCGGAAAACTTTCTGTAAAAAGTATGTTTAGAAAAACCTTAACCAATTATAAAGATTTAGGTAAGGAAGGTGAAAATTTAGCACGACAATTTCTTATTAAAAAAGGATTAAAATTTGTATGTAGTAATTTTTTATTTCAGGGACGTGAGATTGATCTAATTTTTATAGACAAGAAGAAAAAAATCATCATTTTTGTTGAAGTTAAAACGAGGTCTGATGATTCTTTTGGCCCTCCCGAAAATGCAATCAACAGGAAAAAACAAACAAATATTAAACGTGCTGCTCGGGATTTTCTTTTACAGAACAAAGAATTCTATTCTTTTGATATTAGATTTGACAGTGTCTCTGTTTTAAAAAAAGACACATCTATACTTATTAACCATATCGAAAATGCTTTTTAGAAGATTTACTTTCAATACTCTTGCTCCTGCTGACTGGTTATCCATTAGTTTTCTTCTAACTATGAGCATTATTGTTCTTTCTAATTTTCAGCTTTTTGAATATTGGTATTTATTTCTCGGGATAAATTTCTCTATAATTTTAGCAATATTTTTTATTGTTAATATTTATCAAAATAATTTTTCAAATAATAGTTTAGTTAGACTCTTCAGATACTGGTATCCGCTATTTATGGTGCTATTTACCTTTAAAGAAATTTATTTTATAATGGTTATACTTGAACCAGTTCTTAACGATAATTTATTAATTCTGATTGATAGAAAGATTTTTGGTTGCAATCCTACAGAAGTACTTTACTTAATTGCTACACCTATTTTGACTGAATTTTTACAAATAATTTATATTCTTTTTTATATTATGCCTGTGATTTTTGGTCTTGAACTATACATCAAAAAAAGATTTAATGAATATAGACTTTATGCTTTTGCAGTAATGCTTGGTTTTTTCCTTTCATTTATTGGATATTTGCTTGTACCTGCAATTGGTCCAAGATTTACACTTCACGATTTTCAAAATATAAATTCTGAACTACCGGGTATTTATATAACAAATTTACTCAGAGATATTATCAACTTTGGAGAATCAATATATAACAATACACCTGATCCAGCAGCTATTGCTCAAAGAGATGCATTTCCATCTGGTCATACAATTATAATACTTGTTATAACTTATTTAAGCTTCAGATTCAAAACAAAAACTTTTTTCTTTTACTTACCTTATTCAATATTAATGTTATTTTCAACAGTTTATTTACGCTACCATTATGTTATAGATTTAATTGCAGGAGTTGCAATTGCAGCATTGGTGATGTTGATAACAATGATTTTTTACAATTCAAAAAATGAGGAAAGATTTAAATATTTTAGAGTTAAAAACCTGACCTAAAAATATTCCACGAGAATTTCATCAAGTAACGCATACCCTTTTGTATTAAGGTATAATCTTGAAGAATCACAGTTTCCAAGATTATTGTTCAGAATAAAATCGACAGCTTTTTTATATTCTACTAAAAATTCAGAATTGAAAATATCTTTATATTCTTTTAGCTCTATTCCTGAGCTTCTTAAATGTAACATAATATACTCTAATTTTTGTTCTTTTTTATTAAGTTTATGAATGTTCTCATGTGGTAATTTGTTTTCTGAAAGTAATAGGTTATATTTTACAATGTTTTTATAATTGTTCCATCTTTGGCAATTAATAAGTGAGTGTGCTGATGGTCCAAAACCTATATAATTACCACCCAACCAGTATTTTAAATTGTGGAGTGATTTATATCCTTCTTTTGCATAATTAGACACCTCATAATGTACATAATCATTATCTGTTAGAAATTCTGATACTGTAAGATATAATTCAGACTCATGTTCATCTGAGTTTTTAATAATCCTACCCATCAAAGACTCTAAATAAATCCTTGTATTTTCTTCGAATATTAATGTATAAGCTGATATGTGAGGAATACCAAGTGTGGCAGCTTTCTGTAGCGAGTAAATTACATCTTCTTTTTTTTGTTCAGGCAAAGAGTATATCAAATCAATGCTTATATTGTCGAAATACTTAATTGCTTGCTCTATTACTGCAATACTCTGCGAAGCTGTATGCATACGACTGAGAAATCTAAGTTCTTTGTCTATAAAAGATTGTATACCAATGCTTAATCGGTTGATTCCTATAGAACGTAAGTCTTTTAAAAATTTTGGGTTCTCATATAGATCTTCAGGGTTTGTTTCAATTGTTATTTCAACTCCATCAAAATCATATTTTTTATTTATTAAATCTATAATTTGCTCAATCCTTAAAGCTGGTAAAATTGATGGAGTTCCTCCACCAATAAATAAAGTGTCAAAATGAATCTTACCAATGAGATCAGATATAAGCAGAATTTCATTTTTCAAATTCACTAAAAATTTTTCGATTAGTTTTTGATTTGTAATTAGATAAAAATCACAGTAGTTACATTTCCTGCGACAAAAGGGGATATGAACATAAATTCCTGCTTTTTGTTCTGATTTCATAAGTGTAATTTAGTGGAATTTTTAGATACATAAAATAATAATGTCAATTTATAATAAAAAAGGCAGGAAAAGTTTTGCATTTCCTGCCTTTGATTATATAATTTAAATAAATCTTAAATAAGCAAAAATTATTTTATGAGCATCATTTTATTTGTTTTCTCAAATCCATCTGTTATTAATTTATAAAAATATATTCCACTCGGTAAAGCTGTAGCATCAAACTCTGTTTCATATGTCCCTGATTGAAGCATTGAATTTACGAGGGTTTTTATATGTCTTCCATTTATATCATATATTTCAAGTTTGACGTTGCTACTCTTTACTAAATCAAATTTTATTTTTGTCTTTGGGTTAAAAGGATTTGGATAGTTCTGATAAAGTTGATATTTTACAGGTAATGTGTTATTAAGTTTTGTTACACCTGTGATAACTTCGTTATAAGGTCTCTTCCATATATATGGTGTTGTAACTGCATATAATGTATTATTTGAAAGTATGAATTGATAAACATCGTAAGGTAGGTTTGAACCAAATCCATCATTTCTGGGGAACCAATTCACTCCATAATCAGAAGAAAAATGTACCCCTACATTTGATGATCCACCAGTAACAATATTATTATTATCTGCAAGAATTACAGATGTTGGCATATAAAATCCTGTAAGCAACCAGGAAATTCCATTATTTGTTGATCTTTGTAAACCATTACTTTGTGATGATACAAAAATATTTCCTGTTGTACCTCCAATTGCACTCAAAGTACTGTTAAACATTACATTACTCCAGTTTAAACCATTATTGGTAGAACGGATTACTGAATTACCACCTTGAATCCCAAAAAGTGCCGTACCACTTGATGCTAAACCGGAAACCCCACTACTAACTTGTGACCAGTTATACCCATTATCTGTTGAACGGTAAAGAGGAATGCCTGGTCCTGAAGCAAACATAACTGTACCAAATTTAGTAATGAAAGATAAGGAGCTTGTGGTTGTTGTTATAGCTTTTGTCCAGTTTACTCCATCATTTGTGGTAACATATAATCCATTTCCAGGTACAGGTGACCCGTCAGGCTTAAGAGTATCTACACCAACATACAGATTAGTTCCATCAAAGTAAACTGCATTTGCAAACCAGTGATCAGGTCCTATATGTGTCCAATTGGTTCCTGAGTTTGTACTTTTAAAAAGACCTGAGGGGGTACCTGCATAAAGTGTATTTCCGTTAATAGAAAGGGACTTTACATATACTCCAAATGGATTAACTGATAAGTAATTGAGAGGGAAATAGAGTCTTGTCCACGATGTTCCATTGTTTGAGGAGTAATATGTTCCCCATGCTGTTGCCGCAAGTAAATTTGAGCCACCTGGACTGAAAGCAAGGTTACATTGCTGAGCGAAAGTTGAAACAGTTGTCCAGTTTACTCCGTCATCAGTTGATTTTGCTACAGTACCTTGTGTGCTTCCAAGATAAATTGTGCTACCTGTAATTGAAAACCTCTGAGGATCTGTTCCGGGAAATGTAATTGTTTGCCAGTTACTTCCAAAGTTAGTTGACCTATATATTTGAGAATAAGTTGCAAGCAATGTTCCTGCAGGAGTTAGAACCAAATCAACCACCGAGGGATAAGGTACTCCAATTGTTGTCCAAGTAAGTCCATGATCAGTTGATTTCCAACTGTTATATGAATTATTATAATCTGCTACAAATATATTATTTCCTGAAACAACCACTTTTTTTAAATAATTACTCACTGGTGAATTAGATAGTTTAACCCAGTTTACTCCATTATTTGAAGTGTACCATAAACCTGCATTTGAAATAAAAGCTGCAAATTCAGCAACATATAGCCCATTATTATTTATGAAAATATCCTGAATCGGACTAGGAAAAACATTAGTAGGATAATCAGTTCGGGTATTTATATATGTCCAGTTAACACCATTATTCGTAGTTTTAACAATAAATAATTTATTACTTAAACCAGTTGTTGAAGAAGCAATACCATAAAGATCAGTACCAAATGATTTAATTAAAGAGAAATATAAGCTGTCTGGCTTGGGAAATGCTGTCCAGTTTAATCCTCCGTTAGAACTAATCGACAACGATGTATTTGAGTAACTTTGATTCAGTGAGACAACATTACTTCCAACTTGAGCAAAGTGAGAAGTATAAAAATAAACAGGTGGATTATTTACCTGCGTCCACTGTGCTTTAACAATTGTAGTAAAAATAATAAGTACTAAAAATAGTGAAAGAATGTTTCTTTTTTTCATTTTTTACTCCATTTTTGATTTAAAGGAAAAAACATTAATTTAAAAATTCCCAAATTTTAACTTAAAACTTACATTTTGTTTTTTTCAATTGTTTTAACTTTTTAAAAAATACCCAATATTTAAATTAATTTTCTAATAAACACAACAAGACAAATTTTAAAAAAGTTCCCAACGTTCTAAAAAACTTATTTAATTTAGTTATAATAAAATAAAATTTTTGTTTTTTAAAATTTTAATTTTTATTTTTATTTTCTAAATCTAAATTCAGAATTCTATTAATTAGTACCTATATTGCCGTTTTTTATGTTTTTTTAAATTATAATGGGATGATAAATAAGGATAAAAAAGGAAAGGATATGTTTTTTTCATAGTTTGAAAATTTAGATTTAGGTAATTTTATCTATCCAAAAAACTAAATCTTACAATATGAAAACTTATCGAATTGCCTGGCTTCCGGGAGACGGGATCGGAGTTGAAGTTCTTGAAGCTGCAAGGATTGTTCTTGACAGGGTTAAACTAAATGCTGAGTACATTTCAGGAGATATTGGATGGAAATTCTGGCAAACAGAAGGCGATGCACTTCCACAAAGAACTATCGAGCTTTTGAAAACTGTTGATGCTGCATTATTTGGAGCTATTACTTCAAAACCAGTAAAAGCTGCTGCTGCAGAATTAATTCCTGAATTACAAAACAAAGGATTAGTTTATCGTTCACCAATTGTTAGGATGAGGCAACTTTTTGATCTGTATATATGTCTAAGACCATGCAAAGCCTATGAAGGAAATCCATTGAATTACAAACCGAATATTGATCTTGTAGTTTTCAGAGAAAACACTGAGGATCTTTATTCAGGTGTAGAATTTAACCCCGTGCCCGATGAGTTAAAACAAGTACTTGAAAAATTGTCAAAACCATTTTCTGCATTTAAGGATATTCCTAATGACGAGTTTGCGATCTCCTGTAAAATTAATACAAAAAAAGGTTCTGAAAGGATAATACGTGCTGCTTTTGATTTTGCGAGAAAATTTAACAGGCGAAAAGTAACGGTTGTTCATAAAGCCAATGTAGTACGTGCAACAGACGGTTTGTTCCTTGAAATTGCAAAAGAAGTAAAAAAAGATTATCCTGAAATTGAGATGGATGATGCAAATGTTGATGCAATCACAATGTGGCTATTGAAAAACCCAAACAACTATGATGTTCTTGTAGCTCCGAATCTTTTTGGAGATATAATTTCAGACCTTTGTGCACAAATGGTTGGTGGTTTGGGTTTTGGTTGTTCAGGAAACATTGGTGATAAGCTTGCTGTTTTCGAACCTACTCATGGTTCTGCTCCTAAATATGCTGGTCAATATAAGGTTAATCCCATTGCAACTATACTTTCAGCAAAGATGATGCTTGAGTGGCTTGGTGAAAATGAGAAAGCAAATTTAATTGAAAACGCTGTTGCTGAAGTAATCAAAGAAGGTAAAGTCAGAACATATGATATGGGTGGAACAAATACAACTCTTGAAGTTGCAGAAGCAATAGCAAACAAAATTTAAACAATTTATGGAAAATCAACCTTTATTTCACGAAGTCGGAATGAGAGATGGTCTTCAAGTTGAACAGTTGAAAGTTCCAACTGAAACAAAAATTGAATGGATAAAAGAATTAATTTCTTCAGGACTTGATATTATTCAATTAGGCTCATTTGTACATCCTGAAAAAGTTCCTAATATGGCTGATACCGATGAGTTATTTAAATATTTTAACATTCCGGAAAACAAACCCAAAAATACCATTCTTTCAGGATTGGTTTTAAATGAACGTGGCTTGGAAAGAGCTATTAATTGTGGTGTTGATATGATTTGTATGGGTGTATCTGCAAGCGATACTCATAGCAAGAAAAATACGGGAATGACTACTGAAGAAGCGTTGAAAAGAATAATTGCAATGGCAAAGTCTACATTAGAATCAGGTAAACGTGTTCAAGTTTCTGTTCAATCTGCATTTGGATGTGGTTATGAAGGGAATATACCTCAGGATCGTGTTATATCAATTATACAAAAATATATTGAAAATGGAATTACAAATATTAGTCTTGCAGATACTTCTGGACATGCATATCCTGATCAAGTTGATGAAATCTTGAATAAAATAAACTCATTATCAAATGATATAACGATAGCAGTACATTTTCATGATACTTATGGTCTTGGTATTGTTAATTGTTTGGTTGCATATAAAAATGGAGTCAAGATCTTCGAGTCTGCATTTGCTGGTCTTGGTGGATGTCCATTTACTGCTAAAGCAAGTGGAAATGTTTGTACTGAAGACCTTATAAATATGTTTCAAAGAAACAATATACGTAATGATATAAAACTTGATAAAATTATTAATATTTCTAAAAAAGCAGAAAACTATTTCAAAAGAGAATTGCCCGGTAAAGTTTATAGAATGGGCTTATTAAAATATTAACAAAAATAAAATTTTATGAAACCTTTAGCTGGAATTAGAGTAATTGATATGACTAATGTTCTTGCAGGTCCATTTGCAACCTTGCATCTTGCCCTTTTAGGAGCAGAAGTTATAAAAATAGAAAATCCTCAAGGAGGTGATCTTGCAAGAAAATTAGGGAATGTTCCACATCTAAATGAAAAGCTGATGGGCACAAGTTTTTTAGCTCAAAATTCTAATAAAAAGTCATTTACACTTAATCTTAAAGGCGAAACTGCCAAAGAGATTTTTAAGAGACTTGTTAAAACTGCCGATGTTCTTGTTGAAAATTTCAGACCTGGAGTTATGGAAAGACTTGGGTTATCTTATAAAGTTTTAAGTGAGATTAATCCTAAATTAATTTACTGTGCAATCTCAGGCTTTGGACAGACAGGTCCAGATGCTTTTAAACCTGCTTATGACCAGATAATCCAGGGGTTAAGTGGAGTTATGGCAATTAATGGAGATGAAAGATTAAATCCTTTAAGATGCGGATTTCCTGTTTGTGATACAGTCGGGGGTTTAAATGCTGCATTTGCTATTATGGTAGCTTTATTTAATAGAGAAAGAACAGGAGAAGGGCAATTCATTGATATTGCAATGCTTGATTCAATTATGCCATTAATGGGTTGGGTTGCTGCAAACTTATTAATCGGTGGACAAAAGCCTGTTTTAATGGGAAATGATAATTTTACTGCTGCACCATCTGGGACTTTTATTACAAAAGATGGTTATATTAATATTGCAGCAAATAAACAGGAACAATGGGAAGACCTATGTGATGTACTTGGCATACCTGAATTAAAAGAAGATCCAAGATTTAAGGAACGTGATACAAGAAAGAAAAATAGAAAAGAACTTACACCATTAATTGAAGAAAAATTAAAAGAAAAAGAAACTTCATATTGGGTTGATGTTTTAAATAAAAAAGGAATTCCATCTGGAGAGATTTTAAGCCTTGAAGAGGCTCTAACTCAACCACAAGTTGTTCATCGTAAAACATTAACTGAAATTGATACACCAAATGTTGGTAAGATAAAAGTCTTTAATCTTACTGCTAAGTTTGATAAATTTAATGGTGATGTAGATACTCCACCGCCTTTACTTTCACAACATACTGAAAAAATACTTTATGAACTTGGCTATAATCATGAGGATTTTTTAAGGTTTAAAGAAGAAAATATAATTTAAAATGGAGCATAAAATGGGAATGACAATTGTAGAAAAAATACTTGCTCGTGCAAGTGGTTTGCAGTCAGTTAAAGCTGGAGATGTAGTTGAACCAGCTGTAGATGTAGCAATGTCGCATGAAAATGCCGCACTTGTAATTAATCAATTTTTTGAAGTATTTAAAGGAACCGGAATAGAACCTAAGGTCTGGGATCCTGATAAAATTGCTATTATTTTTGATCACCGGGTACCTGCTGAGAGTGCAAAAACTGCTACTAATCAGAAGAAAATCAGAGATTTCGTTAGAGCAAACAAAATTTCAAGATTTCACGATATTCGTTCTGATGAAGGTGGAATTTGTCATCAAATTCTTGCCGAATATGGTTACGTAAAACCCGGATATGTTGTTGTTGGAACTGACTCTCATACAACAACTCATGGAGCTTTTGGTGCTTTTGCTTTTGGTATAGGAGCAACTGAAATGGCAAGTGTTTGGACACTTGGTTCTATTTTAAATGTAGAAGTTCCAGAAACAATAAAAGTTGTTGTAAATGGGAAATTTAAGAAAAATGTTTTTCCAAAAGATCTAATATTATATCTGATTGGGAAGATTACTGCACAGGGTGCGAATTTTAAAGTTATAGAGTTTCACGGCGAGGCTATAAAAAATATGCCTATGAGTGGAAGACTTGTTCTGTGCAATATGAGTGTTGAAGCTGGAGCAACCAGTGGTATAGTTCCGCCTGATGAAGAAACAGTTAGATATTTGCGAGAAGCAGGTGTTGAAGAAGAATTGAATTTCCTTTTACCAGATGAGGATGCAAAATATAGTCAAATTGTTGAAATTGATGCAAGCGAGTTAACCCCACAAATAGCAAAACCACATACAGTTGATAACGTAAAACCAATAAGTGAAGTTGAAAAAGTTCATATCGATCAAATAGTTATTGGTAGTTGTACAAATGGGCGAATTGATGACCTTGAGATTGCAGCAAAAATTCTTAAAGGCAAAAAAGTTGCTGCTGGAACTCGAATGTTAATTTTTCCTGCTTCGTGGAGAATTTATAAAGAAGCTCTTGCTAAAGGATATCTTCAAACCTTTACAGAAGCTGGTGCGGTAATAATGAATCCTGGGTGTGGTTGTTGCCTTGGTGTTCATCAGGGAGCTCTGGGAGATGGTGAAGTTGCACTTTCTACAACAAACAGGAATTTCAAAGGTAGAATGGGAAATCCTAAAGCCGAAGTCTATTTATGTTCTCCGGCAGTTGCTGCTGCAAGTGCCATAACGGGAGTTATTACGGAACCAAATATAGGAGATTAAAACTATGCCAAAAGTAATATTTAAATTTGATAATGACGTTTCTACTGACACAATATATCCTGGAAGGTATATGGCTACAGTATTACCAACAGAAACCCCTCAATATTGCTTTGCTGATTATACTGAGTTAAATGCAAAATTAAACAGTGGAGAATATAAAGGTGGGGTTATAATAGCAGGGGAGAATTTTGGTTGTGGAAGTTCACGTGAACAAGCTGCTTCTACAATACTGGGACATAATCTTATTGTTATTGCAAAAAGTGTGGCTCGGATTTTTATGCAAAACGCCGTTAATCTTGGACTTGAACTTATAACCTGTCCAACAATTGAAGCAGAAATTGGTGATGAAATTGAAATTTTACCCGATAAAGTTATAAACAAAAGTACCGGAAAGGAATTTGAAATTATTCCATTGCCTCCAGCACGGAAAGCTATCATAGAAGCTGGCGGTCTGATTCCTTATACTCGTAAGCGACTTCTGGAAAAAATGAAATAAAAATTTTTTTTAAAAAACTACCCCTCGTAGGAGTCATAATTCCTCGAGGGGTATTATTTTACTTAAAATTATCGAATTTTATTAATCATAAATAATTTTATTAAAAGTATATAAATAAAATATCTTTATTGCATAAAATAAAAATCCTGATTATTTTTGTTTAACTTCCTTTACCCACCATTTTAATGGTCTAACTTTTCTTTAACTAAAATCCACATTTATGAAAAAATTAAAATTGTTTTTCTTAATTTTTGCAATTTTAAATTCTGTGCTATATGCACAAAGACAAAAGGAGTTATATTTTGGTCAACCATTCTTTACAAATGATTTCACATTTGGGTATGCTTTTCCCCTTGGAGATTTGTCAGGTAATAATATTGGTGAATATTATGCGCTCAAAAATTACGGAACTAAAAAAGGTTTTTTTGCTCAATGGAATCTTAAATTTGCTGCTTTAAATTTAAAAAACTCACAAATTAGACCTTACTTTTCCATCTCTTATTCTCAATTTTCCGCAAGTGAAGACAGGGCTTATAATATGATTCCTGCACCTATTGGTTGGCCTGGAACTCAATATTATCAAACTTTAAAAGACACAACAGGAGAGAGTTATATAAGAGTAAATAATCCTTATGTTGCTATTGGTATTGAGTTTGCTTATTTCACCGACAGAAAAAAGGCTTCCATTATTTCATTTGGTAGTGATTTCAACATAAACGTACTTTTTGGTAGAGTTTATGATAAAGTTGCGGGTAAACAGGAATTGCATAATAATCTTCTTGATGCCACAAGATTTGGACTCGGATTTAATCTCCAATATTGTTATAAGTTCGAAAAATGGTTGGGTTATAGTATAGGAGTTCGCTATCAACTTCCAAACTTATTTGGACCGAGGAAAAGCGATGCAGTAAAGGATATCGCAGATATTCCATTTAATGATGATTCAATTCCAATTTTAAATCCTCTTCTACAGAAAAAAACCCTTAGCTATTTTGGTATTTACGCTGGCGTAAATTTCTTTATTGGTTCGATGAAATAACCCGGATAGGTGAAGCAATACTAAGCAGGAACAGTATATATAATTATAAACTGTTCCTGTTTTTATTCTATTAACTTAAAAATTCTTTCCCAGCGAATTGAACTAATCAATTTGAAAAAGTCACTAAACGGTATATTGGCATCCCATGACCAGTAAATCATAAATGCCTGTCCTACTATATTATCTTTTGGCATAAAACCCCAGAAACGACTATCAAGTGAATTATTCCTGTTATCACCCATCATAAATAAATAATCACGCTGGACAACATATATATTGCTATCCTGAATCGTTCCATCAACAATCAATCTATTATCTGGAGTTAATTTTACTTCGTTATGATTTTCCCTTAATATAAAAATCTTCCATTGTTCGAAGTTCGATGAATCTATTTTTAATCTATCACCTTTCTTTGGAATTCGTAAAGGACCGTAATTATCATCATTCCAGGGCATTCCCTTAGGAAAAATTCGAGGATTGCCATAATTTGGTGGTTGAACATTAGTAATAAATTTTGCCTGAGGTGGGTTGGGAATAACTCTTCCGTTGTTATATAAAACTCTATTTATAATCTGTATAGTGTCTCCCGGTAAACCTACACACCTTTTGATGTAATTAAGTACCTCAGGGGATTCTTTCTCATCTCTTTCACCAGGAAAGTCAAAGACAATAATATCTCCAATTTTAGGTTCTTTGAAAGCAGGTAAACGGAAATATGGTATGCGTATGTTGGTTAATGGTATATTTCGTGGAGTTGTTGCACCGTAAGTGAATTTTGTTACCAGGAGAAAGTCACCAACCAAAAGAGTGTTTTCCATTGAACCTGTTGGTATTCGATAGGCTTCAAATAAAAAGACTTTTATTATAAATGCAACTACTGCAGCATATACAAGGGCATCGAAATATTCACGTGGTTTTGATTTTTTCTTCTTTAACTTTTCTTTTGTTTTTCCTTCAATCTTTTGTTTAGTATCAGCCAATTTTTTAAAAATTTAAATTAATAAATATATAATTATCTTTCGATAGATAGAACAGCGAGAAATGCTTCTTGAGGTATCTCAACTTGTCCTACCTGTTTCATTCGCTTTTTGCCTTCTTTTTGCTTTTCAAGCAATTTTCGTTTTCTGGTAATATCACCACCGTAACATTTAGCAAGAACATTTTTTCGCAATGCGCTTATAGTTTCGCGAGCTATTACTTTTGAACCTATTGCAGCCTGGATAGCAACCTCAAACATATGTCTTGGGATCAACTTACGTAACTTCTCACAAAGTTTTCTTCCCCAATAATATGCGTTATCTCTATGAATTATTGTTGAAAGCGCATCAACTGGTTCTCCATTTAGTAATATATCAAGTTTGACGAGATCAGAAGGTCTATATTCAATAAATTCATAATCAAATGATGCATATCCCTTAGTGAGTGATTTAAGCTTATCATAAAAATCGAAAATTATCTCAGCAAGTGGAAATTCAAAGTGTAAATCCACTCGCTTTGAATCAATATAGTCAGTTGTCTTATATATACCTCTTCTTTCCTGTGCAAGTTTCATAACATTACCAATAAATTCAGTTGGTGTAATAATCTGGGCTGAAATAAATGGTTCTTCAATTCGTTCAATTTTTACCTGTTCTGGCATCAGTGCTGGATTATCAACAATTACACATTCTCCTTTAGTTGTATAGACCTTATACTCAACATTAGGTACAGTTGTTATTATAGATAGATTATATTCTCGTTCAAGCCGTTCCTGAACAATTTCAAGGTGTAACAAGCCAAGAAATCCACATCTAAATCCAAATCCAAGAGCTATTGATGTTTCTGGCTCAAATTGTAAAGCAGCATCGTTAAGTTTTAGTTTAGCAAGTGAGTCACGCAAATTTTCAAAATCATTTGCTTGTGTTGGATATATCCCGCTGAAAACCATCGGTTTTATTTCCTTATAACCGGGAAGAGGAGCTTCTGCAGGTTTATCAGCGTTTGTTACTGTATCACCAACTTTTGAATCGTTAACATCTTTTATATTTGCTATTAGATAACCAACATCTCCTGATTGTAAAATACCCGTTCTTTGGCGCTCCATCTTTAAGATACCGACTTCTTCAGCTTCAAATTGTTTTTCGTTTGAAAATAACTTGATTTTATCACCTTCTTTTAATACCCCATCAAAAACCCTTAAATAAACAACAACTCCTCTGTAAATATCAAACTTTGAATCAAATATTAAAGCTCTAAGTGGGCTTTCATCATTTCCTTTAGGGGGAGGTATTCTTTTTATTATTGCCTCTAAAACTGATTCAATTCCTGTTCCAACTTTTGCACTTACACAAAGAATTTCTTCAGCTTTACACCCTAAAAGTTCTACAATTTGATGCTTGACCTCATCAACCATAGCACTTTGTAAATCTATCTTGTTGATAACAGGTATGATTTGTAAGCCCTGATCAATAGCCAGATATAGATTACTTATTGTCTGAGCTTCTATTCCCTGAGTTGCATCTACTACAAGCAAAGCACCCTCACATGCAGCAAGTGATCGTGAAACTTCATAGGTGAAATCAACATGACCAGGTGTATCTATTAGGTTTAATGTATATAGATGACCGTCGTTTGCTTGATACTTCATCTGTATAGCATGAAGTTTTATAGTAATACCACGTTCCTGTTCAAGATCCATATCATCAAGAACCTGCTTGATCATATGGCGAGTCTCTATAGTATGGGTCATCTCAAGCAGACGGTCTGCAAGAGTTGATTTACCGTGGTCTATATGTGCAATTATGCAAAAATTTCTTATATAATCCTTCAATTCATTACCTCATTCAATCTTACAAAAAAAGTGGGTTATGGAAATTATTCACAATACCCACTTTCTTAGTCCAGAATTAGTTAGAAAATCATAACCAGTGCTGTTAACTACCAGCCTGATTTTTCCTTTCAATTCTGATTTGCTGAATATCTTTTCTGATTTCAGCAGCTAATTTCCTTAAATTATTTAGTTCTTTTCTCAATCTTGTACCTGCAGCATTTTGCTTCTTTTCATAAAACTTTTCAATATCTGATTTCATTGCGTCAAGTAAGTTTCTCAGTTGTTCGAATTTTTCCATTTTAATTTCCTTTCGTTTTTTATTGTAAGAAAATAAATATAACTATTATAATTAAAAGATAAAATGTTATCTAATACTTATAACTGGAGCATAGGGGATAGAGAAGATTATAGCAAATCCCCAGCTAACAAATATTATCCATAGAATAACCAGCACAGAAACAACTGATATTTTAGCCCAGGGTTTAAGATCATAATCTCTAAAAATATTCCACAAACCATTTAAACCGTGATAGAATCCAAGAATAAGAAAAGTTAAATCAATAATCCTATACCAGGAAAATGACATACGTTTTAATACAGCTTCATAGGTGTGACCGGATTCTGGATGATAATGCATTAGTATGTAGTGTCCTATCATTAGGACAACGAGTGCAAGACCAGTTATACGTTGTAACATCCAGCTTTTTGAACCTGTGTTTTTAGATGGTTGATGTTTAAACATTGCCTTTAAAATTTGTTTACTTAAAAATTGTTAAAATTTCGTGTGAAAACATAACAAATCCCATTACGAGAAATATTACTATACCAATAACCCACGAAGCGCGGTATAACTGTTTGTGATACTTAGCGCCATCTGCCCAGTCAACAAGGACAATTCTAATACCATTGAGGGAGTGAAAAAGAACAAAAATAAACAAAAGCCATTCAAGAACCATAAATGCAGGGGATAGAAAAGTTTTCATTTTTGCTTCAAATACTTCTTTACCCTGAGTTAAAGTACTTAGCGAGTAAATATGCAGGAATAAATAACCGATTAAAGCAATACCACTGATTCTGTGGTAAACCCATGCCCAGCTTCCAGGATCTTTCTTGTATCTAACTGTTTCTTTAAGCCAGTCTTTTTGATTGAAAGTTTTGATTTTTTGTTCCATCAGTGTTTTTAATTTTGTAAAAGTTATGTAAATCCTTTTATTTTTACAATTAATTTATTAGTCTTTAACTAAATTTTGAATCTTATAAAATCTATCCTCAAGAATATAATTTAATGAAATATTAATAAATAATTAAATGCCAAATAACCTATTCCCCGTATTTTTAAATAAGATAATGATGATAAAAAACATTAAGTTAAGAAATATTAATTTGAATAAAACTTTTACTTAAAATTTTTGGAACTTTTTTGGAGACAACGTTGTTCTTAATTTTAGATTTTGATACATTGAATAAATTAAATGGTAAAATTGACTTATAAATTTTTATAAAAAAAATGGGAACTTTTTAGAATTATTTAGGTTTAAATTTAAAAAGTTTTAATTTTGTACTTATCTTCAATAAAGAAGATTGGCAAATTAAAATAATACTACTAAATATCCATAAACTAAAAAAGAAAGGAAACTAAAATGCTACGAAAACTTCTTCTAACGGTTCTAATTCTTTTAGCAGTTAAAGTATTTGGTCAGGAAACCATCTACACACCAAAAAGCTCAACTCCATTATTGACTGACAGGA
>Ga0272448_1004079_pt1 | contig 16893 bp, 18 predicted proteins | sample YNPCB0191_FD_202220 | JGI IMG/M metagenome (GOLD analysis project Ga0272448, IMG submission 202220) | Hot spring sediment microbial communities from Yellowstone National Park, WY, United States - YNP-CB-019-1 | ecosystem: Environmental > Aquatic > Thermal springs > Hot (42-90C) > Sediment...
GTTTCTTCTGAGTCTGAATCACAATGCTCGCCGTCACATCCACATCAAGTTTGGCAGAGCTAGGCTGGCTCTGCCGATACGCTGCCGTTACGCACGCTCACCAACATGCGCTGATCCAACTTGAAGCACTCAGCTTCCCCCTTGAGGCGCACCAAGAGGCCGCCTTGGACGCCCCTGAACTTGACCAAGCCTATCACACTAAAGTGCCTTCCTTCTTTTATCTTGGTGAAGCTGTAGAGATAGCCTTCCCGTGACACCTCCTGCCACTCGCCCGTCTCTCTAAGACAAGAGGCACAATACATCCTCGGAGGTAGGTATACTACGCCACATTCGCCACACTTGGCCGCCAGGATCTTGCCGCTCCGGCTGATGGCCCTGAAGAAGCGTTCTCCAGCCACCCCCGCTGTGTACCTGTAATCCAGGCTTATGCTTCCAGCCAACCTTCTACCTTTTCTTGTCGACTTGTATCACCTCACCTCACCTCGCCTCAAGGGCTCGAAGTGATCGATGTCAGTGATGGCGCCTCTGCGCTTCGCCTTGGGCTTCCACACGGCCTTGACTCTCATACCTATCCGGATTTGGTCCTTGCTGACCCCCTTAAGGATGTGCAGCATGCCCATGCCGTCTGAAGCTCCGTCGATGTCGACTACAGCTACGACGATGGGCTCCCTGAGCCTGCTGGCGTCAGCAGCCAAGTACGAAATGGAATAGGTCTTCACCGTCCCCGTGTCCTTGACGTAGACCCATTCGTCTGTAGGGACGAAGTCCCTCTCGCAGAACATTCTGGGGGGGATCAAAGTCCTGCCGCACGACTTGCACTTGCGAGCTATGATCTTTCCGTTCTTCAGTTCGGCCAAGAAGCGAGAGACTGCCTCTCCCGTGTCCCAGCTGTACCTGAACCTGGCCGAGTAGGGGAATACGAAGTACTTCCCTGCCCTGAAGTCTTCGGAGGTCATCTCCACGCCAGTGTGTTCCTTGCTTTCCATCTCCATCACCCCGACCTGGCGACCAGCACCGAACTGAACTGCATCAGGTCTCCCCAAGCCTGCGCGACGCCCGTCCTAGCGTCCCGCTTCACCTGACGACGGCCCGCCTCGCCCCTGAGCTGCCAGAAGATCTCGCAGACCTTCATCGTGCCGGCGGCCGCGATGGGATTCCCTACGCCCAGCAACCCTCCTGACGGGTTGACTGGCATTTCGCCGTTTCTCTGGGTAACACCCTGTGTCGTCAGCCTTGCAGCTTCGCCCTTCCTCGCTAGCTGCAAGCCTTCCAAGTGGTGCAGCTCTTTGTAGTCGAAGGGGTCATATGCCTCGACCACGTCCACTTCCTTTCTGGCGTTGCGAATTCCCGCCATCCGGTAGGCCATCTTCGCGGCGCTTTCGAGGTACTGAGGATAGGCAAGCTCCCTGTCCGTCCAGTATGTACTATCGATGCTCCAGCCCACGCCGTCTATCCAGACGGGGTCCTTGGTGATCTTCTTGGCCGCCTCCTCCGAAGCGAGGACCACGGCTGCAGCCCCGTCGCTGGGCGGGCTGATGTCCAGCCTCTTCACGGGCCACACCATCGGCTCCGACTTCATTACATCGTCCACGGTGATCCTTGCCCCTAGCTGCGCGCAGGGGTGGTCCAGCGCGTTGGCCTTGTTCTTGACTGCCACTTGTGCTATCTCCTCCTCCGTTATGCCGTACTTGTGCATGTATCTCCTCATTTCTAGCGCAAAGATCCACACCAAGTTCACGCCCAGTGGTCGTTCCAGAGCATAATCGAATATGCCGTTGAAGGCGTATTGGGGATGAGGATGGACAGGAGACATCTTCTCTTCGCTCACTGCCAGACAGGTGTCGAAGAGCCCTGACGCCACGTGCCACCACGCGGCTATGGGGACGAAGACGCCCGTTCCTCCTCCTACGTATACCCTCGTGTAGGGCTTGTTCGCCCCGCCCGCTCCGTCCAGCAGGTACTCTCCCTTCATGTGCACGCCGTCAAACGCTTCGGGGGCCGTGCCCATGACCACGCTTCGGACGTCCTTTGCCGATAGGTTGGCCGACTCGAGGGCCTGCCTCGCGGCCTCGAATGACAGCTCTTTGCCCGTTTCCAGAAGCCTCCTCCTGAAAAGGGTCATGCCGGCGCCCACTATGGCAACCCTCCTTCTCATCGTCATCGCACTCCCAAGATGACTGCGGCTCCGGACGAGGTGGGCAGCCCCCTCCAGCTTTGGGCTAAGGCCTTCTTAGCCCCATTGACCTGCATCCTGCCAGCTTCTCCCCTCAGCTGGAGACACGCCTCTAGGACTTTGTGCAGGCCCGTCGCCTCGACCAGATGACCTACTCCCAGGGAGCCGCCTGAAGGGTTAACGGGCAAATCAGCGTCTCGGGCGGTCCTGCCCTGTTGGATCATTTTGCCCGCTTCGCCTCGGGCGCAGAGGCCGACGGCCTCCATATGCTGGAGCTCCTTGTACGAGAAAGTATCGTCCAACTCGTAGAGGTCGACCTTCGGCTCGTCGACACCAGCCATCCTGCAGGCCATCTCGACGCTGAGGCGGGTGTAATGAGCCTGAGCAAAGTCAGCGTCCTGGATCCACGGGGTCCCCGAGCTCCATCCTATGCCTTCGATCCATACCGGTGCTCTGGGCCTTCGGCTGGCCTTCGAGGAGAGAACTAATACGACGCAACCGTCGGTCGGCTGGCTGACTTCCTGCTTCTTCAGAGGATGGGCGATCGTCTTCGAACGAAGCACCTTCGATGCGCTCATCCTTTCGCCGTAGGAAGCTCGGGGGTTCAACAGCGCGTTGCCCCTATTCTTCACAACGACGGCGGCGCACGCCTCCCGTTCGTTGCGGGACTCGTAGAGGTACCTATTCATCTCGAGGCCGGCCAAGAAGTACGGAGAACGACTCGCCCCCCGTGCGAACACGGGATCAAATGCGAACCTTAACACATCGTCCCTGTTCAAGACGTCGGACAGCTTGCTGTGAGCCTCGACGGAAACGGTGTCAACCAGCCCCGTCTCGATCTGCATAAAAGCCATCGCGAGGCCCTGAATGCCGTCAGCCGTGACGGTGCACATTGGACGAAGGGCCGCTCCCACCTGATCGGGCATATACTCGTCGGCGATGCTGTTGCCTTCCCAGAGGTCCTCCGTGCAGGAGATGAAACTGCCGACGTCTTTCCGAGGGTCGACACCCGCGTCATCGTACGCCCTCCTTGCCGCTTCGAACATTAACTCCTTGAACGACAGCCCCCTGGTATGAGGCGAAAAACCAGAGTAGCCAACTCCCACGATGGCGATGTCACGCAAAGTATTCATTCCACCTCCACTGGCACAAAGGACGATGACGGGCTAAGAAGCGTAAGCTCGTTCAGACGCCCATCGACGAAGGAGAAGGAGGACGCGATCATCTATCGTCGAGCATGAAACACCCTGGCCCTAATATTAAGGACATCCCAACTTTCAGGTTCGGCCCGTCTTCCATCAAGGCGTGGAGAATCCTGCCAAAGTCCTATATCGAACCAGTCCAGCTTCAAGCCCTGTGGACCCAGCCGCCACAGACGTCGTGTACCGCCCGCCCGAGGGGCTTGTGAAGAAGACACGTATTTGGCGCTTCATGGATAGAAACGGCCTGGCGGACTACGATGAACTGATCAGGCGGTCCACGGAGGACGTGCCGTGGTATTGGGATGCCGTCAACGAAGACCTAGGCATCGAATGGTTCCGGCATTACGAGAAGGTTTTGGACTTGTCCGCTGGCGCGCCTTGGGCGAAGTGGTTTGTTGGCGGCAAGTGCAACATCGTTCATAACTGCCTGGACAGACATGTGAGGGACGGCCTGTCTTCCAGAGCGGCCTTCAGATGGGAGGGGGAGGACGGGCAAAGGCTCGTGATAACTTACGGCGAGCTCCTGAACACCGTGAACAGGCTAGCCAACGGCCTCAGAAGCTTGGGTGTGCGAAGGGGGGACGTCGTCGGGGTCTATATGCCGATGATACCGGAGGCAATAGCCACGATGCTTGCCTGCTCGAGGATGGGGGCGATCCATGCAGTGGTCTTCTCCGGTTTTAGCCCGCCCGCCCTGGCCGCTAGGCTCAATGATTCTGGGGCGAAAGCGCTTGTTACGGCGGACGGCTACTACAGGAGGGGAAAGCTCGTGGACCTGAAGAGGTCCTCGGACGAGGCTCTGAAGTCATGCGCCGCAATAACGAGGCAGGTGGTCTGCAGATATGCTGGAAACCAAGTCTCCTGGAAGCCAACAAGAGACGTTTGGTTCGACGACCTCACGACCGGAAGGCCTGAACTTCAACCCGAGGCGATGGAGAGTGAGGACGCCCTGTACATCCTTTATACATCGGGGACGACCGGCAGACCGAAGGGTTCGGTCCACGTCCACGGAGGCTACACGCTCTTCGCCGGCCAGCAGGCTGCGTACCTGATCGACATCCAGCCCGGAGATGTCCTATTCTGGCCCGCTGACATAGGTTGGATAACCGGCCAGACCTGGACGGTCTATGGCAACCTCATAGCAGGAGGGACGGCCGTCGTCTACGACGGCTCCTTTGACCATCCAAGGCCCGACAGGTGGTGGGACCTGATTGAAGAGCATAAGGTGACTGTTTTCGGCTCATCTCCAACGGCCATCAGGATGCTGAAGAGGTCGAACGCGTCGCCCGGCACCAGCCACGACTTGAGCCGGCTCAGGATCTTGGCATCGACTGGAGAACCCCTCAACCCCAGCGAATGGACCTGGCTCTTCGAAAAGGTGGGGGGATCCAGCTGTCCCGTGATCAATCTTACTGGAGGGACAGAGGTTGGAGGGGCATTCCTTAGCCCACTTCCCATAATCCCCTTGAAGCCCAGCACCGTCGGCGGGCCAGTTCCAGGCATAGCCGTCGACGTGGTGGATGAAGCCGGCGCTCCGGCCAGAGGCAAGGACGGATACGTAGTTGTGAGGAAGCCGTGGCCAGGGATGACAAGGGGCATTTGGAAGGACCCCGGCAGGTACATTGAGACTTACTGGTCTCGCTTCGACGACGTCTGGTTCCACGGCGACTGGGCGATGGTGGACCAAGACGGCTACTGGTTTCTTCACGGGCGAGTGGACGACGTCATCAAGGTTTCGGGTTACAGGGTGGGCTCCGCCGAGATCGAATCCGCATTGCAGAGGCATCCCGCCGTTCATGAGGCGGCCGCCGTAGGTCTTCCCGACGAGCTCAAGGGCGAAGCGCTTGTGGTTTGCGTGGTGTTGAAGGAGAATCACGAGCCCACGGAACAACTCAAGAAGGAGCTGAAGTCCTTCGTGGAGGAGCAGATAGCCAAGATCGTGCGCCCCGACGAAGTGAAGTTCGTCAAGGACCTCCCGAAGACGAGGACGGGGAAGATAGTCAGGAGGATGGTGCGGGCCAAGCTCCTCGGGATGGACCCCGGCGACCTGACTACCCTGGAGAACCCGGATTCATTGGAGGCACTCGGAAGGCTCCCCCAGAACTAGGGAAACGAGCAAAGGATTAATGCGTTACTCCCTGCTGTATTGAATGTGTCCCTGTTTCGAAGGCAGCATCGCGATCTCATCGCCATGCTCTATCCCGGTCGCCTGCCGGAGTACTCTCTGCTCCTTGAGTCACTTGGCGAATACTTGGAGAAGGAGATCCTACCCACAGCCAGGAGGATCGACGAAGAGAGGACCTTCCCCAGAGAGAACCTCGACAAGCTCTTCAAGCAGGGCCTGACAGCCATGGCCTTCCCCGTGGCTCAAGGGGGGCTGGAGCTGCCCTATCCCGTATACGTCGCGGCGATGGAGATGGTGGCGATGTGCTGCGCCAGCACTGCCATTTCCATTTCGATACACGGTACCACCTGCTCGGGCATCGACTCTTTCGGAGACGACAGACAGAAGGAAGTATATCTCAAGCCGATGGTGGCGGGCCTAAAGCTCGGGGCGTTCGCGCTGACCGAGCCTCATTCAGGCTCCGACGCTGGGGCCGTGGAGACCAAAGCGCAGGCGAAGGGCGGTGAATACCTGCTGAATGGCTCGAAGATATTCATAAGCAACGGCGGCGTGGCCGATATCTACTTCGTCTTCGCCAGCACGGAAAAGGGCCCGTCCGCCTTCATTGTAGAGAACGGAACGAAAGGCCTCAAGTTCGGAAGGAACATGGCGAAGATGGGCATCAGGGGATCCACACTGACCGAGGTCTTCTTCGAAGACTGTGAGGTTCCGCGCGAGAACTTGGTGGGCAGAGAAGGAGAAGGGTTCAACTACGCCAAGGAGATGCTCAATGGAGGTAGGGTGACCATCGCTGCCCTGTCAGTGGGGATCGCCCAAGAGGCCTTTGAGAAGTCCTTGGCCTACAGCAGGGAGAGGGTCACATTTGGCAAGCCCATCGCCCGGCATCAGATGATAAGGCAGAAGCTGGCCGATATGTCCACGGCAATAGGTGCCGCCCGGCAGCTCACGTACTACGCGGCCTGGGCGAAACAGTCAGGCGCTGACTACGGCGTGTTGGCGGCACAGGCGAAGCTTTTCGCTTCGGAGACTGCTCTCAAAGTGTGCGACGACGCCATACAGATCCACGGTGGATATGGATATACGGACGGCTTCGACGTCCACCGCCACTGGAGGGACGCCCGGCTCATGACCATAGGCGAAGGCACATCTGAGATAATGAAGCTAGTGATATCAAAGGGCCTCGTCAGGGAGGGCTGAGCCAGCCCGTTCCGCGCCGCGTCGAGGATCTGTCCGTTTCGTCAGATTGCGGTATACAACGAGCAAAGGACAAGCAGGGCTTGGCTCAGTAGGGCTTAGCTTAAATGGGAGCAATTCCAATGCTTGCGTACATCTTGCTGTCACAGCGCCTTGAAGGAGTCCCCGTCACTTCATTTCACTACAAGCTCCTTCTTGTCATGGGGCTTGGATGGATGTTCGACGCTATGGACATACTCATGATCGGCTATGCCCTGCCGGTGCTGAAGCGACCGACGGTCTGGGGACTTACGGACGCCATGGGCCTCCTGACCATCAGCGTCGGCCTTATGGGCCTTATGGTCGGCGCTTTCCTCTCGGGCCACGCGGCTGACCTGTGGGGGAGGAAGAAGGTCTTCCAGTACACGGTGCTCATCTACTCGGCCTTCTCCCTCTTTGCGGCCTTCTCACCTGACGTCTACTACCTGATGCTCTTCCGCTTTCTCGCGGGCATCGGGATGGGCGGCCAGCTCCCTGTGGTATCCGCCCTGCTTTCTGAGTTCGTCCCGGGCAAATCAAGAGGCCGCTTCATCGTCCTCCTTGAGAGCTTTTGGGCGTACGGCGCCGTAGCCGCCGCCCTTATAGGCTATTTTGTGATTCCTGCCTACGGATGGCAGGCCGCCTTCATTGTGGGCGCCTTGCCTGCCCTGCTTATCCTCGTAATACGCTCGACGGTGCCCGAATCCCCTCGCTACCTCATCGCGAAAGGAAGGCTAGAGGAAGCTAGGGCCGTCGTCGAAAGGGTGGAAAAGGCAGCGGGAGTGCGGCCGCCGAGCGCGGAAGGTGGACTGGCCCCAAAGGGCGGTGGCCAAGTGGAGCTGAAGGAGCTCTTCTCACCTCTGTTCAGGAACAGGACCGTTCTGCTGTGGATCCTGTGGTTCTGCATGAGCTTTACGTACTACGCTATCTTCACTTGGTTACCCACGGCGCTTTCGGTGGAGCTCCGCAGCGTCGCGAGGGGCCTGGAGTACACCCTCATCATTACGTTGGCCCAGATCCCCGGATATCTCTCTGCTGCCTATCTAGTGGAAAGGGCGGGAAGGAAGCCGGTCCTCACTCTGTACCTGATTCTGACGGCCGTTTCTGCCTACTTCTTCGGCGCGGCTCACGACGAGCTGACAATAAGGCTCGCGGGTTCCGTAATGAGCTTCTTCAACCTCGGTGCTTGGGGAGTCTTGTACACCTATACGCCCGAGCTCTATCCCACAAGGGCCAGAGGGACCGGCGCGGGGGCAGCTTCCGCCGTCGGGCGGGTAGGTGCCATCCTTGCCCCCCTTACGATCATCGCCCTGACCAGCAGTTTCTTCCTGGTGTTCGCACTCAGCGCCGTCCTCTTTGCGATAGGCTCCGTAGCCGTGCTGACCATGGGAGAAGAGACCAGAGGGCGCACGCTGGAGGAAATATCTAAAGAAACCGCCTAGGCCTCGCCTTCCGCTGACTTCTCAAGTCCGGCTGAAGCGGGAGTTGCCTTCGCAAACGCGCGGTAGGTATACGCGCAGCTTCTGAGCACGTGCGCGCCGATGGGAATGACCGTAAGCCAGAGTAAAGGCGAGAACCACAAGTAGGTACCGATGGTTGCAGGGGCTCCTCCTAGGATATTCTCCTGACTCTGCGCTGAAATGGCACCTCCGCCAAGGAGGGAGTACAATATGTAGAAGAGCGCGAAGCCCCATACGGTCGATGAGATCCCCTCGTACTTCGTCCCCTTGAACAGGGAAGAGGCAGCCGCTACAATCACTGCTAGCGGCCAGAGCTGAAGCGCCCCGTCTAGGACTGACCCGATTGCGGCGGGCAACCGGATTCCCACAATAAGTGACAACACGTGCGCCTGGGAAGGAAGCAAGAAGAAGAGCGCAAAAATTAAGGCCGCAGAGAGGGCCGACGCGGCGGCCCTGGACGCGACGCTAGTTCGCGGCCTTCGCTCAGAAGACACCCGAGAGCTGCACCTCCATTACATTCTGCATCCCCGCCAGCCCCCACACCTCTGCCCGAACTTCCACGCGGAGTGAAGGGCTCTCGCTACCAGACTTCAGAGAATCTATCAGAGACGAGGGAGCGGCAGACAGGTCTAGGACGAAGCTCAGGTTCCCCTCGACGGAGGAGAGTCCTGAGACGCTTACTTGTTGTAAGGCGACGTTCGAAAGGGCAGTGCCATTGGAAACGACGACTTGAAGCGAAATCGTAACGGGGCTTACGGGGAGGGGCCCTGGGTTCAGCGCGTGGTAGGAGACGTGAACGACGGCTTTGCCCTGCTGAGATGTGACAACTGGATCCGAAACGCCAGTGGAGGCCACGGTTCCAAAGCCACTGAGGAGGACGAGCCCAACGAGGACGGCTAGCCCCAGAGAAGAACCTAGTTCAACCCACTTCAAGACCTTCTCTGCAGTCTGTACGAACACGGATCTGACTCGATGTCTTCATATTTAAGGTGTAAAGCGCCAGCGTTCACAGCAACGACTCAGCCAAGTAGGCCAGCGCCATGGCGGCCAAAAGGAGGACGGGCCAAGACCCCAAGACCTCGAAGACCACTTTGGGGTTGACTATGGATGGCTTCCTTGTGTATGAGAGCACCACCATTGCACCTACGATGGCCTGAGTGAGGCTCGTCGGGATGCCCAGCTGGGTGTACAACCAGAGGGTCAGGCTGGCGCCCACGAGAGCGGAGAAATAAGCGGTGGGGCTCAAAGTTGCCATCTTCCAGCCCAACAGCCAAGCGACGAGCCGGCTGAACAATATCCCCCCGGCTAGGGCAGCCACCATCACTCCCAACGTCGAAGCCAAGCTCCCAGAGAAGCCCAAGAGGATCCCCAGATTGTTCGCCCCCAAAGTATAGCTGGCGAAGATTACGGCGACGGTACCTACCATACGCACAGAGGTGGCTGCGGATTCCAGCGACCTGTCTCTGACGGCTCTCAAGAAGATTCGGTGCAGCAGCAGGGCCAAGAGCGCTGCCGTGACAGGAGCAAGGAGCCAAGCCACCAATATGGCTACAAGAACGTCGAAGTTCACGTATGTACGAGAGGCGAAGGAAACGCCGATCATGGAGCCCAGAGCGAGGTTCGAAACGCTAGCAGGGAACTTAACCATCGTAAAGGAAGAAAGGAGGATCAACATGGCGGCCAGGGCAACAAGGGAGGCGTCGGTTCCCAAAGTTGTCAGGCTCCGCGTTAGGGTGGACTCAACCTTGTAGCCTTCGGTAAGGAAACCTGCCGCAAAGGCCAGAGCGCTAGCGGCCACGTAACCGATCGCTGCCCTTCCTGAAACTTGCTGGAAGGCTGACCTTATGACGCCTATGTTGTTGGCCCCGAACACGAATGCCAAAGCAAGCAGCTCGGCGTCCAGCAAGATCAAGTATATCCCTTTGAAACGATGACATATAGGACGTCGGCAGCGTCTTCGGCGTTGTCAGATATGTTATCAGCGATGTTGACGAAGTCCTTGAGCTGCAGCACCGAGAGGACGGGGAGGTCCATGCCCAGAATGCGCCCAACAAGCCCGTTCTTCAGGAGGTCCGCTACCTCTTCGTATTCTTCCACCTCCCTGGCGTGCTTAAGGATGGCTTCCCTGTCCTTGCCTAGGCCAGAGATGGCGCTATTGAGAGACATTACAGCCTTGAGGCTCACGCCGAGGTACTCAACCAGCTCGTCCTTTATGGGAGCAAGCTCTTCGGCCCTGAGTTCGCGCTGTGTCAGTATCTTTGCGGCGTCCTTCGCGCTGTCCGCCACGCCATCCACCTTTTCGGCGAGGTTCATAAGGTCCGTCCCCAGATTTGAGAAGAAGACGCCGTTGCTTAGCCTCTCCACCACTTCCCTGTGACTCTCGTCGGCGGTGGTTTCGGCCTTGTCGATCTCGACGTACGTGAGGTGGGCTCCGGCGAGGTCGCCCCTCGAAACCTGCTCGACGACCACGCCGACCAAGCTGGCAGCGCGTTGCGCCAACTCTACGTGCTCTCTCAAATTGGCTAGAATTTCTCGTTCGCCCGAAGAAAAGCCCCTGAACCAGCTTCTCAGGTTCATTCTGGTGCCGCCTTCGTCCGATTACGCATCTCATAAGGTATAAACCCTTCGCAGCCGAGAGACCCTACAGCCTGAGCCCATAAGCTTCGGCGAACCTTTCGAAGGTTTCCATGCTAGATAGGAACTCCCTTCCCTTGTCGCTGAGCCTGTAGAGGCTTCCCCGTTCCACGGGTACCTTGATCAGCAGCCCCTTCTCCACCAGCTGTTCCGTCAGTTCGGTCATCCTAGAGTACGACATGTTGGCTTTCCTCAGCAGGACGGAGACCTTGGCTCCACCTTCATCATCGCCTTCCCTGACCGCCCTTAGAAGGTCCGCGATGACGCGCACCTGCGAACGATAGGTGGTCAAGAGGTGGTCACCGCCTTGCGACGCCTGAGCAGTATGCCGGCCGGAGAAAGAAGGACCACCAGGCCCGCCAGCTTGATCAGGTCGAAGAAATTGGCGTAGCCCGTGAACATCGTTGAAAATAGCTTCAGCAACAGGCCTGCAGTAAGCAGAAGCAGGCCTATGATGGAGATTATGGTGGACCTGCGCTTGTACTCGAAGAAGAAGATCAGCGTTTCGGCACTGACGTAGAGAAGGAGGTAAAGCGAAACGGCCTTGACCATTATGTCCAAGGACGCGAGGGCCGGCTCGGACGCCTGAGGCGCCAGGACGAGGATGCCAGTCACGGCCGTTATGGCCTGGCGCACGGTGAAAAAGTGGGAGAGGGCCAGCGCGAAGTAACCGACGGCTTCAACCGCAGAACCAAGGATCATGACGACGGACTCCGCGAAACCCTCCGAGGCGTAGGGGGCTGCGCCCTGGATGAGTATGCCCGCAGCGACAAGCACAAAGCTGACGGAGAGCCTCAGGAAGGTGGGGCTACCAGTGGCCTTGTAGCCCTTCAAGGCAACCGACCCGATGGCGGCGGCCACCACCACTTCCGCTGCTTGGATGACCGAACCGACCAAGACCGAAGATAGCAGGTCCGCCAAATGCACGCGTCTCTAAAGACATCACTCCACGCTATATAAGCTTGGGTAGGGCGAAAGTGCTGTCGCTCCTGTACGTACAGATAGGTTTATAATGCACGTATCTGAAATCATCGCTGGAATATTCGTGGCTGAGGTCTGTCCAGTTTGCGGTCTGCCGAAGGACCTATGCGTCTGCGAGGAATTGGAAAAGCAGCAGTCTAGGATTGTCGTCCGGCTCGAAATGAGGAGATTCAGGAAACCTACTACCGTGCTGGAGGGCATGGACCCGAAACATATCGACCTCTCGCAGCTGGCAAGCAACATGAAGAGGAAGTTCGCCTGCGGAGGCACTGCCAAGGACGGAGTGATACTTCTTCAGGGGGATCACAGGGACGAAGTCAAAGACTACCTGGAAGGTCAAGGCTTTGGCGCTGACAGCATAGAAGTGCAGTGAGCCGCGCACGGGAAGGATCGATCGCAAGGCATGAACCAGGGGCGTCGAGAATTGGAAGATCGGAGGCCAACGTGTGATGACCGTCGCGTCGACGTAGCCGTCGGGCGGCAAAGTGGAATAGAAGGACAAGTGGCGCATTTCTCCGACCACGATAGGCGATGGAGTTGACTTGAAGCAAGCGGTTGGCCGCTTGTGAAGAGCGCGTTGGGCGATGGCACGCCCTTAAGCCGATCGGAGAGAGGAAGCCGAGATCAACAAAAGGTGCGTCGCGGGCTCGGCCACACCTTCAGTGGAAGAAAAGGCAACCTTGATATGGGGCAAGATGACCTTGGGCGCCAAGCTGTTCGCCTTCGCCAATCATGAGGATCGACTGTCTTGACTCGTTCGTCCGTTCCAAAGGAAACGGAAGAACAGGCTCAGTTCGATTTAAAAAGGACCACGGACTCAGCGGCTACCGCGCTGGTAGTGACTGCGGCTGTCGGACAAAATCAAGGTTACTCGCAAGATAGGCGTGGTGAAGCTTTGCCCCCGTTGCCTCGCCCCCCTTAAGCAAGAGGCGGGTGCCTTGAGCTGGGCTGTGCCCGTCTCCTACGTCTGCGAGAAGTGCGGCTACTGGGGTTACGTCGCTCTGGAACGGGAGGAGGAAGACAAGGATGACGAACAGGGCGAATGAGCCAGAGAAGGCGCTGCTCTACTTCGCCACAGCGTTGACCCTTATCCTCATCGTAGCAATGTTCGTTTCCTTTCCCGTGGGGGCATACAGCTTCTACAGCAACCAGCTCAACGGCACTCCAACTACCGCTACGTTGAGCTACCTTCCGCTCTTTGCCATTGGAATGCTGGTGCGCATCCCTCTTCCTCCTGGGCTCCTCAGCTTGGGCTACTTGTTCTTCGCCATTTGGGCCGTTTTCATCGCCCTTTTCGTGATGCTGTTGAAGGGACCGTGGTACAACATCCTGAAGGCCCTCAAGAGCCTGCCGTCCGACCGCTCTCTGGCCGTGTACTCCAACGGAGCTCTCACTCTGGGTTTGGCCTTTCCCGCGCTGCTTGTCTTGACGGTTGTGCTGGAGGCGCTCTTGGACACGGTGGGACTTCCTGTCGGAAACCTGCCCGACATCGGGGCCAGAGAGGCCTTCTTCAGCATATCGTACGCGCCGCTCATTGAAGAAGTGGGTTTCAGGGTGACCATCATTGGCTTGGTGGCCGCTGCCATCGCCTTCAGATCCCAAGGCGGCTGGACAAGCCTCAAGGCGCTGTGGCACCCCTCAAGGGCTCTGGGCGAGGTCAAGGTTGAAGCATGGAAGCAGGGCAACGTCTATGCGGCGATCCTGATCAGTGCGCTCGTGTTCGGGGCCCAGCACGTCCTCCAGGGGGCGGGATGGGAGATCGGAAAGGCGGTCAGCTCATTCGTTGTGGGCCTGGCGCTAGGGATCATATACTTCACTCACGGCTTCCCGGCGGCCGTCATGATGCACTGGTCCTTCAACTATTTCGAGGGGTCATTCTACTATTTCGACTTGGCAAGGGGCCTTCCTCCGCTCGATGCGACAAGCGAATTCTCGTCCTTGGCGGCGCTGCAGTACAGTCAGTTCTACGTCGACGCCTTGGTGATACTCACAAGCGTAGCCGTGTTCGCGTTCTTGGCTTACCTAATGGGCAAATCCTTCTTGGACAGGAAGGATCGGCCCAAAGGTCGGCCGGGCTGAAACGGACCGGTACAAGGTTTAAAGATGGCACCTCTCTAACGCTTCGGAGTGATTTGGGCGCTTGTGCGTGATCGGGCAGGATGAGTTCATCAAGCTTCAGACGAGGTTGAGGGTCATTTACCCCTTCAACGAAGCCCTCTTGGACGGCGATGGCTACGTGTTGACAGTGAAGGACGACGTGACGATGAACTATCTGGAACACCAGAACCTCATCTCAAACGAAGTAGTCTTCGTGCCTCCAGATTTCGTGGCGCACCTGACGGCCAAGAGCAACTTCGGGCGGATGGGTCTTTCCTTTCTGAACGCGGCAAAGGTCCACAGCGGCTTCGTCGGCAGGCTGGTGCTGGAAGCCGTTAACCTGAATAACGCCAGAAAACCGATCACCATTAGGAAGTCGGATCCCTTCATGCACTTCGAACTGAACAGCCGCCTAGGTTCGCCTGCCCCCTATCAGGGCAAATATACGTTCCAGTACATGACGGAAGAAGAAGTGAAGACTTACACGGACATCCTTGCTTCCAAGTATCCCGGGCTGTATGAGGAGAAGAAGCTAAGGCAGCTGGCCGAGGCCAGAGTAACGAAACCTGCCGAAGTGTCCCTCTAGCTTAAGCTACAGTTGGTTCCTGTATCTTGAGGGCGGTCTTCAGCCCCTTGTACCTGTTTCTTATGGTCACTTCCGTCACGCCGGCCGCCTCGGCGATGTCCTTCTGCGTCTTGTTCTCACCTTCGAGTACGCAGGCGACGTAGAGAGCTGCGGCGGCGAGCCCCATCGGGTCCTTTCCGGCGCTTGTGCGCGATTCGATCGCTCTCTTAAGTATCTCCACCGCCCTCCTCTTCGTCCTTTCGGTCAGCCCGGCTTTGCTGGCGATCCTCGAGACGCACTTAACTGGGTCCATTATGGGCATTCGAAGGTCTAGTTCCCTGAGGAGCAACCTGTAACATCTGGCTATGTCCTTCTTCTTGACGCTGCTCGCTGCTGCCACGTCCTTCAGCGTCCTCGGAGTCTCGGTCACCCTGCAGGCGGCGTAGACCGAAGCGGCGATCAGAGCGCTTATGCTCCTCCCCCTTACTAGCCCTTTTTCAAGGGCCTTCCTGTATGTATAGGCTGCCCTCTCCACAACTACGTCAGATATGTTGAGCTTGTCGGCCAGCCTGTCCAGCTCGCTGAAGGCCTGTCGCAGGTTTCTGTCTACAGGTTCGTGAACCTGGCTGCGTCCATCCCAGGTCCTGAGGCGTTCCATGGCCGTCCTCACGCTGCCAGCCAGCGTCTTGCCTGAAGCGTCCCTGTCTTCGGGGCCGATTACGGTAGCCAGACCCATATCGTGCATGGCCAATGACGTAGGTATGCCGACCCTGCTCCTGTCCTCCTTCTCCTCCTTTGAGAAAGCCCTCCATTCGGGTCCAGTCTCTTCGATCCTCTCCTTGACGACGAAGCCACAGAAGCTGCATACCATCTCGCCCGTAGCTGAATCGATCACCATGGGTCGCCTTCCGCATCGGGGGCATCGTTCGGACTGCGCGTTAGGGTCACTGGCAAAGTCCCTTCTGGAAGACAATACACATCACCGAAAAGCTTTTAGTGGTCTATAAGCTTAAAAGTTATATATTTAAGTCTTTCGTTCGAAATCCGTCGTACCGGGTCGGTAATGGACCCACGACGCCCATCTAATTCTTATATATCGAAGAGGGTAAGTTACCAACGCGTCTCGAGCGGACTTGAGCAGGCCCTTACCAATAGAGGTCGTCGAAAGGATACGTATTAAACATCGAGAGGCCAGCCTCGCCTTGGTAGGCTGCCACGCCGCTGGCTTGGCCCGTTCATACTGCGAAGTGGATGTCGCTGCCTATCCCGCGATGGGGAGCCCCTGGACCATAGCGGGAGGGAAGAGGCTGTATGAAGTCATACCGATTACAAGCTTGACGCAGCTGTACCTGGAGGGCGACAGCTTGGTGGTCGTCGCCGATGAACGCTGGTCCTTTTCCAGCCTGAAGGCCAGCCTGGGCGATAGGAGGAAGGAGAAGCTCCTCTACGCCGCCGCGATGAGGCGCCTCACGGCCGCCATCAAACATCTGAGCATCGTGTACAGCAGCCAAGCGAACGCTCGTCCCTGCCAAGCGACGCTGAACTTGCTGGCAGCGGCCGCCAAGTACGGCGAAGCCTCACTCCTGTTGAAGGGAGTGACGCCACATCCTTCGCACTTGGTGGAGCAGATGAGGTCGGTGGCTTCCCTGAATCCGGTTGCGACCGTGGTTGATTTCGACCAGTTCACAGAGACTGCCGTCTTGAGGCGGATGGAGAAGCTGACGGCGGGGTTAGGGGAGGGCGAGGCCCTTGTCCTTCGCCAAAAAGTCACGGGGCTCCTGAAGGACCTCAGGCCGTTCGATGCCATGGTGTACTTGGATTGGGTCCTGTCCGACAGGTTCGGGGCCAAGGACCCCCGGCTGGAGCTGTTGTCCTCAAATATCAGGACCAAACTGGATGAAAGGGAGCTAAAAGAGAGGGCCGACCTCCTCCTTAAGCACGTCAGGAAGGCAGCAGCTCAGCAAAGGATAATAGAAGACAAAGGTTAGGTTCCTCAGTTAGAAGGGGGATGCTAAAGATCAAGGCCGTGCCGGTGCTCCCCGAAGGCTATAACGTCATCATCGGGCAGACCCACTTCATCAAGTCGGTGGAAGACATATACGAAGCCTTAGCTTCTTCCGGCATTTCGATCAGGTTCGGGCTTGCTTTCTGCGAGTCCAGCGGGCCCGCCCTAATACGCCACGACGGCAACGACGACGGGCTCATCGAGGAGGCCATCAGGATAGCGACGTCCATCGGGGCTGGCCACTGTTTCGTCGTGACGCTGAGGGACGCCTTTCCCATCAATGTGCTGAACCGCATCAAGTCGGTGGAGGAAGTGGTCGGCGTATTCTGCGCCACCGCCAACCCCGTTCAGGTCATAGTCGCACAGACAGAGCAGGGAAACGGAATACTTGGCGTCATCGATGGCGTTTCACCGAAGGGCGTGGAAACGGAGGAAAACG
>Ga0272448_1004082_pt1 | contig 16891 bp, 18 predicted proteins | sample YNPCB0191_FD_202220 | JGI IMG/M metagenome (GOLD analysis project Ga0272448, IMG submission 202220) | Hot spring sediment microbial communities from Yellowstone National Park, WY, United States - YNP-CB-019-1 | ecosystem: Environmental > Aquatic > Thermal springs > Hot (42-90C) > Sediment...
TATATCCTAAGGGTTGGAATTTTTAAATTTTCGTAATTGTTTAAAATAGCCTCATCCAAAGCCATATTATAATAACCATTATTTTTTTTATCTAAAATAATTCTCCAAGAATTATTCATCCTCTTTGTGTATTCGGTTTATTATTAATTGCTTTTCAATCTCCTCTAACAAATCCAAATGTAAAAAATAATTACAAAACTTTTTAGGAGTTATTGCTTCTACTTAACTCAATCAGCATATCAACCTTAAACTATCCAACGACAAACTTTAACATTGCTTTTCAAACATCTCTGTTATCGCAAAAGTTGGGAAAATTTTTTGGTTTATATGCTAAATCTAATTCTCTTGCGGCTTTTACCTCATCAACTCTTCTTACAGGCGCCTTATGGGGAGAATTTTTAATTTTATCGGGGTTTTTATCTATTTCTTCATTTATTTTTATCATTGCATCAATAAAATAATCAAGTGTTTTTTTATTTTCCGTTTCTGTTGGTTCTATCATAATTGCTTCCTTTACAATTAAAGGAAAATATATTGTTGGTGGATGTATACCATAATCAATTAAACTTTTTGCTATATCAAAAGCTGTTATACCTTTTTCTTTCTGTTTTTTACAGGAAAAAACTACTTCATGCATACAGGGTTTTTCTGAAGCCAATTCATAATATTGCTTTAATCTCTCTTTTATATAATTTGCGTTTAAAACCGCAATATAAGCTATATCTGAAAGTCCGTTTGAACCTAATCTTAATAAATAACTATATGCCTTTACCAAAACAGAAAAATTGCATACAAAACTCCTTACTCTTTTAATTGTATTTTTTATATTATAATTCAGATAAAATTTTTCTCCCTTTTTATCTACTATGGGAACTGGTAAAAAATCTACAAATTCTTTGCTAACACCGACAGCGCCCAATCCCGGACCTCCACAACCATGCGGTGTTGAAAATGTCTTATGCAGGTTAAGGTGAATTATATCGAATCCCATAATAGATGGCTTTGTTATACCTAAAAGCGCATTAAAATTTGCTCCATCATAATATAAAAAAGCACCAACCTTATGTATAATATCTTTAATCTTTAAAATATCCTCTTCAAATAAACCTAATGTATTTGGGTTTGTAAGCATCATAGCCGCGACACTTTCATCTACAAGATTGTTTAATTTGTCTATATCTACTAATCCATCTTTTGTAGTCTCTACATTAACCGCTTCATAACCGCACATAGCTATGCTTGCAGGATTTGTGCCATGAGAGGATACAGGAACAATTACTTTATACTTTTTATTCTTTTTGATTTTGTGGTATTTCTTAATCATAAGAAGTCCGGTTAATTCTCCCTGCGCTCCACTTGATGGTTGAAAAGTAAAACGATACATCCCTGTAATTTCGCATAAAATCTTTTCAAGATTATATATTAATTCTAAAGCGCCCTGAAGGTCTTTATTATCCTGATATGGATGTATATTTAAAAAATTTTCTAAATTAGCCAATTCTTCATTTATCTTTGGGTTATACTTCATAGTGCAAGAACCCAAAGGATAAAAATTTTTATCTACACAGAAATTTAATTCAGAAAGATTAGCATAATGTCTTACAACTTCAAGTTCTCCGGGAGATGGCAAATTTAGTTCTTTTCTTAAAAATTCTTTTGGTATAAAATTAGAAGGTTCTTTTATATCTAAATCCGGCTTACGAATATAACTACAAGGAACTTTATTATCTTTTTCAAAAATTAATTTACCCATATATCTCTTTTATAGTTAAAATAAAATTATCAATGTCTTCTTTTGTTTTTTTCTCAGTACAAGATATTAAAATACAATCACTAAAATTAAACTTATTCAACAAAAGTCCTGCAATAATTTTTTTCTTATAAAGTTTATAAAAAAATCTCTTTGAATCATTTATTTTATATGTAAATTCATTAAAAAAATAACCACTAAAAGGAAAACTTATATACTTTATCTCTTTTAATCTCTCATACAAGTAATGCGCTAAATTTAAAGAATATAATGCTACTTTATAAAATCCATCTTTGCCTAAAAGTGATAGATAAATAGCTGCCCTTATTGCATTAAAAGATGAATTAGAACAGATATTACTGGTTGCCTTTTCTCTTCTTATATGTTGTTCTCTTGCTTGAAGTGTAAGGCAAAAACTTGTATTTTTATCTAAATCAACTGTTCTTCCAACCAGTCTTCCCGGCATTTGTCTTACAAACTCCATTTTTGTTGCTAAAAACCCAAAACAAGAACCACCAAAATTTAAGTCCCCGCCTAAAACATTACCCTCGCCACAGACTATATCCACTCCAAATTTAGCAGGCTCCTTTAATATAGCTAATCCTAAAGGGTTAGTAATCATAACAGTTAAAGCGCCTGCATCTTTTGCTAAACAAACTATTTTTTCTATATCTTCAATATAACCTAAAAAATTTGGACTCTGGAATGCTATTAAAGATGTATCTTTATTTATTAAATTTTCTAATTCTTTTAAGTTTAAGGTTCCATTTTCTGTAAAACCAACCTTTTTAATTTTAAAATCAAAACCACTCAAATATGTCCTTAAAGTCATCTCGTATTCAGGATGTATTAAACTAGATATTATAATCTCATTTCTTTTATTTATTCTAAGCGCCATTAAAACACTTTCAGCAAAACTTGATGCACCATCTAATAGTGAAGCGCAAGAAACATCAAGGCCTGTGAGCAAACATATATAACTCTGATATTCATATATTGCCTGCAGTATGCCTTGAGAACATTCAGCCTGATATGGTGTATATGCGCTAACAAATTCAGGAAGGGAACTTAAATATCTAACAGCAGATGGTATATAGTGGTCGTATAAACCTGCCCCCAAAAATGAATTATATTCTGAAATTGGCTTATTTTTTAAAGATAATTTTTTTATCTTTTCTCTAACTTCCTGTTCGCTTAAACCATCGTTTAGATTTAAAGATTTATTTATGATTTCTTTTGGCAAGTGGCTAAATAAATCTTCTAAAGAATTTTTCCCTATAGTTTTTAACATCTCTTTTATATTTTCTTTATTATTTATATAACTCATTTTTCTTCCTTTAATATAAATTCTTTATACAGATCTTGGTCTAAAAGATTATCCAATTCCTTTATATTGCTTATTTTAATCTTTATCATCCAACCTTTATTAAATGGGTCTTCGTTTATTAATTGTGGATTATTTATTACCTCTTTATTTACCTCTATAACCTCTCCGCTTAAAGGAGAATACAATTCTGAAGCTGCCTTTGTGGATTCAACTACTCCAAACTGTTCATTCTGTTTTAATTTCCTTCCTATTTCTGGTAATTCTACAAAAACGATATCACCTAAGGATTTTTGTGCATAATCTGTGATACCAATTGTCGCAAAATCATCCTCCACAAGAACCCACTCATGTGTCTTTGAAAACTTTAAAACTTTCATTTTTCTTCCTCCTCTTTATAAAGGAAAAACTTGTTATATTTCCAGAATATTTTTTGTCTCTTATCTGTATATCTATAAAGGCATTTTCCTTTGCAAAATCAATATCAACATAAGCCATACCGATAAATTTATCTAAATTAGGAGAATAAGTCCCGCTAGTTACCTCACCTATTAATTTAGAATTAGAAAATACTTTATAACCCTTTCTTGGAAGAGCTTTGTCTTTTAGAATAAAACCAACCCTTTTTCTTTTTATATTATCTTTTAGATAAATTAATTTTTCTTTGCATACAAAATCTTTAGAAAATTTTACGACCCATTCAAGTGATGCCTCAAAAGGATTTGTATCCTCATCTATATCGTTTCCATATAAAGGGTAACCAGCCTCTATCCTTAAAATATCCCTTGAACCAAGACCACAGGGAAAAACCAAATCTTTATTTATATTTAAAGCCATCTCCCATATATAAGGTGCTATTTTGTTTAAACAATAAATTTCAAAACCATCTTCACCTGTATAACCGCTCCTTGAAATTATTAAATCTGTATCTTTAAAAGTTTTGCTTATAGAATGCATATATTTTAAATCCAAGATTTTGTTTCCAAAAATCTCTTTCATAACTAAATAAGAACTTGGACCCTGTATTGACAAAAAAGAATAATTAAAAGTATTATCTATTATTTCTACCTCCATATTATTTTTATTTTTAATAAGGTAATCTAAATCTTTTTTTGTATTTGATGCATTTACTATGCATAAAAAACTGTTTTTAAGATTGTAAATTATTAAGTCATCAATTATGCCACCATAATTATTTAAAAGAAGATTATATTGTAATTGATTTTCTTTTATAATACTTATATCGTTTGAGGTTAAATATTGTAAAAACCTTAATGAATCTTTTCCTTTTATTTCTATTTTTCCCATATGAGAAACATCAAAAATACCACAAGACTCTCGCGTAGCCTTTGCTTCTTTTAATATACTACTAAACTCTAAAGGCAACTCCCAACCAAAAAAATTTATTAACCTTGCTTTATCTTTATATAAATTGTATAAAGTAGTCCTATACATAAGGGTTAATTTTACCAAAATCTATAAATAAGAAAATAGTTTTTTAAAAAAAATAGAAACCTTTTCTCTAAATATAAAATCCGAAATCCTATCAATGGATGAACTATCTAAGTTTACATTTATAATTTTTATTTTTCTATCATAGGCATAAAATGGTATATACGCCGCAGGATAAACATTTCCACTTGTCCCAATACATATAAGTGTTTTTGCTTTATCCAAAAATTCATAACTTCTATTTAATTCCTTTTCTGGCAATTCTTGGCCAAATAAAACTACACCGCTTCTTAATATAATTCTACATTTAGGGCATCTACCTAAAAACTCTAAAATATATTTTTTTATAACTATTTTTTTATTGCAATTAGATAAATTTTTAATAAATTCCTTTACCTCTTCTTTTTTTCTTTTAATAGAATACCCACATTGTGGACATAAAAAAGTATAAATATTACCATGTATCTCTGTAATATTTTTTGTTCCAGCCTCTATATGTAAATTGTCAATATTTTGTGTAACTACTCCAATAAGATAACCTTTTTCTTCTAAACTACTTAAAGCAAAATGAGAAAAATTTGGCTCTGCTTTAATTAAAATATTAAAGTTTTCTATTATAAAATTTTTAAGATTCTCGATATCGTTTTTAAAAAGACTAATCAAGCCATCTACTGTTGCATAAATATCTGGATCATATTTTTTCCAAAGTCCATCTTCTCCTCTAAATGCAGGTATACCACTCTCACAAGATATACCCGCGCCTGTAAATGCTAAAACGCTACCTTCTTTTATTAATTTAGCTACCTCTTTTAACATCTCTATTTAATCTAACTATAAAAGAAAATGTCCTTAAAATTGTCTTATCTCTTCTATATGAAAAAAAACTTTCTTTAGAGCAAAAACTACATATACCTAAATCTAAAAAATTCTCCTCTTTTAGTCCTTTTGAAATTAAAATATTTTTTGTAAATTCAATTACATCAAAATATAAAACTCCCTTTATATTTAAAATAAAAGGGTAAATATTAAACTCTAAAAATTCTTTACCAACTTTATAGCAACACTTTCTTAAACCAACCCCTGCAATTACTTTAAATGAATTTAAATTAAACGGGATATTTTCCAAAATACCAGAAACTGCTCCGCGCCAACCCATATGGATTATTCCGCACACATTTAATTCTTTACTATATAAAAAAATAGGAAGACAATCTGCTGTTTTAACTGTTAAAACCAAATCAGAAGTAGAAGTAAAAAGACCATCTCCTTGGTAATTTGAGGCTTTTTCTATTATATTTATTTTAGAAGAGTGAATTTGTTTTAATGTGGCTATTTTTAAATTTAGTTTATTCAGGTCTTCTAATTCTAAAATAGAATTTTTAAAGGCTGGTTTTGTAAAACCAAACAAAAAACAAGAATCTTTTATAAAAAAATACTCATTTCTCTCTTGTAGTCTCATTAATTTTAGCTACCATATATGCATCTAAAATACTATATAGACCATTTAAACATAAAATAAAACCAGATATAGAAAATAAAATAATTGCCTTTCTTAATAAAATTCTGTCTAAAAATCCATCTAAAGAAGATATAAAAACTTCAAAAATTAAAACAATAGAAGAAATGAACAAAATAAGAAAAATAAATGAAACAATTATAAAAAATATCCCTTTCTTGGATTGACCGTTATAGATCTGGCCTAAACCATTTAATAAAAATGACAAAAATCCTGCTATATGTGGCTTCATTTAGACAGATTTAATCTAAATATTTTTTATGCATTTATAAATCTCTTCTACATCAACCATTTTGCCTTCACCATATACACCGCATAGGAGTCTTCCTTTTTCCGGACCTAAAATTATATAGTTTTTAAATCTTTTCAATTTCTCTACATTCTCTTGAATTATTGGGTTCTTCCACATATTCTCATTCATTGCAGGAGCAAGTATAATTTTTTTATCTCTTAGAGCGCAGACAATGGTAGTCAAAAGATTATCGCATATTCCATTTGCAATTTTTGAAATTGTATTTGCAGAAATCGGTGCTATAACGCAGATATCAGTCCACATAGATAAACTTATATGTTTGGTATTTTCTTCTTTTAAATCAAACATATCTATATAAACAGGATTCCTTGAAAGTTCTTTAAATAAAAGTGGAGAGATAAGTTTTGTTGCTCCCTCTGTCATCACCACTTTAACAGAAAAACCATCTTTTGTTAATAATCTAATTAATTCACAACTTTTATATATAGCAATACTTGAGCAAACACCCAAAAGTATGTTTTTATTTTTAACTTGTTTTTTAGAAATCATACAATTTGCTTTTTAATAATATTTTTTAAACTTAAAAAAAGTTCTTTTTTTGATTTCACTTCAATTATATTCTTTTCTCTATCAATTATAAAGGCTTTATATCCTTTTTTTAAATCTTCTAAGGCATTTGCAACTACAAAATTGCTTTTATTTTCCAATAGACTGTTATATGCTTTTTTAATCAAATCCTTTCTTTTAATCTCAAGTTTAAACTGAACAATAATTGAGTCTCTTGCTAATCTTCTTACTATCTTTATTATCTTTTCTGTTGGAACTAACTCTAATTTTAAATTCTTATTTGAAGGGATCTTTCCTCTAAAAATTTTCTTTAATCTATAATCACTTACAGCTGCGCTATGAATTATTAAATCATAATTATTATTTTTTAAAGTATCAATAACTACTTTTTTAAACTCATCAAAATATCTAAAATTTATTACATTTAAATCTTTTATTTTTCCTATGCAATGTGGATTTATTAATAAGGTTACATCGCCTCCGATTTTTTTAAACTCTTTTGCCAAATAAAGACCTGTACCTCCTGTAAAAAAAGTTGTAATAATTCTAATATCATCTATCTTTATCCAAGTAGGACCTGCTGTAATAAGAACCTTCATCCTAAATTATCTATTTAAGTTGTTATAAAAACTGTACAATTTATTATATTATATAGTGTTTTATATTCAAATCCAAATGTGATAAAAATTACAAAACTTTTTATGAAATTATTACTTTTATCTAACTTTGTAAACATATCAATTTCATCATATCCAATGGATGGAGTCAAAAGTTGGTCTCATTCAGATGTTTTTTCCTCAATTATATCTGAATCATAACTAACTATAGTTGCCGCCTCTAAAAATTCATTCTCCTCTGCTGTATAGGGTGTTATATCTTCTTGTAATGAAACCTTGCCTAAAACTTTAGCTTTCTTTTTTCCAACTACTGCACCATAGGGACCTATAATTTCTTTACCATAAATATTTTCTTTAAAATGTATTGCCCTATAAATTTCAACCTTTAAGTTTTTATAATTAGTCTTCCAATAATTAGAAGGTGCACCTGCTTTATCGCAAAGACTTGAAAGAAACAATTCTTTATCAGGTAATTGTTCCCAAACTTGAGGAAGATAAGTTGCAGGACCATATTCTGTATATAAAATAACACCGTCTTGATTTGGTGTTAATTTATTTAAAAGATCCTGTGGGTTTGCAAAATCTAATTTCTTTGGCTCTGTTAAAATACTTATCTCAATTTGAATATCTTTTAATTCATCGTATTCTACAGGTAAAAACCTGATATCCTGTGTAGCAGATGCTATTGCCCTACTTATTATATTTTTATAAAGTGGGGTATTAAAATCAAAAGTGCCAATGCAACCCCTTAAACCAAAATCCCGTTTTGTTAATGTTACAAAACAAGGTCTGTTCTCTTTTAAATTTTCAGTTAACTCATCCGGATTAGGTTTTGGTATAACATTATACTTTAGATACCAACTTATTGACTGTCTTGCTAAATTAAGCATATACTCTTTTTCTTTCTTAGAGTATTTATCCTCTGGATGCATTTCTTCCGCCCTTATAGATAAAACCATAAATAATAAAAAAATTATAAATACTAACCTACTCAATTTTTTTATACATTACTGCGCTTAAATATCCAACAACCCTGTTTTTATTAGAACTTGTGTCTCCTGAATTTAAATATTTTAAAACTTTTATATCAGCATTTTTCTTTTTGCAATATTTTATAAGGGTTATAACAGGAAATAGACCACAAGCGCGCAAGTCCTTTTCTTTTATTGGTGTAAGTATAGAATTTTCGTCTTTATTTTTGATAAATTCTATAGTTTCGCCGTCAAATTTATTTGCCTCATCGTAAGTTAAATAATGCGAAAGATCTGTTGAGACAACAATTAAAATTTTTTTAGAATTAGAAATCTCAACTAATTTATCAGCAAGTTTTTCTAAATCCTCCCTAAAAACCCTTCCAAATAAAATCGGAACAATCTTTACATTATTTAATGTCTTTATAATAAAAGGTAGTTGAACTTCCAGACAGTGTTCGCCATCAAAAAAACTTTTATTAAAATTAACAAAATTTAAAGAAGAAAATTCTTTTGTTGTTTTATTATCAATTTCCAAATCACCCAAAGGTGTTCTAAAAACACCTTCAGGATATATACTAATTCCCTCAAAATAATATCTATGCGAGGGACCTAACAAAATTACTGTATCAAACTGTTTAGCACTTAATATCTTATAACTATAACCGGCAACTTTTCCACTATATATATAACCTGCATGCGGAGAAATTATACCTAAAATTTCATTATCTATAGGCTCTATTTGGGCTTCTTTTAAAAAACCATCAACCATTGAATTTAACTCTTCTCTATTAGAAGGATAAAAATATCCTGAAAATTCATCTGTTTTTATATCTTTTGGGTAGGAAAACATATTAAAAAATAATAAAAATAATAAAAATAAAAACTTAATTTTCTTTTTTGGACCGGAGCGGATTTGAACCGCCGACCCCCTCGTTGCGAACGAGATGTTCTCCCGCTGAACTACCGGCCCTTTATTCAAAAACATAAAAGAATTTAGTAAGGCACGCTTGCACAAACGCAAAAATCACTCGGAGCATTATTTGGGCAAGGACATTTAGGATCATTAGGCCTACCTCTTGGTGTCACTTTAATCTCAACGCCTAATGGTCTATCTCTCTCTATATCTGCTAATACATTTTGATGTGTTCCTTCTTTTCTTAATCTTTCAAAAACATGGAATATTGCACCCTGCGCTCTAAAAAAATTTCTTATACGTTTAACTTTATGTTCTGCTATTCTTGCTTCATTAGTCATTATATATATAGAAATTAAACATAAAGTTAAAATTAAAAAACTTATTCCAATTGTTATAGCCAAAACTATTCCTTTTTTCACAAATAATCCTTATCTTAAATTTATTTTATATTCATTATTTTCCAATCTAACTAACACATGGCCTTCTCTTGCAAGCCAACCTAAACTCATTAAAACTAATTCTTTTGGTCTTCCTAAATTACTAAATAACTCTGTTAAAGTTGCTTCTCTATGCTTATCTAAATAATGCCAAATCTCACCGGCTACTATACCTATTTCAGTGATCATCTTTTATTTATATTACCGCAAAAAGGACATCTCCAATATTCTTTTTTAAAATATAAAAAATAAATAGAACCACAAATTTCACAAGTAATTTTTGTCAAATTAATTTTTCTCTTTGCATCCACAATATCTTTTGAAGTAAAAAAATCAATTAATACAATAAATATTAACCATAAACCTAAAAATAGTCCTAAAAAAAATCCAATTTCTATTTTCATTTTATCATCCTTTCTAATTTTGTCCAGAAAAATTTATCTTTAACTGAAAAAATATATTTTTTTATATAATTTTCAAAAATAATAGTTTTATTTGAATCCAATAAAAGTCTCTCAGGAAAAGATATTATAACTCTTCCATAAGGTGACATAAAGATTTTAAATGAACTATTCTCCTCTTTTAAGTTAGACAACAACTCAGGATTAAATACCAAATAATCATCTGTTTTTATATACTTATCCTTTTCCTCAAAAAGTCTTTTTTTATAATCTGGATTATATTGAAAAATAAAAAGAATCTTTTTAGAAATATCTAAAAAACTATAATCTATTTCAAAATTCCTCTTATATATAAGAAAATCTAATATATCTTTATATTCTTTAACATAAAATAAATCATCTTTTTTTATAATATCTTGAAAACTAAATATAACAGGACTTGAACTTTTATTTACATAAATAGAGAATGATAAAAAAAATAAAAGATGAAAAAAAATAGAAAAAACAAAAGAATAGAAAAAAAATTTATTTATAGATATCATTCCTCAAAGGTTGTGGCTAAACCTATTTTTTCTACTCCATTTCTTTTACATATATCCCAAACACTTACTAAACTACCTAAATTTGCATCTTTATCTGCCTTTATAAATACTGAATCATATTTGTTCTTTTTAATTAAATCCTCTATGGCAGATAAAATTACTGGTTTATCTTCTATATATAAAATATTTTGGCTTGTTATAACAATAGTTAAACTCCTATGTTCTATAATTTCGCTTGTGACTGCTTTTGGAAGTTTTATATTTATTCCCGGAACAGATAAAAAACTTGAAGTTAACATAAAAAAAATAAGAAGTTGAAATACTACATCTATCAAAGGAGCTATATCAATTTGTTTTAGTCCTACCTCTTCTCTACTAAAAGTTTTAAATCTTATCTTCATACTTTTTCTTAGATATAATCTCAAGTAATTCTGAAGAAATTCTTTCTGCCTCAAGTGTAAATATATTAACTTTATTAACAAAGTAATTATAAGCAATATAAGCAGGTATAGCAACACATAACCCTGCTACAGTTGTAATCAAAGCTTCCCAGATTCCACCAGCCAAATCCGAAGGATTTACTACACCAAAAGAACTTGCTTTTTTCTCAATAACATAGAAACATCTAACTAAACCTGTAACTGTACCCAATAAACCTAAAAGTGGTGATATATGAGCAATTGTGCTTAAAAAATGTAAATTCTTTTCTAAAACCGGTATATCATATAATGCGGTGGTCTCTAAACTATCTTTTATCATCTCATTTGAATCCTCATAGTGTAATAAACCTGATTTTATAATATTTGTAAGATAAAATGGATTTTTATTGCATATTTCAATTGCTTCTGATATTTTATTTTTCTCTATAAGTTCAAAAATCTTTTCAAATATTTTTTTATTATTAAATTTTTTAATACCTCTATAAAAAATAAAACGTTCAATTATTATCGCAAAGGCAAAAACAGAACATAATATAATTGGAAACATCACCCAACCACCTTTAAGTATAATTGAAATAATTTTCATTTTGCCTCCTCAGTTAAAATTTTAAGTTGTGCTTTTGCAACTTCAGATTCTTTTACATTTAACTCAATTATCTTATTATATATATCTTTAGCTATATTAAATTTTTTCTGTCTTTCGTATATTTTGGCTATATTAAAATATGCTTTTACTTTGTAATCTAAATCATCAAAAAGATAAATAACATTAAAATACTCTTCCACTGCTTCATCTAATTTGCCAAGTTTTTCAAAACAAAAAGCTAAATTAAATCTTACCTGAGGTGAATCCATTTTTTTTGAAATAATTTCCTTAAAAATACTAATAGCAGTATTATAATCAGCTAAATCTTTTAAAAGAAGTCCTTTGTTAAGTAAAGCCAATTTAGAAATCTCAAGACCAGAATTAATAAGCTCATCGTAAAGTTCTATAGCTTCTTTTATCTTTAGTTTTTGAGAATAAACTTTAGCTAAAGCCAATTTTGCTTTTAAAGATATTGGATCTTTTATGTTTATTAATTTTTTGAAATAATCCTCTGCTAAATTTAAATCGCCCTGTCTCCAATATATATGACCTAAAGAAAACAAAGCATCCCTAAAATAACTGCTTTCTTTATATTCCAAAACTTTTTTATAATAAACTTCAGCATCTAAAAAATTCTCTTGTTTTTCTAATATCTCACCAATCTTAAGCATAACATAAGGAGAATATTGGGAATTGGGGTATTTTTTTAAAAACATTTCCAATGTCTTTTTAGCCTTATCAAAATCAGATATATTTAAATAAGTATTGGAAATATCAATATATAACAATTCACTTAAAGAAAAATCGTCTTTAAATTTTTCTAAAGTATTATTAAAAATCTCTATCGCTTTTAAATAATCTTTTTTATTAAAAAAACACTTTCCGTATAAATAATAAACCTGTGGCAATAAATTATTATCACTAAATCCTTCAATAAAATCTTCTAATAAATCTATTGCTTCGTTATACTTTTCCATAGAAAAATAACCGACCGCCAAAAAATATAAAACCTGTGGAGAGAGTTTTGAATTTGGAAAATTTTTTTGGATATTCTTAAGGGCTAAAACAGCTTCATTTATCTTTTTTGTCTTTAAAAAAATCAAGGCGATCTGAAACTGCAAATAATCTGTATAAACCGTATTTGGATTATTTTTAAGTATCTCGTTATAAATCTCCAAAGCTTTATCATAATCTCCCATATCCTGATATGTATCTGCAATCTGAATTTTAGAACTTAACTTTACAATAGAATTATCAGTGTATTTTAATGTATTTTTAAATTCCTCAATTGCTTTTTTATACTCTCCATTTTTTAAATAAGCCCATGCTAAACCATAATGAGCCTTATCCAATAAATCTTGATATTTATTGGATCTAAAGTTATTTAAAATATATAAGTAATCTGATATAGAATCCTTTACTCTACCTACCTCATAAAGACTACTTGCCCTATTTAAATATGCGTTTGGGATAAATTTGGAATCCTTAAAATTTTCTAAAAAAATATTAAATGTATCTATCGCCTTTGGATAATCCTTTATCTTAAAATAATATGTTCCTTCAAAAAATACTCTTAATTCAGGTGTTTTTATATTATAAAGACATTTTTTTGCATTATCTTGTTCTTTTTTTTCTAAATAACAAAAAGCTAAACCTTTATATATTAAATCACAAAAATATATATCCTCATTCTCTTTTAAAGCTATTTTAAAATTATCAACTGCTTTATCTATATTACCTTGTGAATAATAAACCTCTCCTAAATAATAATAAACCTTTTTTTCTATTTCACCTTTTGGAAAATTTTCAAGATATCTTTTTGAATATTCTAAAAGGTTTGCAAAATCATCCTCTTGAAAATAAAAATCTAATAATTTACTATAAGCAGTATCAAGAACATCTTGTGTCTCTTGCATATTTACAACAATTTTATAATTTTCCTCTGCCTTTTTTTTATCTCCTAAATTAATATATATATCGCCTTTTAGTAAATATACCCAAGGTATAAATTTAGATTTTTGAAACCGATTAATAAGATTTTCTAAATAAAATAAAGACTCTTTAAAATTTTTACCTTTAAAATATATATCTGCTAACCAAAAATATGACTCCTCCAAAACAGAACTGTTTAGGCTTGCCTTTGATTTAATTTCGTTAAGAATATTTAATGCTTTAGAATAATCTTTTTTAAAATAATAACATTTTGCAATATAAAGTTTTGCTTCTAAAACTTTTGTATCTTTTGGAAAACTTTCTATAAAACGCTCAAAAAGGGAAATACCTGCATCATAAAAACCATCATTAAATGCCTTCACAGCAACATAAAACTTTTCATCTACTTCATCTGCAAAAGTTGATATATTAAAAAAGAAAATAATAGAAAATATTATTATCTTTATAAAACTCATCTGACTTTGTATATTAGGATATTTAGAACTCACGCATTCGTTATTATTAATGTTTTTTCTATGCGCTTTGCTCTATGCTTTTTATAGTTGGGCTAAAACAAAATGTTTTTAAAATTTAGATCAGAACAAAGGTTTAACTTACAAATTCTTTATAACATAAAATATATTTTTTTCAACTGAAATTTTGCATTGTTGGTTGTAAAAAACACAGCAGATAGAATGCTTGCACTTACACTATGCTTTTATCTATTTTTATTAAATTAAATTCCAAGTACTAAATAAGATAGATTATGCAGATTAGGTTTAATTACATAAATTTTTAAATTTAAAATCTTAATAAGTGTAATCTGTTTTTAATCTTTTATATCTGTGTTCCGAGATTTGAAATTTTAAATTATGTTTAAATTAGCTTAAAATATCTTTTAAAAATTCTGCTGTATATGAATTTTGGTTTGAAATTATCTCATCCGGAGAACCGCAAACCACAATTCTTCCCCCTTTTTCTCCACCTTCCGGACCTAAATCTATTATATAATCAGCGCAACGGATAACCTCTAAATTGTGTTCAATTACCAAAACCGTATTTCCTTTTTCAACTAGTCTATCAAGTGTAATGAGTAATTTTTTTATATCATCAAAATGCAATCCTGTTGTAGGCTCATCCAAAATATAAAGAGTTTTTCCTGTAGATTTCTTTTTAAGTTGTGAAGCAAGTTTTATTCTTTGTGCCTCACCACCTGAAAGTGTCGTGGCTGGTTGACCTAATTTAATATAACCTAAACCAACATCTATTAATGTCTTTAATATATTTCTTATATGCGGAAAATTCTCAAAATAAACATAAGCCTCTTCTATACTCATATCCAATACATCGGCGATACTTTTACCTTTAAATTTTATCTCTAAAGTTTGCGAATTAAACCGTTTACCAGAACAGACCTCACAGGGAACATATATATCAGGAAGAAAATGCATCTCTATAATTTTTTCACCCTCTCCTTTACAAGCCTCACATCTTCCACCAGATAAATTAAAACTAAACCTAGAAGCCTTATAACCCCTTATCTTTGCTTCCGGCAATTGACTAAATACTTCTCTTATATAAGTAAAAACTCCTGTATAAGTTGCCGGATTAGAACGGGGCGTTCTTCCTATCGGGGATTGATCTACTATTATAACTTTATCTATATTTTCTATTCCTTCTATACTTTCAAATTTTCCGGGCTTCTCAATACTATTATAAAATTTTTTAGCCAAAGCCTTATATAAAATATCTTCAACCAATGTAGATTTTCCAGAACCAGAAACACCTGTAACACATACAAATAAACCTAAAGGTATTTTTACATCTATATTTTTTAAATTATGCTCACTCGCTTTTTTTATTAAAATATATGGTTTATCTTTATACGGTCTTAATTCTTTTTTAATAAAAACTTTCTCTTTATTTTCCAGATATTTAGAAGTTAAAGTATCCTTTAATAAAAAATTTTTCAGTTCACCGGAATATATAACCTCTCCGCCTGATAAACCTGCTGATGGACCTAATTCAATTATCCAATCGGCATTTTTAATTGTATCTCTGTCGTGTTCAACAACAATTACTGTATTTCCTAAATCTCTTAATTTTTTTAAAGTATTTATTAATTTCTGCGTATCTCTTGGATGAAGTCCTACAGTTGGTTCATCTAAAATATATATAACACCTGATAAACCCAAACCTACTTGTGTTGCTAATCTTATTCTTTCTGCTTCTCCACCTGATAATGTTGAACTTAACCTATCCAATGTAAGATATCCAAGTCCAACGTCTAAACAAAACTCAAGTCTTTTTTTAATCTCTTTTATTATATTATGCGCTACTTTTTTTTCATATTCAGTCAATTTTATATTTTCAAAAAAATCATAACAATCTTTTATACTCATCTTTACTATATCCCAAATTGATTTTCCACAAATATAAACAGATAAACTTTCTTTTTTAAGTCTATATCCTTTACATTCAGGACAAGGTAACTTAGACATAAATCTTGCGAGTTCTTCTTTTACATAATCACTATCTGTTGTTTTAAATAGTCTTTCTGCTCTGTTGATTATGCCCTCAAAAGGTTTTCCCCAAACTATTACATTATCATCACCATATAGGATTGTATCTTTTATTTTTTTTGGCAAACTTATAAAAGGCGTATCCAATGAAAAATTCAATTCGTTTGCCAATTCAGAAAGCAATGCCTTATAATACATAATATAACCTTTGCTCTGTCTTTTATATATCTCAATTGCTCCATCTCTTATGCTTTTTCTTTTATCCGGTATTATTAAATCAACATCAAATTCCATTTTTGTCCCAAGTCCATTGCAGGCAGAGCACGCACCATATGGTGAATTAAAAGAAAACATTCTTGGTTCGAGTTCTAAAAGTGAAATACCACAATAAGAACAAGCCAGTTTTGTATTAAATAAAATTTCTTTATTTTGTGTCTCGTCATAAATTAAGACTAATCCACCTGAATATTTTAAAGCTGTTTCAATAGAATCTGCTATTCTTTTTTTATAATCTTCTAAAATCTTAACCCTGTCTACAACTATTTCTATGTTATGCAAATTGTATCTTGCTAATTTTATATCCTTATCTAACTCATAGATATTACCATCTACTCTTACCCTTGAAAAACCTTCTTTTAATAATCTTTTAAATAAATCTTGGA
>Ga0272448_1004083_pt1 | contig 16889 bp, 12 predicted proteins | sample YNPCB0191_FD_202220 | JGI IMG/M metagenome (GOLD analysis project Ga0272448, IMG submission 202220) | Hot spring sediment microbial communities from Yellowstone National Park, WY, United States - YNP-CB-019-1 | ecosystem: Environmental > Aquatic > Thermal springs > Hot (42-90C) > Sediment...
GTCGCCACCCACACCTGGCCAACCTTGTTGGTTGGTCACCAGGGCATAGATCGTATCCCAATCAACCTGCGGATACTTCTTCAGAAAGACTTGAGCGCGATCATCCCACATTACCCAGACCAAGAAAGTGCTGACCAGAACGCGACGCTGGTATTCGCCGCTGGTCAAGAAGACGTCACGACCGGTCTTGGTGCGCAGCTCATCATTTGTCGAGTAGAGCAGGGCAGTGCTCTCCGGTATCCACACAGTCGGCAGCAGATCACCCTTGCCGATCTTGGTCATGGCCTCAACCCCATCCATGGGAATGAGCCTAACCCTGATCTTGTGGCCGTCAATCTTATTCTCGGCCTTGTTGAACTGATCGGCAGCGGGCTCCAGCCAGGTGCTCAGTGATGACGCGTGGACAACCGATATTTCGATATCGGGCTTGCGCACGAGCAGCCCGCTGCCGCTGCGGAAGAGCACCTGCCAGCCGACGACGGCCAGAGCGAGGACGATGATGATAACAAAAATGACAACCCGTTGTCTCATAGGAACACCATAGGTGGCGCTAATATCAAATAGATGGCCCGGCTACCACGCCCGGCGGCATGGCAACCGCCTTTGCCGTTTTCACCCGTGGCTATGGCCCAGGCCGGGCACGCTCGAATTTGTGGCTAGCGTGCCCGGTTGCCCAACCTTCCCTACCCCAACCGCGAATTGTTGCCGTCCTTCCGAAAGTTGCACATCTCCAGAAGACGACAGACAGGATCGGACTAGGCCTCGCCTTGCAGCTTTTTCATCTCTTCCTCGACGCGAGCGTCGTAGGTCAGCTTGTTGAGCTTCTCGGCGACGGGATCCTTGGCCATGTCAACCTTGGCCTGCGCCGTCTTGAGCTGAAGTGTGGCCTTATCTTCCATACGCTCGAACATGTCGAGAACATCGTCCAGGTCGGCGGCCCCCTGTGCAACCTGACCGATCTTGCGCAGCGCGGCGGTCTGTGCTTCTTTGGCCGCCACGGCCGCCTTGCGCGCCTGCAACTGTGAGATAAGTAGCCGTAACTTGCTGATCTCCTCGCGCAAGTGGGCCACCTGCACATCCAGGGCGTTGGCCTGCTCGGTATATGACGCGGCCAGATCCTGATGCTGCAACTTCATCTGGATGGCCTGGCGGGCAGCATCTTCATACTCAGACGCCTCTTTTTCGTCGCCCTTGGCGCGCTCCTCTTTGGCCCTGGCCACAGCCAGTGCAGCAGAATGAGCAAAGTCGTCGGCCTTCTTTTGCTCCCAGGTTGCCTTCTCGTGGATCAACCCGGCTTCACCGGCCACTTCGGCAGCTTTGTTCACCGAGTCTTGTAACAAATCCTGGAGCTGCTTGATGGCAAGGTCAACCTGCTGTTTTGGGTCCTGCAGGCTACGCACGACAGCCAAAACCTTCGCTTGCAGTGTGTCGAAGAACTCTTTGCTGATACCCATTGTCATCCTCCCCTTGTTTGATGGCCCATCCGCGGGCCGTTTCCTCTAACCTATACGAACAATCGTCGTCGGGGTTTCAGAATCAGGTGTCAACGCGCCGAGTGCCTCGATGAAACGGGGCACTCGATCATGTTTGCCGCCAGGTGCGGAACGAATCTACAGTTTTCTGCAGTCCCTCGCTCAGGCTCACCGTGGGCTGCCAGCCCAGCTCCTGCCTGGCTTTATCGGCCTTGAGGTAGATCCTGAACACTTCACCGAGCTTGGCGGGGCCGTGAACGGCCGGCAGTTTGTAGCCGGTTGCCTGCTTCAACTCAGCAAAGATGGTATTGATATTGGTGCCAAGACCGGAGCCGATGTTATAGATGCCGTTGTCGCCGTGATCCAAGGCCAGCAAATTGGCCCGCGCGATGTCGCCGACATAAACGAAATCACGCTCTTGCTCGCCACTGCCATTGATAATGGCCTGCTCGCCCTTCAGCATCTTGTTGGTGAAAATGGCCACGACACCGGCCTCACCAAAAGGATCCTGGCGCGGGCCGTACACATTGGGATAGCGCAGGGCCGTGTAGGCAATCTTGTAATTCAGCCAGTAGAGATGTAGGTAGTGTTCGACGTGGTGCTTGCTCGCCCCATAGGGATCAAGCGGGTTGATGGGATGATTCTCATCAACGGGCAGGTACTGCGGCTCGCCGTAGACGGCACCACCGGTCGAGGCATAGATGACCTTCTTGACGCCATGCTTGCGGCAGTTCTCGAGGACGTTGAGCGAACCGAGCACATTCACATCGGCATAGAGGAGAGGCTTCTCCATAGATTCGCGTACGTTGGCCTTCGCCGCCTGATGAGACACGGCATCCGGCTTCTCCCTGCCAAAGACCTTTGTCAGCTCTGGTGAGCGAATATCTACCTGATAGAATGTCGCCTTTGGATTGAGATTCTCTCGCCGCCCCGTGGATAGATCATCCACCACAACGACGTCATGGCCTGCACTGAGAAAGGTGTCTACGACATGTGAACCGATGAACCCGGCGCCGCCGGTTACCAAGATCTTCATCTGCCTCACTCTCCCTGCTCTAGTGATGGGGGCTATTCGTGGCCCCATTCGGCTGTAATGTACTTTTCCGCCTGAATGGCGGCAATAGCGCCGTCGGCGGCGGCCGTGACAACCTGGCGCAGCGTGTTGGGGCGTATGTCGCCCACGGCATAAACGCCAGGGACATTGGTTTCCATCTTCTCGTTGGTCGGCACGTACCCCCATTCGTCCATAGCCACGGCTCCCTTCAGGAAGGCGGTATTGGGGGTCAGTCCAACGTAAACGAAGACCCCATCAACAGGGAACTCGCGCCGCTCGTTTGTCTTCACATTGCGCAGGCTCAACGTCTTGAGCTGATCATCACCGTTGAACCGCTCGACCACTGTATCCCAGATGAACTCCATCTTTGGATTGGCAAAGGCGCGTTGCTGGAGGATTTTTTCGGCCCGCAACTGATCTCGCCGATGAATGACGGTCACCTTACTGGCCGTACGTGTGAGATACAACCCCTCGTCAATGGCCGAATCGCCCCCGCCGATGACGGCAACATGTTTGTCGCGGAAGAATGCTCCATCGCACACGGCGCAGTAGGATACACCGCGCCCGGCAAACTCCTCTTCGCCGGGAACATTTAGTCTGGCGTGGTCGGCTCCGGTAGCCAGGATTACTGCCTTCGCCTCGAAGTCGGTGCCGTAGTCGTTGCATACCCACTTTACTTTCTTGCTGAAATCAACCTTCTCGACCGTGAAGTACTCGATCTGCAGCCCGTACTTTTCGGCATGTTTTTGCATTGCCTCTGCCAGTCCGATGCCAGAGATGCTTTCAATGCCGGGATAATTCTCCACGACGCCGGTCAGGGCAATCTGGCCGCCGGGGATGCCTCGCTCCAGGAGCACGGTCTTCAGTCCGGCGCGGCAAGCGTACAAACCGGCGGCAAGTCCTGCAGGCCCGCCGCCGATGATGATCAGATCATACATGAAATTGAACCTCCGTTGTTTGATACAATGCCATTATACACGCAGGCCACCAGGGAGTCAACGGAGGTGGGTATCCAGCATTTCGTCAAGAATCTCAGTTGCGCTAACAAACAGGCCTGAGCACACGGTTTGATGTGTGTTGCGCTCCCTGGCAAGCTGCCTCCCCTCCGGCGTGCTCAGATCGAGCCCCAGCAACCCTTTGCAGGTCAGGACGCCATATTGTTGTTCAAAGCGCCTCATGAATTCCTGGGCCAGGGCGTACATTCTTTCCTTGGCCTGTGCATCTGCCTGCGTCATTCCGTACTTCAAACCGAGTGCCATGAGTGCACCGGTTACCACGCCGCATGTTGCTCCGGTGCGTCCGATGCCACCGCCAAAGGGCGCGGCCACACGCAAGGCATCCTCTCTATTCAGGCCGAGTTCTTCGGCGTAGGCCGCCAGGATGGACTGCGAGCAGTTGAATCCCTGATCGAAGGCAGCCTTTGCGATGTCGCTCTTTGATGACATGTCTCTCCCTCTCATATTGCTCTGCCGCGTCGGTCTGACTTGGGGCATCCCAAAGCGGGTTTAGTGGCCGCTGCCAGCAACCAAGCACCGCGGGCACGCTAGTGGCTCTGCCAAAGGATAACACATCGCCTTTCTCCGGTCAAGCGAGATTCGTCAATGCCAGACATTTGGAGCTAAGCCCCAGTGGTTGGAAACCGCAGTGACAACGACGCGATGTTGGCCTCCGCCGACCGTGTCCAGCCTGCGATAGCAGGCTTCGCGCTGTTGTCGCTGCGACGTGCAGTCGCCAGGGTCCTTATCTTGAAATGTCTGGCTCACTCCCAAATTCATGCCTCAAATCTCATAAATATGGTATAATGAAAACGACCATATTCCGAATAGCACAGGCTGTGGCAGGCCATTCTAAGGAAGGAGCACCCTATGCCGAAGCTGGTGATTGCCATCATTCAGAGTGCCGATAGCGGCCGCCTGACCGACGCCCTGGTGGCCCGGGGCTTCCGCTCGACACGCATCAATACCGTGGGCGGGTTTCTCGATGAGCCAAACGTGACTATGCTCATTGGCACCGAAGATGAACAATTGACTGAATTGCTCGGCATCATCCGCCAGAACTGCCGGGCACGTCGGCGCTACATGAACGCCGCGCCGATGTCGGTGGAGACGGTGGGCATGCCCGTTGTCACGGCTGCACCCATCGAGGTTGAGATTGGCGGAGCCACCGTCTTTGTCTTACCGGTACGCCACATCGCCCGCCTTGGTAAGACAGATCCGCTTCCGCCATCGGGCATAAGCGGGCCACAAGGCGTGTTGATGGTCGCTGTTGTTCAGGCTGAAGATGTGGCTGCACTATCGGCAACCCTGATCAAGGCTGGTTATCGTTTCACCCGCATCAACAGCGTCGGCAGCTTCCTCAAGAAGGGCAACGCAACGCTATTGATGGGCATTACGGCCGACCATCTCGACAAGGCGCTCAATCTGATGCAGGCGTGTTGCCGCCACCGCCCCGAACCGACCCCGGTTAAGTCCGGCCTGCCGTCACACACGGTCACGGCATTTATTCTCGACATGCTACCGTTGCACAACTTTCTGCAATCCGAGGAAAGCAACACGCAGTCCTCGTGATGTGCCACCCGTGGGCACCATGAAAACAGGCAAGACGGTTGCCATGTCATTGAGCGTGGCAGTCCGACCGGCTGACGTGAGGATCGGCAGCATATCGGTCTGCGATGACCGGCCGACAAGCAGAGCAGCCCGACAAACGTCCTGCTATGACTCAAAAAAGAAAAGCACCCCAACGTGGGGTGCTTCATCAATCTCTATTGGTAGCGCATACCGGATTCGAACCGGTGGTCTCCTCCTTGAGAGGGAGGTGTCCTGGGCCGCTAGACGAATGCGCCACTTTTCGACAGTTGTGATTTTAGCATAGGCTACCAGGCATGTCAAGCAATTTGCGCTGGTGAGGTGCGTCACGTTTTTGCAACCTGGCAATTCAAATTGCTGCTACAAGCACACAAAGCCGACCTTCGTCGGCAGGTTAATGACCCTCCCGCAGGGTTGGGTAACCTGCGGAAGAGTATGCGAGCTGACGTATCCATAGGGCGTGGTTTCCCTTGCCCAGGCACTTGCGTCCCTCTTGCCACCTGTCGGCAGGGACCGGGACAGTCTGCACGTTCAGGAGTTTGCTATGCTCTTCACTGCCCATCAGCGCATCCTGTTCATCGGTGATAGCATCACCGATTGTGGTCGTACGGGTGACGTTCCTCCTTACGGCAATGGCTACGTGAGCATGGTGCGTAATCTATTGCTCGCCCGCTATCCCCACCTACATCTGGTTATCATCAACCGTGGCGTCAGCGGCAACACCATCCGCGATCTGGCCGCCCGCTGGGACAAAGATGTTATCGCCCAGCAACCGGATTGGCTATCGGTCATGATTGGCATTAACGATGTCTGGCGTTTTTTCACCAATCGGCCCGCTGAGGGTGTCCCACTGGCAGAGTATGAGGTCACCTTCCGCCGCCTTCTCGATCGTGCCCGCTCTGCGACGGCAGCCCGGCTGATCTTGATGCAACCCTACATGATCGAAACGAACAAAGATCAGGCCATGCGTCGCGAGATGGAGCGTTATGCCGCCGTCGTCAACCGGCTGGCCTCAGAGTATGACGCCATACTGGTGCGCACGCAGGATGCCTGGGATGCCGCTCTGGCCCACACGCAGCCCATAGATTGGGCCGCCGACCAGATTCATCCCAGCCCTGCCGGTCACGCGGTCATTGCCCTTGCTGTTCTGCGAGCAATCGGGTTCGAATTGTAACCCTTAACACATCCCGTTGTCCAAATCTGTCTGGTGCAGAGGTGCATGATGAACAACATGCGGCGTCTCTTCAGCAGCTTGAGAATGTTTGGTCTTGCTACCACGCTGCAGATGGCCGTATCGCCCTTGCGTAAAGCCTATCATTCGGCGCGCTTCGGCAACCCCGTGGTGCACGGCCCGACGCTGTGGCTGGCAACCTGGCGCGCCTTGCGCGCCAGAAACGGGTGGAGTCCACTCCCAACAGATGCCGTGCAGCCGGGCGCTGTCAGGTCACACGAGGTACATGGCCAAACAGTTATTGTCACGTGCGAACACGCCACCATTCACATCACCATACTTGCAGAAGATCTGCTACGTGTGCAACTGCAGCGGCCAGGCGAGGCGCTCGACCATTTCTCATACGCGATTGCCCGGACGGATGAGCAATGGCCGCCGGTTGCCTTCAGCATCCGACGTGGCGAGGAAGGGATTGACATTGCCACGGCACGCCTGGTCTGCCGCGTGGCGACAACACCTTGCCTCCTCTCGTTTCACGATCCTCATGACCATCGGTTGATCACCGGCGAGCGCAAGGCTACGGCCTGGCATGGTGCGGCCATAGCCTGCTCGCTGCAGCTTGCCGACGATGAGCACGTTTATGGGCTGGGCGAAAAAGCCTTCGGCTTGGATCGCCGCGGACGCGCCTACACCATGTGGAATAGCGACCCCAACGGAGCCTATGCACCGGGTACTGATCCCCTCTACCTCAATATCCCATTCTACATCGGCCTCAACAACAGACGGGCCTATGGTCTCTTCTTCGATAACACATACCGCAGCCGCATTGACGTTGGGGCGCAGGCAGCGGACACGCTGACGTTTCAAGCCGAGGGAGGCCCGCTGCGTTACTACCTGCTCTATGGTCCGCGCCTAGCCACTGTGCTCGAGCGCTGGAGCGAGCTGACCGGCCACATGCGCCTGCCACCATTGTGGGCACTGGGCTATCATCAAAGTCGCTGGAGCTATACTCCCGACCATCGTGTGCGCGAGCTTGCCGCACAGTTTCGCCAGCAGCGCATTCCGTGCGATACCATTCATCTCGACATACATTACATGGACGGCTATCGTTGTTTCACCTGGCACCCGCGCCGTTTCCCCGACCCTGCCGGGCTCATTTCCCAGTTGCATGGCTGGGGCTTCAAGGTCGTTCCACTTATTGATTGCGGCATCAAGAATGATTGCTCCTATGCAGTGTGCAACGACGGTATTGCGCACAAGGTATTCTGCACCTATCCAGATGGTACGCTGTTTCATGGCCCTGTGTGGCCCGGCGACTGTTATTTCCCGGATTTCACCAATCCCGCGACACGCGATTGGTGGGGCCGGCAGTACCGATCGTTGCTCAATATGGGGGCAGATGGCATCTGGAATGATATGAACGAGCCAACAGTCTTCGGCTGGGGCGCCGATACGCTGCCCGACTGTGTGCGTCATGACTGGGAAGGCAACGGCAGCAATCATGCTCAGGCACACAATGTGTATGGGCTGCAGATGGCCCGTGCAACAGCGGATGGGTTAGCTGCACTGCGCCCTGGGCGGCGTACATTCGTTATCACCCGCTCTGCCTGGGCGGGGCTGCAACGCTATGCCATGAATTGGATGGGCGACAACGTCAGTACATGGGAGCATCTGCGCCTGAGCATCCCCATGATGGCCAACCTGGGTCTATGTGGACTAGCCTTCACCGGGCCTGATTGTGGTGGATTCGCCGGCGACTGCCAACCCGAATTGCTGACACGATGGATTCAGCTCGGCGTCTTTACGCCCTTTTTCCGCAATCATTCAGCCCTGGGTACTGCCGACCAGGAACCATGGGTGCACGGAGAGCCATACCAGAGCATCAACCGTCGCTACATTGAGCTTCGCTATCACTTGCTTCCCTATTTCTATACTACCTTCTGGCAGTGTGCGCAGTCCGGTATGCCCATGCTCAGGCCGCTATTCGTCCATTGGCAGGAGGACGAACGAACCCACTCCCTTGATGATGAGTTCATGTTCGGCGATGCCCTGCTCATTGCGCCGATCGGCCGGCCGGGCGACAATCAACGGCCGGTCTATTTGCCGGCGGGCGTCTGGTATGACTGGTGGACAGGTCAGCGCTACACGGGTGCACACACTGTAGAGGTTCAAGCCCCGCTAGATCATCTGCCCATCTTCGCCCGCGCCGGCAGCGTTGTTCCGGCCTGGCCAGTCATGCAGTACACGGGCGAGCGCCCCATAGACAGGTTGACCCTGCATGTCTTCCCCGGTGAAGGGCAGAGTGTGCTGTATGAGGATGACGGTGAGACGCTGGCATACCAGGACGGCGCATTCCGCATCACGCACTTCAACCTCAATATTGATCAGGGACTGCTGACCATCGAGCGCCAGGAAGAGGGCAGTTTTGTGCCAATGTGGGCAGATGTAGAGCTTATCGTACATGGAGTTGACGGGGTCGAGACAGCGTCTGCTGACGGGCAAGCTCTCACCGCCTGGCAGTATGAAGAGGCGATGCACTCGCTACACTGCCGCGCCCCCTGGGCACAGAAATACACTTTCCTCTTCACTCCATCTGTGCTACAATAGCCACACATCGCGTGGAGGAATGCATCAATGATCTCTTTGGGTACGCACGACGGAATTAGCCTGCGCTTCACAGGTGGAATGATAACAGCCGTTGATCTCGGGCGTTACCGGCGCACGTTCAGCCTGCGCGAGGAACTCACCCCGATGCCCGAGCCCCCGGGTGACCCCCTTCCTTATCTGCCTCTCGAAGCCAGTCTTGAGCTGGCAGAGGCGCGCTACCATGGTCTCAATCCATATAGTGGTCGTCAACTGCATCAGGGGCTGGCCGATGGTCAGCGAACGATTTCCATCCTGCAAGGTCAGTCTACCTCAACATCAGGCTTGCCCGAGGTCATGCTGGCGCGGGTCCAGATGGAGATCAAGACAAACACCCCGGCCATCTGGCGGTTACACGTCGGTGAAGATGCCGTGTGGGAGAGTGACGAATCGGGTGCCGAGGTCTATCTGGGCAAGGGGTGTGCTGTGCGTGTCTCGGCCACGTCTGCTCTTGCCATCGAAGGAGATCATACTCTGCAGGTAGAGTTGCCGGTTGGTTCTTCGACCGTGGAGATGTGGATCGAGGGCCAACCTCCATTACGCCTGGCACCCGCTGTCATTATCTGCACACCTTTCCAGGCGCGCGAGGCAGCCATTGTTGCCTCGGCCGTGGGCAGCCCCGACAGAGAATACATTCCCATTCTCGATCTCGATCTACCACCCGCCAGCAGCCAGGCTATTCAGGCCGATAATGCTCGCCTGCAGGAAATCGCTGCCCAGCTCGACAAAATCGAGCAGCAAATGCAGTCGGTTGCCGCGCAGGGTGCTGCGCAAGCGCCTAGCGGCATCATTCTGCCGGGTGCCCAGGCTGTGGAGCAATCGCTCGAAGACCTGGAGCGTCAACGCGATCAGCTCCTTGCCGACCTGCAACCGGTGCAGCAGCGAGTGGTGGCTTACGCTACCTGGTCGCGCCGCAGCGCAGTGGTCGGCAACCTTGTTGCCTCACTGACCGCCGGTTCGAGGGAAAGCGTCCACCTCTTTCTGCTTTCACCCTATCCGGTCAACCTTCTGGCCGATTGGGCCGTCAGTGCAGAGATGACCATGCTCCATCCCGCGTCGGCCATGGATCGCATCAAGGACTGGCAGGCCGCTGCCCAACGTGAGATCGCACCCGAGCAACTGGAGATTGTGCCCTGGCACGATGTGCAGGAGCTGGCCGGGCACGTCTGGCAGCGTGTTGGCCGCGCCGGGCAGCCATCCTTCTTCGCGATCCCCGACGAGCCGCCCTTTTACCCGGTGGGCCTGCTCGATGCATTGCGCCGTGGTCGTGCCCTCTTGCCCCGTGGGCGCGCCAGTGCACAGCTCAATCTGGATCACATTCAAGACAATCTTAATGCCGGCAACACAAGTGATCATGCGGTTATCGTCGAGAGTGATGGCACCACCGCGGCACTGATCGGTGCACTCTATGCCTACCACAGTGGTGCGCGCTTTTATGTTAACCCGATGCCTCGCGTTGATCTGGTATTCAACCAGATGCATGCAATAACCGAGAACTATCAGAAAGAACAGCTTGCGACCCTGGCGGCCAATGCCTATCGCTACATCGGCGAGCATCGCAAGGAGTTTATGCAGAGCCAGACGGCAGATCCTCAGCTTAAGCAGGTGGCAGCCAGCCTGTCAATCCTGGAGCTTCCGTCGGCCATTCCAACGCCCTACTCTGATGCCATGTTCATTCAGCAACTGACGACCTACCTGACGGCGCAGCAGGCCGGCGCCGTGCAAGGCTATCGCTACGAGGAGAGCGCACGGGCAAAGGACATGGCACAACTCGAGGCGCACGTCACGGCGGGCATCTCTGGGTATGTGCGTCAGGCCGTCGCCGATGTGCCGCGCATCACTGCCTTCACCGGCGGCCTGCCCTATGGCCTGGCGACCGATTGGCAAGGCAAATGCGTGGGACTTGTTTTGCGCGACCTGGCAGCGCCCTTCATCCTGCGTACTGTGGCGCGGGCCAGTGTGGCGCGACCGCCGTTGTCGCTGAATCTGGTCATTGACCCAGGCATCCAGCAACGCCCGGCACCCGATGTGCCGGAACTTGTTGACCGCACGATTACCCTGCGCGGCCATGACGCCACGCTGGGCAATGTGGCCGTTCTGGCCGGCCTGCTGCCCATTGACGCCGTTCTCCTTCACACACAGGGCAATCTCGACAGCATCATCCTGGGTGATGCACGCAATCGTTTGCTCGAAGTGCATGCCACAGAGATCGGTTCTCAGGTTCACTTGCCGTCAGGTCCACTGATCATCTACAACGTACCTCTGGCCTGGCTTGGCCTGGGGGTGACGCTGCTTGAGCAGGGTGCCGGTGGGTTCCTGGGCACCATGTGGCCGGTGGCCAACAGCGATGGCGACGATGTTGCTCGCGCCGTTCTGGCGGCATCGGTCATCAAGGGGCACAATCCGGCCGATGTGCTACGCAACCTGCCGACCTTCGATCCACGCACCGGCCGTGCCTTTGTTTACCTGGGTACTGCTGCGCCCTGGACAGAGCCCACGCCTGATCCCGTCGCCGGTGTCCCTTCTCTCTACGGCGTCGCGGCACGCCTGGCTGCCACAGGACGTGTCGAGATGGCGACGATGATCTACGATCGCCTGCGTGCTCTGACCGGTGAGATTGCCTTGGGCAATCCGACCCTGCGCGCCGAGTTGCTGCTCATTGATGCCGACTTTCAGGCGCGCCTTGCCGGCCGTCGCCGCGAACGGCCAACGCAGGAGGCCATTGATAAGATCTGGCAAAGCCTGGACACTCTGGAGAAAATGAGCCTGCCCGAAGCACACAAGAAGAATCTTCAGGTGGCTGTGTGGGAGCGGACTGCAGCTCTTGAGATGGCAGCAGAGAACTACGAACGGGCCGGTGAGCTCCTGCAGGCTGTGTGTGATGCCCGACGTGGCGCCGGTCAGGTTGCCGGCGAAATATCGGCCATGTACCTGCTGGCACAAGTCCAGGAGCGGCAGCGGCAGTGGGCAGCAGCCCGCCAGACGTTGCTTGACCTCCAGACGAACCTGGCTAATGTGGGCAACCGTCTTGGTCTGGCGCGTGTCGCGATGAGTCTTGCCTACGTATCGCTGCCGTTGGCCATGTACCCCGATGTCTTGAGCCATGTCCGGCTGGCGATCGAAACGAGCTTAACTCTGGGCGTGCAGATCCTGAGCGAGATTCTGCTGGATACGATGACTGTCACCAAGGCCATGACTCAAGCTGGGGCAACAGAAGACGTGATCGCCCTGGCCCATAGCCTGTCGGAGATGATCAAGAACGACCAGCGGCTTGCCGAGAACGATCGTGCAGCCATTGCCGGAGCATTTGCGTTGATCGAGGAAACGGCACGCGTTCTGCAGTCGGGCCTTACTGATGAAGAACGTGAAGCAAAGCTGGCGTCCCTGGTCGAAAAGGCGCAGGCCAGTGATTTCACCCGTACACTTGGCCTGGATGCCTGGATTCTCGGTGCGGGTGCTCCACCGTCCGGTGCCGAGCCGAAAGAAGAAGTAGCCAAGTAGCTTCGAATCATTTGCGCATCCTGATGAGCGAGACCTCTATGATGCTTGACGTCCTGCTTGATGCACTGCAGCCCGGCACGGGCAGCGGCGACGCAACGGCGCAGACGGAATCGCCTCGCGGCGGCCCTGCGCCGGCCCGTCTTCGTATCCCGATCAGCAGCATAACGGCAGATTCACGGCGGGTGAAGCCGGGGTCTCTCTTCGTTGCCGTTGTCGGCGGCAGCGTTGACGGCCACCGCTTCATTGATGACGCCATTCGGCGGGGAGCAGTAGCAGTGGTGGGTGAACGGGACCTATCGCTCTCGGCCGGCATTCCCTATGTGCGGGTGCCTGATGGGCGGGCTGCCCTGGCGCAACTCTGCGCTGCCTGGTACGGCTTCCCCTCACGCCGCTTGCGGGTTATCGGCGTCACCGGCACCGATGGTAAGACGACGACAACGACCCTCATCCACTCGATCTTGAGTGCAGCTGGCGAGCAGGCCGGCATGGTGTCCACGGTTGCCGCCGTCATCGGCGACCGGCACAGTGACACCGGTCTGCACACAACCACGCCCGACGCTCCCGATGTCCAGGCCTACCTGGCAGAGATGGTTGCCAGAGGCTGCACCTATGCCGTTCTCGAGGCAACATCCCACGGTCTGCACCAAAAGCGCGTCGACGCCTGCGATTTCGATGTGGCAGTTATCACCAACATCACGCATGAACACCTAGACTATCATGGAACATTCGAGAACTACCGCGAGGCCAAAGCGACGCTCTTCCGCATGCTGAGCAGCGCCGCGCACAAGCCCGGCCTGCCGAAAATCGCCGTGCTCAATGCCGACGATCCATCCTACGCCTATCTGCGGGCAATTCCTGCCGATCGCTATCTATCCTATGGTATCGATAACCAGGCCGATGTGACTGCCCATAACATCATTGAAGGAGAGCAGGGCCAGCACTTCTTCGCTGTGACCCCGGCCGGGCAGTTCGAGATCACCACACCTTTGCCTGGTCGCTATAACGTGGCCAACGCTCTGGCTGCCATCAGCGTCGGCGTCGGCCTCGGTCTCCCCATTCCGGCAATACAGCGTGGCGTGGCTGCCGTATCAACCATCATGGGACGCATGGAGCGCATTGACGAGGGGCAAGACTTCACAGCCATTGTTGACTTCGCCCACACGCCCAATGCGCTAGAGCGGGCGCTGAGCGTAGCGCGCCGCATGACCACGGGCCGTCTGATCGTTGTCTTCGGCTGCGCCGGCCTGCGCGATAAGGGCAAACGACCGCACATGGGCGAGGTGGCGGGGCGCCTGGCCGATTTCACCGTCATCACGGCCGAAGACCCGCGCACCGAGAATCTTTCGCAGATCATGCAGGAAATCGCAGTCGGCCTGCAACAGGCAGGGCGACGTGAGGGTGAAGGCTATGTGCCTATTGCCGACCGAGCTGTGGCCATCGCCTTTGCCGTCAACATGGCCAGGCCCGGCGACCTGGTGATCGTTACCGGCAAAGGACACGAGCAAAGCATGTGCTTTGGTACGACGGAATACCCCTGGAGCGACCACGAGGCAATGCGGCGAGCGTTGAGGGTAAGGGTGGAGGGTGGGACCTGAAGTGCGCCGGCCGCGCTCTCGCCAGGCAAGACAGAGCGGAGGGAAACGCCACGACGCGATCGGTATGCTACCACAACGTTCCCGCCACCACCAGCAGCATTGAACTGAGCATGTAGAGCGACGCATACTTGAACAGGCCGAAGTTGAGCCCCGGTGACGGGCGCATGATGTTGGCAATGGCCAGGGCCAGCAGACCGAAGCCGAGCACACCCAGAAAGCCCATATATCCCCAGGACAAGCCGATACCGACGGCCGCGATCATGATTGACACGGCTGCCCCTACGCTGGCCAGGCTGATCAACACGCGCGTCAGCGGCATGCCATAGCGGGACGGGAAGGTTGGCACACCTGCCCGCCGGTAATCCTCGGCATAGCGAATACTAAATGTCATGATGTGTGTGGGAATCCACAAAAGCACCGCCAGCATGAGCAGTAAACCGATTACATCAACCCTGCCCAGGGCCAGGGTACGTCCCGCCAGCACCGGCATACCACCTGCCAGCCCGCCAATGACAATAGACCAGGCGGTGCGGCGCTTGAGCCAGAGCGTATAGACGACAGCATCGAAGCAAAGGCCGGCGATAACCACCAGGCCAAAGAGCAGCGACATGGCAAAGGCCAAAACGCTTCCCAACACGCAGAGGACTACCCCCAAGCGTAAGGCTTCACCGGGAGTGACCTGGCCAACAGGGAGAGGACGCCAGCAGGTGCGCTTCATGACGGCATCAATGTCCCTATCATAGACCATGTTGAGCACTGTGCTGCCGCTGATCACCAGGAAGAGGCTGACGATCATAGCCAGTAGTGTTTTCCATGTCAAGAGCGGACAGCGTGCGCTGGCATAACCAGCGACGGCCGTCACCAGCAACAGGGCTGTTTGCAGGCTCTTGGTCATCGCCAAATAGGCCCGAAGCTTCATGCCGATTCCTCCTCGCTACGGTGGGGTGTCATGGGTGCAGAGTTGGGGCGCGAGACGTCGAGGATGTATCACCACGCCGCGATCAATAACTTAGCACAACGCAGCAGGTCTGCATATGATTTTGGTCACATTTCACGACCGACCTTTGAGCAGCTCAACATGAGCCTGTCTGGCGAGGGCCTCAGGTTGACTGACCACAATTTGGACCCGGGTGCAGGTGATGATGCCACTCTCACGCAAGGTGCGGATCGCTCGGCTCACCGGCTCACGCACCGTGCCGATGTGGGCCGCCATCTCATCCAGCGAGTGCTCCTTGCGGTCAATCGGCCTGCGCCCGTTGTCGCTCCAAAGCAGGAGCATCTTCGCTGTCCGCGCTAGGATAGATAAATACGACATGTCTTCATAGCGCGCGATCAAACTGCGATTGCGCGCTGCCAATACAGGCAGCAACCCCAGGCCGACCGCCGGATACTGTCGGATGATTGAGTGGAAGGCGGTGTAGCTTATATTCCACGTCAGGCAATCATCAACCGCCAAGGCCATGACGGGATTCGGCCCCCCATCAAGAACGGCAACCTCATTGAACATGATAACTGGCTCGATCACGGATATGATCTGCTCGTGGCCATTGGGGCCCAATTTACACAGATTGACCCGACCAGACAGCAAAACAAACATGCCGGCGCATGGCTCATCTTCGGCGAAGATAGTCGCACCTGCCGGGAAGCGCACAACCTGTCCCGCATCAACAATGGCGCGTAAAGCATCCGCCGATAACCCCTGAAAATGTCTAACACGACCCAAACGGGCGACAAGGTCAAGAGCCATGACCAATGCACACCTTTCGTCGGCAAGCACAGATGAATTGGCGCGGCCTCTATCTAGGCGCACGCTTCACAGCTCCCTTATAACAGAGCAGAAGTAACATGTCAAGTTATACGTGCGCCGTAATTGTTCACTGTTAGGGTAAGGAAGTTGGAAAGCGGAGCGAACTGGCCACGGATTCAGGCGCGGATGGCACGGAACACGGATTGCCGGCGGCGTTCCACATACCCTCCCGCAGGTTTGGGTAACCTGCGGGAGGGTATAGGCATGCCGATGCACCTGCTTCCAGGGTGAACGTGAACAGTTACGTTCTGAAGAAAGAAACTTAATTCCATCAACCATCTTGACAAATGGAAATATGCATGCTATACTTTACCTAGTCCCCAGAGTTCATTATTATTTAGAAGACTCCCGGTGAACATGAAGGCGTCAAGGGAGTGATGCATGACATATCCCCAGGCAGATTCTGCGTCTGACCCCAGCGATGAACGAGATCCTGGCGAAGGCGTCGCCCAATCACCCATTCCTCGCGCCCGGCGTGGACGTCCCCCAGCCGCGAGTCGTCGCAGTGATCGCCAAGGCGTTCTCAGCCGGTTGCGCTCTGCTTATCGTAACCTGTTTGCAGCTGGTCAGAAGGCGGCCGGCTGCATCCTTGCTCATCCTGAAGATGTGATCCACATGTCGGTGACAGAGCTGGCCGAAACTGCCGGTGTAAGTGAGGCAAGCGTGGTACGTCTCTGCCAGCAGATGGGCTATAGAGGCTTCCAGGATCTCAAGGTTTCCCTGGCGCGTGATATGGTGGAGCCCACAAAGTTCATCCACGAGGATGTCAAGCCTGGCGACAATACAGCTACAGTTGTCCAGAAAGTCTTCCAGTCCGACATCAACGCGCTCTCAGAGACACTGAAAGTTCTGGATATGGCCCAGATGGAGTATGCAACCCAGCTTATCCTGAACGCGAAGCGTGTAGAGTTCTACGGTATTGGCTCGGCCGGGCCGGTGGCCGTCGACGCCTATTATCGTATGTTGCGCATCGGCATCAATGCTGTCGTCTGTATTGACTCGCACATGCAGGCCGTGTCCGCCAGTCTCGCCGGCCCCGATGTGGTTGTTGTGACAATCTC
>Ga0272448_1004084_pt1 | contig 16883 bp, 10 predicted proteins | sample YNPCB0191_FD_202220 | JGI IMG/M metagenome (GOLD analysis project Ga0272448, IMG submission 202220) | Hot spring sediment microbial communities from Yellowstone National Park, WY, United States - YNP-CB-019-1 | ecosystem: Environmental > Aquatic > Thermal springs > Hot (42-90C) > Sediment...
TTTTTATAGGTTGTTCAAGTTTTGCTGTGCTTGTGGAGTAAAGCGGTTCTTTTCTGTTTATCTTTTTTGCTATTTTTCTACTTCCGAGTATGAAATAAAGAGGAACGCCGATGTAAGGAGCAAAAATAATAGCGATGACCCAGGATATAGCACCTCCGGGTCGCCGATGTTCACTGATGATTTTAAGAATGAGGAAAACAGCAAAAAGAAAACCGATTATGGTAAAAAAATGTTCAATTAGTAGTTGATAAAAAATAGCCTTCATAAATTAATTTTCTTTTGGTTTTAATAGAATAAAAGTAGGTAATCCTAAAACTTCGAAATGGTCGAGAACTTTTCGGGTCTCTGTTTCATTTGGATTTTCAGCCTGATATTTAATTCGGACGAAATCATTGAGTTTCTGTTGGACGGTTTCATCATGTAAAACTGTTTTATTCATAACAAGACAATTTTTACACCATGTCGCCCAAAAGTCAATGATAACAGGTTTGTTTTGCGTTTTTGCTTCGTTGAATCCTTCTGTTAATGAGGTATGCCAACCTTCTGTGATTTGCTCCATTGAGATATTTCTGGTATTTAGTAATGTATAGGTAGTATACCCGTAATAAGCCGCGAGACAGAGTAAGAATACACCAAAGGCGTATTTTACATATTCCATCCATTTACCGGGTTTGGGCAGAAGGGTCATACCAGCACCTAATATAGGCCAGGGCAAAGCCATTCCCACGCCTAATAACAAAGGCAGGAAGAGAGCGGAAGAATAACCCTGACTGTATAAATCCTGAGCTTGTAATATAGTGGATATGACCACCGGAGCCACACAGGCACCTGCTAATAAGGCAGATACTCCACCCATAAATAAAGCAACAAAGAAACTTCCTTGTGTATTTCTGCGAACACCGATATAAGATTGGAATCGAGAAAAATCAATGTTAATAAAGTCAAACATGGCTAATGCTAATATAAGGAATAGCAAGGTTATAAAACCATTGAACCAATAGGTTGAATTGATGGCTCCAAATGTTTTGGAGATACCCAGAACGACTGCAATTCCCAATCCGCCGTAGACAAGGGAGATGCCCAATCCATAAGCTAAACCTAATAAGAAACCGCGTATGCGTGAACCCGCCCGTGCCCCGGCGCCAATAATTGCCAGATTTAATGGAATGACAGGAAGAACGCAGGGCGTAAGGTTTAATGCAAGTCCACCTATGAGAATAATAAAAAGCAGAGAAATAATATTGCGGCTAATTTTCTTTGAAACAGTAGTCCTACTTTCTTGTTCTGCAGATTCTATAAATCGAATAAATTCATCTCGATTCGCATAACCATCCAATCGGGATACGATACGAAAATCTTTTATAAGTTCTTCCCAATTTTTATCTGTAATAACCGCTGTATTTATTTGTGTTGGTGGTGTAATATTAGAGACTTTTTCTTTTGGGATTGCTTTTGTTTCAATAAGTGATTCCGATTTGTCCCACTGGATTGTTTTTATTTTTTGTTGTATCTCGTCATTTGCTTGAATAGGACTATTACTGATATTCAAAGTTATCTTAATGGGGATGGAAGAAGGGGGGAGGCATTGTCGGTCATTGCAGGGTTGATATTTCAAAGACCCCGTTAATTCTATAGAATTGCGATTTTGAATATTCGATAAAACGATAAGTTCAATACCGATAAAAAAGTCATTTTCAAAAACCGATAAAGGTTCATCTGAAAAGGATAATTTTACTTCCTTAGAAGGAGGATAAATAATTTTTTTTATCTGGACGAAAGGATTTTCTTCAAATGTAAGTTCCGTAGGTATCAGGAATTCATCCCGAGGTTTATTACTATTGATGTGCCATTCCGATTCTAACTGAAATTGTAAGGCTATCTTAACAGGGAGTTCTGGCTTTATACTTTCATATTCGGAAAAGGCTATGTAATTTATTTTAGGTCCTTGAGTTATCTTCTGCCATTGGCCCCATGAGTTTGTTGTAATAAAAAGAAGAAAGGCAGAGAGGGAGATAATACAAATAGTTCTTTTCGTCATAATATATCCTTTTGTTCAACCAATTTTATATAATTATGATATTCTATTTTTCAGAGAATAAAAAATTAAAACAAAATAGTGTTCGGAGAAGTCAAATATCTAATTATAATTTTAACGAAAGTATAACCCAAACTATTTCAACATAATACTAAGGAGTATTTTTATGGGAAACAGAGTTTTGTTTATTTCGATGTTTATTACATGTTTTGCTATGGCTGTTTCAGTTTTTGCTCAAGACAAACCGAAAACAGTCCCTTTGGTAGAACGGTTGGGATTTCCACCGAATACAAAAGTGTTGATTATTAATGCAGATGATTTTGGCATGAATCATGCAACCAATATGGCAACCATTCGTGCTTTGAGAGTAGGTGGCGTTACATCATCCACAGTGATGGTTCCTTGTCCATGGTTTCCAGAAGCCGTAAGTTTAATAAAAGAAAATCCAAAAGCAAGTATAGGGGTGCATACGACATTAACCAGTGAATGGGGCAAATATAAATGGGGTCCTGTATTAGGGAGAACAGCAGTTCCCAGTTTATGCGATGAATTGGGTTATTTCTATGCCGATGTGCCTTTTGTTTATTTAAATGCGAAACCTGAAGAAGCCGAAAAAGAAGTTCGTGCTCAAATAGACAAAGCATTGGCAGCGGGAATTGATGTAACACATATAGACTCACACATGGGAACTATGCAATATGCCCCCGGATACCATGAGATATATATCAAAATAGCAAAAGATTACAATCTCCCCTGTCGTATGGCAGGTCGTGAATTAATGAAAAAATACGGTGGCGAATACCTGATAGATAAAGCAGATGAGTTAGGGGTTCTACATCCTGATGAACTTTATATGGATGATCCACCAACTATCGAAGCTACGGAAAGTTGGTGGAAGGAACGATTAGCACAAATCCCCGCAGGAAAGGTATCAGAAATTTATATTCATTGTGGTGAATTAACACCGGAGATGAAAGCAACAACAGGTTCTGCCGCTCGTAGAACTGCGGATACAGACTTCTTCTGCAAACCAGAAACACGAGAATACATCAAATCACTTGGAATAGAACTAATAAGTTATAAGGAATTGCGTTATCTGCAGAGGGAAGGCAAGCCCATGCCTCGTGTTGAATATGGTTGGGAAAAAGAATAACTAAAATCAAGAGAAAATTTTTTTAGGCTCTATATTTTTATAGAGCCTATTTTTTTGATAAGATATTTAAAAAGTTTAATTTCATTATTATAAAATTACTAAAAGTTGATTGATATAAATCAATAAAACTAAAAATAGAAGGTATTTCTTGGGATAGGGAAAAAAATTTGCAATTTTGATTTGCAGATAGTATTATAAATGTTGTATAACGAACGGTAAGTATATATGTTCCGTAAAATTTAAACATTAAACCTAGTGATAGGAGTAAAAAATCCATGAGGGAAATTCGAAAAGCAGCGGTTTTAGGCTCTGGCGTTATGGGTGCGGCTATCGCAGCTCACCTTGCCAACTGTGGAGTTCCCAGCCTTATGCTGGATATAGTAACTCCGAACCTCTCTGAGGATGAGAAGAAGAATCCTAAAAAAAGAAATGCGCTGGTCGAGGGTAACAAAGCAAATCTGCTGAAAGCGAAGCCGTCTCCTCTTTACAGCAAAAGTTATCTCAATATGATAGAGACAGGTAACTTTGAGGATGATATGCACAAGATAGCAGATTGCGACTTGATTATTGAAGTAGTGATGGAAAACCTGGACATTAAAAAGCAGGTATATGCCCAGGTGGCTCAACATCGTAAGCCGGGAAGCATTGTCACATCCAATACAAGTGGTATTCCGATTCGTGCAATGGCGAAGGATATGCCCAAAGAGATGAGCCAGCATTTCATGGGGACTCACTTCTTTAATCCTCCTCGCTATTTGAGATTGTTAGAACTTATTCCGGGACCGGATACCCTTCCTGAAGTGGTTGAAACCATGGCATGGTTTGGTGAGAATGTATTAGGCAAAGGGATTGTTTATGCAAAAGACACGCCGAACTTTATTGCCAATCGTATTTTGACCTTTACAATGTCTTATATATTGCATGAGATGACAAAGGAAGGATTAACAGTTGAAGAAATTGACGCATTAACAGGTCCGGCTATTGGGCATGCCAGTTCGGCAACATTCCGCACAGCGGATTTGGTCGGTTTAGATACCTTTGTAAAAGTTGTGAAAAATGTGTATGATGGTTGCCCAAATGATGAATGCAGAGATTATTTTAAAATGCCGGATTGGGTCGAGAAGATGGTGGAGAAAAAATTATGGGGTAATAAGACGGGCAGTGGTTTCTATAAGAAGACCGATAAGAAAGATGAAAAAGGAAAAGCGATTGTTCAGGCAATTGACCCTGCTACCGTTGAATATCGCGACCCCATTAAAGCGAAGTTTGAATGCACAGGTGCGGTTCGTAGTATTGAAGACCTTGCTGAAAAATTGAAGGTCATGCATTTCAGTGAAGATAAAGGTTCTAAATTTGTATTTAAGTTATTTGCTAATGTTGCCAAATATGCAGCGAACCGTATCCCTGAAATTTCCGATGATATTGTAAATATTGATAATGCTGTGAAATGGGGATTTGCGTGGGAAGCAGGCATTTTTGAAACCTGGGATTTGTTAGGTTTTGAAGAAGTTTGCAAACGAATGGAAGACGAAGGATTTGAATTGCCAGCAATTGCTAAAGCAGTGAAAGAAGCAGGTGGAAAATCCTTCTATAAAACAGAAAATGGTGTGGATTATTATTTTGATGTGGCTACGAAATCTTACAAGCCGGTACCCAAGAACCCGAAAGAAATTCGTTTAGCATCTGTCAAAGGACAGCCCAATAAAGAGATTGATAGAAATGATAGTGCCAGTTTGATTGACATCGGTGACGGGATTATCTGCTGTGAGTTCCATTGCAAGATGAATGCAGTGGATGCGGATATTGTTACTATGTTGAGCAAAGGAGTAGACCTTTTAGAAGAAGGTAAGTATGAAGGTATGGTCGTTGCAAATCAAGGACCGCATTTCAGTGCCGGTGCAAATCTGTTTCTTATTTTGGGACAAATTATGCAACAGGATTGGAATGCTATTGAAGCGATGGTGCGTGGTTTGCAGGGAGCCAACATGCGGATGAAATATTGTTCCAAGCCAGTAGTTATAGCACCGCATCATTACACCTTCGGTGGCGGTCTTGAAATCTGTATGCATGCTGCAAAATGTGTGATTGCGGGTGAAACTTATGCGGGTCTGGTAGAAGCCGGCGTCGGAGTTATTCCTGCGGGTGGTGGAACGAAGGAAATGACGGTTCGGGCTCTGGAGTTAATACCGGAAGGAGTAAATGCAGACCCATTCCCATTTATTCGTCGTTCATTTGAAGATATTGCTACAGCAAAGGTTGGCACCAGCGGTGCAGAGGTTGTTGAATTAGGATATTTGAGACCTACGGATATAATTGAACCGAATTTTGAACTTCAAGTAGGAAGAGCGAAGAATGTATGCTTAAGTCTGATACAGGCTGGCTATCGTCCTCCACGACCGCCAAGATTATGGGCATTGGGCGAAACACCTCGTGCCGCATTTGAAGCGGCGGTATGGGGTATGAAAGAAGCCGGATTTGCATCAGAACACGATATGCTTATCGCGACTAAAGTGGCTTACATTCTGACTGGCGGTGACCGTGCAGAAGGAACACCGATAACAGAACAAGACCTGCTTGATTTGGAATGCGAAGCCTTCTGCAGTCTTTGTGGAACAGAAAAGACACAGCAAAGAATTCAACACATGTTAACCACAGGTAAACCGTTACGGAATTAACCTTAAAGTTGTAAGGAGGATTATATATGGAAAAAGCATATATTGTAGCAGCATGTAGGACTGCCGTAGGCAAATCAAAGAAAGGGAGTGCCATTGCACATGTCCGCCCGGATGATTTATTAGCGGCAGTATTAAAAGAAGTTGTGAAGCGTTCTGGTATTCCAGCCGAGCGATTTCAGGATTGTATCATCGGCTGTGCGTTCCCTGAAGCCGAAGCAGGGATGAATGTCGGTCGTATTGGTTTGTTAATTGCTGGTTTGCCAGACACTATCTCTGGCGAGACCGTAAATCGTTTTTGCTCTTCGGGATTGGATACGATGGCAATTCTTTCTTCGAAAATTGAGTGTAATATGGTAGATGTAGGTATTGCGGGTGGTGTGGAATCCATGAGTGTGATTCCAATGGGCGGAAACAAAACCTGTCCGAACCCCCGCCTGATTCGTGCAAATCCGCGTGCCTACACCTCTATGGGACAATGTGCCGATAATGTTGCTAATGATTTTGGTATTACCCGCGAAGAATGCGACCAGTGGGCTTTGCGTAGCAATCAATTAGCGGTTAAAGCGATTAAGGAAGGTAAGTTCAAAGAAGAAATTGTTCCCATAGAAGTAAAAGGTTTGGATGGTAAAACCTTTATCTTTGATACAGATGAAGGTCCGCGTGCAGATACAACACTTGAAGGATTAGCCAAGTTGAAATTAGCATTTCAGGGTCCCGCAGGAAAAGGTGTTACAACCGCAGGAAATGCAAGTCAAACCAGTTGCGGTGCGGCTGCAACAGTAATTGTGAGTGAGGATATTGTAAAAGAATTCAACTTAAAACCGCTGGCACGGTTAAGGGGATACGCCGTTGGCGCTGGGGACCCGGGATACTTAGGACCTGCTCAAATTCCTGCAATTCAAGAAGCATGTCGTCAGGCAGGAATTAAACTAGAAGACATTGGTTTAATAGAGTGTAACGAGGCGTTTGCTTCTCAGACACTTTATGTTATTAAGACCCTTGGTTTAAATCCGGATATAATAAATGTCAATGGTAGTGCGATTGCTCTTGGACATCCGTTGGGTTGCACCGGTGCAAAACTTGCCTGCACATTGATATATGAAATGCGCCGTCGTGGCGTGAAATGGGGACTTGAAACGATGTGTATTGGTGGTGGTATGGGTGCTGCTGGTGTCTTTGAATTGTGTGAATAGTTAATACCTAAAAGTCCTTGATTGCCTTCAACCTTTGCCTCGTGTTACGGGGCAAAGGTTGATTTTTTGAAGGTTTAAATAAGCAAGTCGAGAGCTATTCGTCATAAGGTCTTAATGGCCTTGCCCAGCGTTCCATACGCCAATCAGCATTTTTTATTCTCCAGCGTAAAAGTAATGATAGATAATGGGGTATGAGATGTCGGTATTTTTCATCCGCTGCTAAATTATTTAATTCTCCATGAGGAGAAGAAATATCGAAAAGTCGAGGTGATAATTTTTCCTCTCCAAAAAAGACACATTTATATTTTGTATCGCGAACCGCACAAATTAGGCACTTTTCCGCTTCTGTTTTCTCCTGTTCTTCCGGAGTAAGATGGTAGTAATAGTAATACTCGTAAAATAGAGCCTTACGATTGATGGCAGGTATATCATTATGAATACGAGGCAATAAATTTTCCCCCTGAAAAAGAGGATAATTGGGGATATTAAGGTAATTGCAAATTGTAGGTGCTATGTCAATTAATTCGATCAAGTCGTTTATTACCTGTCCCCGAGTAGCATGGGCTTGTTCAGATGGGTCGTGGATTATCAGGGGCACATGATAGGCACTATCAAAATAATGACATTTTCCTGTTAGGAAGTGGTCTCCGAGATGTTCTCCATGGTCAGAAGTAAAGATGAGCAAAGTGTTGTCCCACAAATTATGAGACTTTAAGTAATCAAATAATATTCCTAAATTGAAATCCAATTCGGTTATCATGCCGTAATAAGCAGAACGAAAATCTTGTAGATGTGTTGGGTTAATAAGAGAATTGCAAGTATCTTTCCCTAATCGTTTGAAGTAGGGGTCGTTTTGGTAGTAATTCAAATCGGCTCGTATAGGAGGAGGAAATAAAGTGTCTCTATAAAGTTTAAGGTATAGGTCAGAACATAAATTGGGACTATGAGGTTTTATATAGTTTAAACATAAGAACCAAGGGGTATCTTTTTGACTGTCAATATATTCAATTGCTTTTTCTGTAATGAACCTACATTCACTATGTTCCGATTTATATCGAGCGGGATAATATTCCGGGAGATGTGCTCCGGGTCCTTCTGGAGGAACATCAGGCTGGCACATATATTCACGATTACACAGTTCTTTGGGATACCCTTTTTCCCTCAAATAGGCATACCATTCAGGTGAATCATATTCATGTTGGAATAAATGATCGAACCCGGGTAAGGCATATTCGTAACTTAATGAAGAACGATGAGGATGATGGGGAGGAAGAATACTTGGGTCTTTAGCATAATCATTGTAGCCAATTAAAGTAGGATTGTAGCCGTAATTTTTCAAATAAAAAGCAATGTTTTCTTCAGCACAGCGTAAAGGGGTCTTATTCCAGACACACCCGTGGGAAAACATGTATCGCCCCGTAAACATACACATACGACTGGGTGCACAGGGAGTTGCCTGAGCGAAGCAGTTGGAGAAAACAGCACTTTCTTCGCATAGGTTGTCTAAATTCGGTGTTTTTATAATGGGATTTCCTAAATAGCCAATACAATCGGCCCTGAATTCATCACTAATTATCCAAAGAACATTAAATGAGGACATAGACTTCCTTAATAAATTATTTCCCAAAGATGTTTCATAATTCCCTTGTTTTGAATTTGGTTATATTCATAAATTTTTTGCAAAGTTCCTTCTTCATCTTCCATTACTTCACAAGTTTCTATGAGGAGGTTCCAAGCAGGGAGATAGTAAGGGAAACTTTTTATGGCTTCCTCGAGCCTGTTATTTGCTTCTTCCACTTTCCCATTATCAAACAATTGTTCTGCTTCTAATGTAAGTAGTCGTGAGAGTTCGTAATAGTTACTAATTTCTTGGCTTGGAATAGAAATGGCTTGTCGAATCATTTCGATTGCCCGGGAAATTTCTCCTTCGTCTTCATAAATGAAAGCAAGAAAGTTAAAGGGGAAAGGGGAAGTCGGTTTGTCATTTACAATCTCGACAAGGATTTTTTTGTATTCATCAATTTTCCCCGATTTTTTGGCAGTCTGATAAACAAAGTTAAAACTGTCCCATGACCATTGAGATTTCTGTAATATGGATTTCCATTCCTGAAATTTTGTATCAGAAGATAAAGCGGGATTTTTTTCTATAAGGAAACATTGAGGCAGTGCCTTTTTCGTGCTGGAATTAAATGGACTGGAGATAATTTTATTACTTAATATAGTTGCTTCGTTCCAATCCTCTTTCAAGATTGCATATTTGAGCTTATATTCTGAAATGTCGAGGAAAGCATAATTCTGTTGGAATTTTTGGAGCACATTATCCAACTGAGGATATTTTTTACAATTCAAATAAAAGTCAATGGCAAGGTAATAATAATTTACATCGTTTTCTTTATCTTTTAATAACTTTTCTATTGTCTCTGTTCCTTGTCGAAAAGCTCCTAATATTTTCAAGGTTTCTAAATATTTAATAATAAGTTCGGAAGGTTTTTGTTCATCGAAAAAGTCGAAATAGTATATTAGAGACTCTATAACAGAAAAATCATAAGTTCCAAATAAATAAGAATCTTTTTTTATAGAGTTAGGTAAAAATCTTTGATGCAGGAGAGTTAATAAATCTTTCATATCTTTTACCTGGCTAATAGTCGGATAATTAATTACAGCATCGAGATTAGGATTAATCATAAATTTATTAACGAATTCATTTTCATTGGATGGGATACCTAAAAGTATTTTTGCCTCATCATAAGTAGGAATGGGGATGATAGTGGGATTTGAAATATCAGCGAGAGAAATAGTAATTACATGGTTTATAATACTTTTTAAGTAGGCATAGGCAGTCAAATAAGCTCCGTAGAAATTAAAATGACATGAATCAATAAACATTTCACTTCCTGGAGCACTTGCAAATGCATTGAAAGCGAGTTCTTGCTCGACAGGCACGAGAAAAACTCTTTTAGACTCTCCATACTCTTTCGTTACTTTTTCTATAGTGTCATTAATAAATTGTTTAGAACGGACAAAGCCAAATCCGTCTTTCTCCCTTGCCTCAATAAAGTTTTTTCGGGCTTCTTTATAATTTTTTTCTGCAATAAAACACCAACCCAACAGAAAATAAGATAGTGCTGGGGAATTGTCAATCTGGAGTGCTTCCTTTAAATCTTTTTTTGCTTCTTCAATGTTATTCTCCAAAAATTTTTCTATTCCATTGTTAATCAGGAAATTCCATTGAGAAACCTGCTCCATGCTAATGTTGGGTTTAAACCAGGAATCTTTGGGAGGCCAGTCGCGGAGATTAGAAGCCATCGTCCCTACGAATACCGGTATTCTTCGGTTTGTAAATGTATCTATAATAGCCTTGAGATTTTTTTCAAAATAATTATTCACTTTGGTCAAGTTGGGATTATCGAAACGAATTGGGTTAGAGGAAGTAAAGGGTTTTTTTAGAAAAGAGGAAATTCGTTTTAGATTTTGTGTGAGGAAAAGATTTTGGAGTTGAATTTGGAATTGAACAAGCCAGGGAGGTTGTGAAATAGAATTTTTAAAATCATGAAGCAGACCAAAAGTGCCATGGACCTCATTATTGCCCATGTAAATTAATACTATATCGGGCTGTAAAAAGAGGCTGTTTTGTGCAACATAGCGTAATACATGGGAGTTGATTCCGGCGAAGCATAAACTAAAAACTTCCCAATGGTATTGGGGATACATTTGATTTAACATGGCTTCTAGAAATTTTCCGAATCCATACTTTGCATCAGGCCAGCCCAATGCAGCAGACTCACCAAAAACAAAGATGCGGATAGTGCCTTGGGGTTTAGGAAGTCGAATAGATGTGATATAGGGTTCAAATTCGCCCGGATCAACTGGATGTTCAAAAAACTGTTGGTAGAAATCGAGATTCTTGGTATATACCTTCCCTTGTTCCGTTATATGTTCGACCCATGGAGAAAGGTCTCTTCCCCACCCTTCATAGCGTAAAAACAGTTCTATGCCTGAAAGTAAAAGTAGAGGGATAACAACATAGAAAAGAAAAGATTTTAAAAGGAGCCTTATTAAGTTCATATAAGTGTTTTAATTACTTACTTGTATCTGCTTTTGTTTTTTCTATGAAACACAATTTTATTTTGGAATATATGGCTTTTAGTTCTGGAATATTACCATCAGGCAACCATAAGCCAATAATTCGATTTTTATATAAGGTGGCAATTGCGGTTTCGGAAGCGGGAGCCATGATTTGGATTTCTTCCTGCTCTGTTTGATATTCAGCACCCATTTCATCCAGATAATTTTTATAATTCTCCCAACCCTTTTTTGCTGTTTCATTATTATCGAACAATATTATAAATGCTGTGGCATTGCCCTTGCTTGTTTTGAACAAAGCAGTTATACCGCGTGGAAAGAAGTTCTGTGCCAGAACATCTTTGGCTAAATAGCATTCGCTTCTTTCAATTTTCTCAGGAATATTGAGACATTCTAATTCGGGAGAATTGAGTTTTTCTGAGGGTAAAAGTTGAGATATAACTTTTCCAAAAAGTTTAAGGGGCGATGATGAATTTTGTAATTGAATACCGGACAACTTAATAAAGTATTGTGATTGATAGAAAATCGCTTGATTTTGTCCTATTGTTCCGTCATTCCCATAAGGAAAAATTTCTTTGTCTCGGTTCCGATGGACGGAATAGATACCAAAGGCGTCTAATGGTGTTTTCATCTGGTAAATTTGTATTTCAATTTCCTCGTCCGGTTGGTTCTTATTTTTATAAAACACAACGGTTAATTTTTGAAAATTATAGGGGAGATAACGGTCGGCATCGCCATCAATGTAATCAAACAAATTTTCAGGACCAAATTCTAATACTTTGGTATCCTTATACCAATTTTCGATGGTTTCGGGTAGTTTATCTTGAATGAGTAATATTGAATTGCTACCCAAACAAAAAAATAGGAACACTGTTATTAGAAGTATATTAACCATAAAAGTAAACCCTATAATTAAAAAATCATGAACATTTTGTTTATAATATAAGTAAAGGGTGTTTTATTTCATCTTTTAATGGTGGAATTTTCCCTTTGTTATATACGCTGAAACGAAAGGAGTATTTTTATGCTTTATAAGGAATATGGCAAAACAGGTTTGAAAGTATCACGATTAGGTATGGGGGGTATGCGATTTGAGGAACCATATAAGACAGAAAAGATGGCAGAGGTTCTTATCCGTGCGTATGAATTGGGGATTAACTTTTTTGATACGGCTCCTTCTTATTGTGAAGACCAAAGCGAGATAATCTATGGATATGCTTTCAGGCAGATGCAAAAGCCAAGAAATAGTTTTGTTGTATGTTCAAAAACAATGGCGGATAATCCGAAAGAGATACGCGAAGCCTGTATGCGTAGTTTAGACCGATTGGGATTAGACTATATTGATATTTATTATGTATGGTGTTTGGTTCATCCAGAAGATTTGCCCAAACGGAAGAAAAATGGCGTTTTGGATGGATTTCGACAATTAAAAGAAGAGGGATTAATCAAGCATATTTGCGTATCTACCCATCTGGAGCATGGAAAGATAGCAGAGATGTTAGACCATGGAGAGGGATTATTCGAGGGAATTTTAATTGGATTGAATGCTGTTAATTTTTCACTTCGTTATCCGGGTGCCGTAGAAGCACATAAGCGGGGTATGGGAGTGGTTACCATGAATAGCCTGGGAGGTGGAATAATAACCCAATATCCGGAACGGTTTTCATTCTTGATTCGAGAAGGAGATAAAAGTATTCTGGACGCTGCCATCCGATTTAATTTGTCTTTGCCAGAGATTACAGTGGCTTTGGTTGGTTTTCGGAATGTGCAAGATGTAGACAGTGCTGTGGAAAGTGTTAAACGATTCCAGCAAATGAAAATGGAAGAGATAGAATTGTTACAAAAACACATAGCCGAGGTACAGCATGATTTCTGTAACCAATGCGGTTATTGTGAAGAAGGATGTCCTGCGGAAATACCGATTGTGCGGTTAATGGATAGTTATAACTATCGGTTGCTTTTTGGACCAGAAAAAGCAATGGACCACTTAAAATGGCATTGGTGGACTGAAGACATTCGTGAAATTGTAAGTAAATGTACTCAATGTCGTCAATGTGAAGAAGAATGCACCCAAAGCCTTCCTATCCTTGACCGTTTTAAACAACTATGTGAAGATTATGAAAAAATGAAGAAGAAATAATATCAATTTATTTTCAAGGTTACGATTTTCCATGATGGAAGAAGGTACAAAAGATTTTCTTAGGTTTTTTTACCGATAAGATAGTGGAAACAAAATATATTGAATCTTGTATTAATTGGTAGGTTCATCTTTCCAATAAGTGGTATATGAAAGAGTATAGGTTTTTCATTTGAAGAAAATATCAGTTTTAGATAGATTATTGGTATTGTTCATAGAATAGTTATGTTATGTGCGTAGAGATTATTTATGATGTTGTAAAAAGATACGCATGTTATGTAAAGATAAATAACCTTGAGAAGAAATCGAATGGTTAAGTTTTCTTGCAACGGGAGCATAATTCGTAGTAATATTATATAAACTGAATTTATTGTTTTATGCGGCGTTATATATAGGATTGATTCCTTTTACTATCTTGAATTCGTTTTTTAAATAAAGGTTTTTTTCTTTTGAAGAAATTTTTATCTACGATAATTGTCTATCTTTTTGTTATCACCCTATCTATTTCTGTATATGGGGAGGCATTAAAACCTGTAACTATCCGTTTTCCTGCAATGGGAACGGAGTTTGTGTTTATTATCTATCCTCCATCCGAAGGTATGCTTGAAGAAGATATTCGTAATTTATGTGAGCCTGCTATTAATGCTATTTATAGTCTTGAGAAACATATCAGTCATTACTTGCCCGACAATGACCTTGCACGATTAAATCAATCAGCTGGTTCAGGTGTTCTTAAAGTGAACAATGACCTTTTAGAGGTTATCCGTTGTTCAAAACAATATTGGGAACGAACGGATGGAGCCTTCGACCCGAGTGTAGGTCCTTTATTAGACCTGTGGGGATTTTATAGAAAAAATAGAGATGACCTTCCTTCGGATGATGAAATTTCTGAAGCACTAAAGAAAGTAGGTATGGATAAAGTAATCATTAATGAGAATGAGCAATCTGTGGGATTGACCGTTCCCGGAATGCGTCTTGATTTTGGTGGAATAGGAAAAGGACTGGCTTTGGACCGTGCAAAGACGATACTAAAAGAACAGGGGATAAAATCGGGTATATTGCACTCAGGGACAAGTTCTATTGTTGCAATTGGCACACCTCCTAATCAGGCAGGTTGGAAAATAGGTATCCGTTCGCCTTATAATAAAAAGGAAACAATCGAAGAATTTTTAATTAATGACGAATCACTTTCTACCTCTTCCGTTTCCGAACAATTTTTGGAACGGAAAGGTAAAAAGTATGGTCATATATTTAACCCGAAAACAGGTCGTCCTGTAGATAATAATATTGTGAGTGCAACTGTTATTTGTAAAACAGCAATAGAAAGTGATGCCTTAAGCACCTCGTTTTTTGTGCTTGGTGTTGATAAAACACAGGAGTATTGTAAAAAATTCCCAAATGTGAAAGTTTTTCTTGTGTCCGAAAGTAATAATAAATTAGATAAACAATATATTAACCTTAAACAAAGCGAGGAATAGCCATGAAATCCAATGTCTCTCGTAGAAATTTTATCAAAACAGCAAGCACTGCCACAGGACTTTTAGTAATGGCAGGAAAAGCCCCGTTCTCCTATGCCCTCAACGACAAGGTGAAGGTTGGTTGTATTGGTTGTGGTGGACAGGGAAGTTTTCATATTAAAGATGGTCTGATGGGTGCATCCGATATTGTCATCACTGCGGTATGCGACGCGTATGGTCCCCATCAACGGTTAGCCGTGCAATTAGCCCAGATTTCAAATGCAGGCATAGCACTGGAACCCGGGCAAGGACTAACTGAGGAGCAACGGCAAAAGGCTCTGGCTGCTTTTAAGCCGAAGAGTTATTATGATTATCGGGAAATGTTAGAGAAAGAAGAACTGGACGCTGTTGTTATTGCCACTCCACTTCATACGCACTATCAAATAACCATGGATAGTTTGAGTGCTGGCAAATATGTATTTTGTGAAAAGACGATGTGTTATGAAATTGAACAAGCGCGGGATGTCGTAAAGAAATGTCACGAAACAGGCAAATGGGTTCAGGTAGGACATCAACGGAGATACAATCCTTTGTATAATAAAGCCTTAATGATGATTTGGGAGGAAGGGACTATTGGGCGAATTGTTCATATAGATGCCCAATGGCACCGTAATAATGATTGGCGCCGTCCGATTAACAAAGACCATAAACTCAACTCTCAAGAAGCACGCTTTATTAAAGATTTAGAACGATATATGAACTGGCGTTTGTATAAGGAATCCTCTCGTGGTTTGTTAACGGAATTGGCAACTCACCAATTGGATATCGTAGCCTGGTTCTTAGATGCCATGCCCAAACGGGTTTATGGTTGCGGTAGTTTAGATTACTGGAGAGATGGTCGCGAAATTCATGACAGTATAAATATGATTTATGAATTTGATATTACCCCTGAGAATCGTGGTTATCGGGCTATCAACGCTCGTAGTAGTTATCAAGATAAAATGGCAATCAATCAGCCTTATACAGTCCAGCTGGCATATTCCAGTATTACTGCTAATGCGAAGAAAGGATGTAATGAATTAATACAAGGAGATGAAGGGACTATTGAATTGAGCGAAGAAGGCGGCAGTTTCTATCCCGAAGCAACATCGAAAGTCTCTTGGGGTGAATCGGGCAGTGCCGAACAAACAGCGACAGTTATCACTTCCGGTGGGACTTTGAAGTTGAGCAATAAAGCCCTGCAAGAAGGCAAACCGATTGTTGTAGATAATACGCGTTCCGTTGACCAACTTCAATTTATGCGTTTTGCAAAAGATATAAAAGAAGGTGGCGTTCCGAAGGCGAATCAGATGGTCGGGTTACGGGCTACCATTATGGCTCTTGCGGGTTATCAGGCAATAGAGGAAAGACGGATGGTGGAAATAGACCCGACTCTCTATACATTCGATTTTCCAACCCCTGACCCATCAACGGTTAGTTAATATTATAAATTTTTATAGAAATAGATTAAAGCAATAAAATTATAAACATATAAAAAGAGAAAGTGATGCCATGAGCAAATCGTGGAGAAGATGTATTCCATTATTAGTATTCACTTTAGGTTTTCTGCCTGTCCTTCCTATTTCGGCAAAGGATTCAACGGAACCTTTACAAAATATTATAGAAAATTATGATAAATATATAGGAAGAGACCTTGTAATTAATAATCGTGCTCCTAACGCAAAAGTCATTCGCACTCTCCCACTTTCGTGCCCTCCCTTCCATTTAAGGGATAAAAACGGGGATATTATCGACCCTACAAAAAATGCAGATGGGACACCTGTTGACCCAAATCTACCGGTTCAACAACAAGGAATTCCCAGAGCGGTAAGCACGAAACAAACCTGTGGAGCTTGCCATCCTTATGACCGAATTACTCATGGCTATCATTTTCAGATGGGAAGAGATGAACTTTATCCGCCTACAGACCCTACTAGTGGAATTCCTAAGGATAAAAGCCCAGGTTTCTTCGGGAAATGGCTCTCACTATATCAGCGGGAATTGGTTGGAAAACATTTTGAAAATCCCGAACAGGTAGATATGACTCCTTTTGACTGGATTGTGAGTTGTGGAGTATGTCATCCGGGTGGTGGACCTGCTGAATATGACCG
>Ga0272448_1004085_pt1 | contig 16874 bp, 11 predicted proteins | sample YNPCB0191_FD_202220 | JGI IMG/M metagenome (GOLD analysis project Ga0272448, IMG submission 202220) | Hot spring sediment microbial communities from Yellowstone National Park, WY, United States - YNP-CB-019-1 | ecosystem: Environmental > Aquatic > Thermal springs > Hot (42-90C) > Sediment...
GACACGTCGCGGATCACGTACGCGTTCAGCCCGCCGAAGACCTGGGCGAATCGCGCATCGAGCTCGTCGAAGGCCTGCTGGTTGTATCCGCTCGTCCAGCCTGAGACATACGTCACCACGACCGGCTTGCCGTCGATCCGCGCCCAGTAGCGCGGCGGGATCATCGAGAAGAAGTCCACCACCTGCTTGATGAAGTAGTTGCGGCCGTCCTCAGTAGTCAGGTTGCTCTTGTTCTCACGGTAGTTGAACACCGCGTCGCAGCACTGCAGCGTGCTGGTGTCGTAGAACATCGCGATCTTCGGCGGGTTATGACCCTCCACAACCATCTGGTCCATCGCCGCCACGAGCTGGTGCAGGCCCTGGACCGAAAACGCCATATTGTCCGTGCCGCCCCAGTACACCGGCATCGCAATGTCCACCTTGGCCGCCGCCATATCTTCCAGCTCACGCCGGTGGTCCGCCGTCGCCAGGCAGCTGAAATCCGAGGGAACCTCGATCCCGCTGCCGGCAATGTATTCGCAACCCGGGATACCCGGGATCATGGCCGGGTGCTCCGTCAGGGCGTCCGTGCCGTCCCCGTCGATGAAGTGCGCCCGGCTGTAAATGTCATACCAATAGAAGTAGTGCGTCGCGACGACCTTCTGCGAGGCGCCGAAAGTCTCTCCGGAGAAGTCGGCATCCTGATCGCCCTTCACATAGGGACCGACCGGCCGCGCGAGCGCCACACTCGCGATGAAGAAATCGTCCGCCGCATTGCTCGTCGCCACGCGGAGGTCCGCCCCGCCGTTCTGATTGCCCGCGAACCTCGGGTCGGGCAGCCAGAACACCGCCTTCTTCCACGTCCCGGACGAGCCCGTCGTGCGCGACGTCGCCGCCTTGTACGCATTCCCGTCGGCGGCATCGTATTGGACGGTAAACGGCACGCTGTTGGCCCCATAGTACTCCACCACCAGCGTCACGCCCGGCCCGGCCCCCGGCGGGTAGTACCAGTCGCCCACGGCAAGGTACATGTACCGACTGCCGCCGTTCGGCACGAGCTTGCGGCAACTCTGCCCCCCGACTTCATCCGGCGCGGTCACCCCGTCCGGCGAGTACTCGATCTGTTGCACGCCGTTTTCGTTGTTGGTTGTTCCAAGCGTTACGCCGACCCACCATGGCGGGTCGCCCGCGCCCGCCGCAAGGGCGGGAACCGCCCACGCCGCAACAACCACCGCCCCGATAACGAGAGCACTTGCCGCCCTCACCGTTCGCCGAACCGCATTTCGGTTGCGCATACCTTCCGTCTCCTTTTGGCTCAATTCACCATAGCGCTCGACCGGCCACCCGGCCGACGCAAAACCAGATCCGAAACCTTCCGCCGCCGGAGCCTCGCTGGGCAACGCCCAGTATCGAACGCTTCCGCGACCTCAAAACACTACGATCCCCACGAGTCTTTCCGCCGTCGCGCAGCCCCCGCCTGCCGCGACGGCGGAAAGCCATCGCGGGGAAATGTCCGCTTCGTTACGCGGTCGCGCGGCGACGCCGGCGAAGGCCCGCCGCAGCGAGCAGCCCGCTCGCCAGGAACACGAGCGTTGCCGGCTCGGGTACGATCACCGCACCGTCCAGCAGATACGATCCGATCCCCGGACCGCCAGTATCAGTTAGCACGCGCCACCCCATGCTCACATACGCCACGTTGCTCCCGAGCGTCAGCGGCCCGGTCGAAAAGACCGTATAGCCGCCGCTGCCAACGTCGTAACGGGTTCCGAAGGCATCGCCCAGGAACGTGCCGTTGGCGTCGAACGTCGCCACCTGAAGCCCGAGCCGCGTGTTGCTGGCGCCGGAGACCTTCTTGGCTGCGAAGCTGACCAGGATGTTCTCGCCGCTGAGCACGGCGACGCTCGGGCCGCCCCACAAATCGAGACCGGTATCCCCCGTCGTATTGGTTCGCGACAGCAGCGCCGCCTTGGTGCCTTCGTAGGCATCGGAGCTGATGCTGACCGAGCCTGTGGCGCCGCCCGCCGTAAAGAACCGCCAGTTCAGCGCACGCGAGGCGGAGTTCTCGAACCCGCCGTTGACGACGCGGTTCGAGTGAGTCACATCGTACACCCGGGCGTTGTCGAGCTGGACCGACCGACCAGCCGTTCCCCCGCCCATATCGAACCGCACGCTCAATGCCTGGATCGCTGCGGACGCGGTCATCGTCTGGCCGATCGTCTCAAACGTCGAACCCGGATCGAACGAGTAGGAACGGCCGCCCGCATAGCCGCCGCTGTTGAACATTTGAAATCCGACGACGAAGAAGGGCGTGCCCCCGTAGGGCCCGCCGTCCCTTGCATCCACCTTGACCTGATACACCCGGTTGCCCGCAATCGGCACGCGGTACGCACCGTCATCTTTGTCCAGCGCCGAATCGGCCCCGGCCGTGTCATACGCCATCTCCATCCCCTTCGCCCCGCTGCTCGCCGCCGCCGATGTGACCTTGAAGGTCGAGCCTGCGCCGCCGACCGCGAAGGCACGCCACTGCGTGAACGTCGTCGTGTCGACGTAATCATGTCCGGTCTTCATCGTGCCGTCCGGATCCGCCTCGAAGTCCCCGTTCGGCAGCAGGTTGGCCCCGCTCACGGCGATGGGCAACACCAGGAGGGCCAGCACGGCCGCCCCGACCACCCCAACCGACACCACTTGAGATTTCATTGCTCTTCCGCTCCTTTCGCGACAAAAGCCATGCTTGTCGTCCGCGCCCGGCTCACCCGGCACAGGCCGCGGACCGACCGAATACGCTTCACTTGCTCTCCACCTTCGCCCTCACCGTTACCGGCAGAATCACCGGGCACCACCCAGCGACCCCGGATCATGGCCAGCCGATGCGGGTGCCGACCACCCACTCCACATGGCCGTCGGCAAAAACAGCGTTCGTCCCGCCCCCAGCGCTGGTCCCGTGGCTCCCGACGTTGCAGCGCCCGTACTTCGGCTGGTCCTGAAACACGTTATGCTCGCCCTGCGCACAGAACACCGTCGTCACGTTGGACAGGCTGGTCGTCTTAAGCAGACTCGAGTTCACCCGATCCCACCTGCGGTACATGAGGTTGCGGTACTCGGGACGATTCGCGGCATCCAGAACCCCCGCCTTGATCCCCTCCATGACACGGTTCCAACTGAACACCGAGTATTTTGCGATGCCTCGTTTTGCGGTCCCGGGTCCCCCGGGCCACGCATACTGCCCCTGCTTGTTCTGCACGATGTCTTCCCAGAGCCACGTCTGATAAAGTTCATGCTTGCCCTGCCACTCGTAGTATTGGAACCACGCATCGGACGAGACAAGGACCTTACCCGGCCCCTGGCCGCGCTGGAAAGGACAGACGAAAAACTCCGGCAGAAAGGTCTTTTCGTATTCATCCCGCAACCCGGTCTCCGGATACCAGACCTTCTCGGGATCGAACTTGCCGCCACTCCTCTCCTTGAGCTTGGCCGTCCCCGGGTAATAGTGGCGCAGGGCGACCGACAGCCAGCAGGCCCGCGCGGGGGCGTCATGCCGCCCGTGCCCGCAAGCGTAGTAGTTGTACATGATCGGGACGTAGCCGCTGTTCTCCGTCTGGTACTGCGCGGTCATCGAGGCGATTTGTGCCTCGTTCGCCTTGCACGTCAGGATTTTCGCCTGCAACCGGGCGCGAGAGAGCGAGGGCAAGAGGATGGAGATCAGCAGCGCGATGATCGCCACCACGACCAGCAGTTCAATCAGCGTAAAGCCCGAACGCCGATCCGACCCACACCGTCGAACGCCCCGGTCGCGCCCCGGGCGACCCACATCTGCCGTGCGATAGGACATGATCGCAACCCTCGCCGTACGATCACGGCTCAAATGATGAAACGTACGTGCCGCCGGCCATCCGTCTCCTGCCAGCACTCGGTTCGTCGAACCATCGTCTCGATGCGACCGAGCCTGGCGACGGTCTCGACCCAGCCTCGCTACTATATTACCGTCCAAGCCGTTCTATGTCTAGACCTTTTTTAGCGCGGCGCTCAGATTTTTTTCGCCGCCTCCCTCGGCTGCCACACCCGTTACGATAACCCGTAAGACCTTTTTTGAGAACAACTTACGTCATAACATGCGAAACACCAGCGGACACGCACGGGCAAGCGCTATCTTGGCAGACGAAGCCGACGAAAACGCCCTTCGTGCCTTCGTGCCCGACTCGTCCTTGACGCCATTGCAATAACCAATTAGAATGTAGCAGCTAGGATAATGTACATGCATTTTGGCGACCCCATTCAGGCCGCCGGAGACGCATACTTGGCATCGCTTCGCCATACAACGAGCAAGCACGCGAAGATCTGCGAGCATGTTCGCGAGGGAATCGCTTCCGGTCTATACCGGATTGGCCAGCGGATCCCCACGGAAGCGGAACTCGCCCGCCGATTCGGCGCATGCCGTCAAACCGTCTCGCAGGCCCTCCGGCAGCTTGAGCAGCAGGGCCTTCTGACTCGCCGGCGCGGGGCCGGCACCTTTGTACGCCGCCGCACGTCAACCACCAACAACGTCTTCGGGCTTCTGCTAGCCGGTGCCTACTCAGGCATCTTCGCCCCCATTTGCGCGCGCATGGCACGAGTGGCACGGACGAAGGGCTACAGCCTGGTCGTCGAGGATGCCCCCAGCGAAGACGCGGATGATCAGGCCTTGATTCGCGGCACGGAGGAACTGTGCCGGGAATACGTGGAAAGCGGCGTCGCAGGAGTCTTCTTCGCCCCGTTGATCCTGCCGCGCCATCAGATGGAGGTAAATGTCCACATTGCGGAGGCGCTGGACCGCGCAGGGATCCCGGTGGTCCTGCTCGACCGGGATATTTATGACTATCCGCAGCGGTCGCGGTTTGATCTTGTCGGCGTAGCGAACCGGCGCGCCTCGCAGACCCTGACGAATCACCTGTGGGAGCTTGGGTATCGACGGATCGAATACATTACCCACCTGGGCGAGGTCAGCACCGTGACGGCACGAATCGCGGGCTGCATGGACGTTCTCCAGAACCACGGCATCACACCCGATCCGAAATGGGTCCACCAGGGCAACGTACGGGACATCGCCTTCCTGCGGGAAGTCATGCGGGACAGCCACGCAGAGGCATTCGTCTGCGCGAACGACCACGTGGCGGCTCGTGTCATGCGTCATCTGGCGACGCTGGGTATCCGGGTACCCGATGATGTCGCGATCGTCGGCTTCGACGACGTCGACTATGCGACCCTCGTCCTAGTGCCGCTCACGACGATGCGGCAACCATGCGCACGCATCGGGGAAATGGCCGTACGGCTGATGGTCGAGCGTCTCGCCGACCCTGGGTTGCCGGCACGCGAAGTCAGCTTCGACTGCGAGATGGTCGTACGCGAATCGTGCGGCGCGGCCCTGCGCGGCAACGTAGCCCACGCCGTGGGCTGACCGGCCCGCCGACAAACCGGGGGGTCCCCCCTCGCCGCAATTCAGCGTTGACCCGGCCGGCAGCGTCTCGGAGCACAATGGCTCGTCCAACTGCGACAATCGGGTGAAATCCCGAGATCTCGCGAGGACTCGGATCAAGAACAGGACGCCCCCGCCGCGGCGCACGTGCATCCCGCGCAGCTTCCTGGGCAGACAAAAGACCGACGGCGGGTCGCCCGTCCGACGATGCGCCCCCTTGCCGACACCGCCAAGCTCTCGCAAGCCGGAAACGAACCAGCAACGATTCACCGGAGGAGAACGGCCCCTCGCTCGTCGCGAGCCCCGGAAAAACACGGGCCGGAATTGGCGCGGCACGGCGCTTTTTGATAGAATAAGCTTCGTGTGAACGGATGGGTGAGTGTCGCGGGAGTTGATGCGCTCGTCGCAGGGGAAGGGTCGGGACGGGCGGCTCACCGCGCGATGCCGGCTCTCAATTCCCAGGCGAGCCCGAAGCATCTGGATCGTTGCATCACGGCCGGGGAGGCCTTCCGCGCCGAGCGGTTTCGCAGGAGGTGACGGGCGAAATGGGTGAACGCGCAAGAATCGGTCCCGCTCCCGCCGACGAGATTTCGCGACTTCGCGAGCGCGTCGCGGAACTGGAGTGGATCGAACAGGAAAGAAAGGTTCTCGCACGTCTGACCGCGCGCGCGGCGGCAGCCGCCTCCGCGGCGGAGCTGATGGACGCCATCTGCGAGGAAACCGAGCGCCTGTTGCAATGGGATTGCTTCTACCTTGCGCGCCGGACGCCCGGCAAAGCCCCCATGCATGTCGAACGTTTCGTCGACACGGAGGACGGCCGCAAACGCGCGTTTCCGGGCGAGGATGTGACGCCCGAGAATACCGGTCCGGCCCTTCGCAGGGCGCTCGCCGGCGAAGCACTCCTCCTCAACCGGGACCACGGCGAAGCGGTTCCGTCCATGGTTCCGTTCGGGACCGGGCGCCTCTCCGCCAGCCTCCTGTTCGTCCCGGTGCGATGCGCCGACGCCGTCAGCGGCGTCCTGAGCGTCCAGTCTTACACACCCGGGCGTTACGATCGCACCGATCTCCAATGCCTTCAGCGGATCGCCGAGGCGATTGCGCCGGCCCTGGAACGCGTGCATGCGGAAGACAGACTGCGTCAGTCGGAGGCCCGGCACCGCACGCTGGTGGAACAGATACCGGCGATCACCTACACCGCCGACGCCGACGGCAACCTGACCTACATCAGTCCGCAGGTTGAGGCGATTCTGGGCCATACGCCCGCCGACTACACGTCGGCCCCGGAGCACTGGCGCCGACATCTCCATCCCGACGACCGCGACCGGGTGCTGGCGGAGTTGGCCCGGTGCCGCGCAACCGGCGCCCCGTTTGCCGGCGAGTACCGCGCGGTTGCCCGCGACGGGCGCGTCGTGTGGTTTCGCGACGCGGCCCGGGTGATCCGGGACGAGGCCGGACAGCCGCTCTGTCTACAGGGGGTCATGCTCGACATCACCGAGCAGAAGCACGCCGACCATCTGCTCCGCCTGCAACGCGACCTCGCCATCGCCCTGAGCCGCCGAGCCACTCTGCTGGAGGCGATGCGATGCGTGCTCGACGCCGCCGTGTCGATCGACGGCATCGAGTGCGGTGCGATCTACCTTGCGGGTCCGGCCGCCGGCGAGTTTCACCTGATCGCACATCGGGGACTCTCGGCGGCTTTTGTCGCGGCGGTCTCGCACATCGACGCCGAATCGTCCGAGGCATGGTCCATGACGGCAACGAAGCCGCTCTATGCGTCCGCCGGCCAACCGGCCGAACAGAGCCCGGCGTGCGACGCGGAAGGGTTGCAGGCCCTTGCGATCCTGCCCGTGGCATACGACGGCCGCGTGGTCGCGGTGATGCAGGTCGCTTCCCGGAGTTGCCGGGAGATTCCGGCGGCGGCGCGGCCCGTTCTGGAAGCCATTGCCGTCTGGATCGGCGCGGTGATCGAGCGGGTCCGGTCCGAGGAAGCACTGGAGAAGGCGCGGGATGAGCTCGAACGGCGGGTGGAGGCGCGCACGGCGGAACTGCGGGCGGCGAACGAGGCGCTGCGAAGGGAGATCGCCGAGCGCAAGGCGGCGCAGGATGAACGCGACCGCATTCTCGACATGTCGCGCGATCTCATCTGTATCGCGGGGATGGACGGCTATTTCAAGTACGTGAATCCCGCGTGGGAAAAGACGCTCGGCTACACCCGCGAGGAGCTTCTCTCCCGGCCGTTCCTCTCCTTCATTCACCCGGACGACCACCGCAAGAACGACGCGGAAGTGGCACGGCTCGCCTCCGGAAGGCCGACGGTGGATTTCGAGAACCGGTACATTCACAAGGACGGCACGGTACGGGTCATCACGTGGACGGCCACCCCAGTGCCGGAAAAGGGCCTGGCGTACTGCATCGGCCGTGATATCACGGAGCGCCGACGGATCGAGGCATCGCTGCGAAGAAGCGAGACGCTCCTCCGCACCATCAGCGACAACCTCCCCTCGGGCATGATCTATCAGGTGGTACGTAATCGCGACGGATCAAGGACCATCACATACGTCAGCGAGGGGGTTCGGCGCCTGTACGGCGTCAGCCCGGAAGAGGCCAAGCGCGATTCCGAGCTCCTCTACGGCCGCATACACCCGGAGGACCGGCTTCGATTCCGGCAGGAGGAGGAGGAAGCCAACCGGACCTTCTCGGTTTTTCGAACCGAAGCGAGAATAATCGGCCCCTCGGGCCACATCCGGTGGTCTTCGTTCGTTTCCAGTCCGCGGCGGCTCGAGGACGGTTCCGTATGCTGGGACGGAATCGAGCTTGACATCACGGATCGGAAACGGACGGAAGATGCGCTGCGGGAAAGCGAGGAGGCCTTCCGGCTCGCCTTCGAGCACGCCCGCGACGCGATCTTCTGGGCGGACGCGCAGACGGGTATCCTGCTGAAATGCAACGAGGCCGCCGAGTTGCTCCTGGACAGAAGCCGCGAGGAGATCATCGGTCAGCACCAGACGGTCCTGCATCCCCTGGAGAAAACTGAGTTCTATGCCTCGCTGTTCCGCAACCGCGACCAGCGCGCCCGTCCGGAGGGCGCTGAACTGGAGGTCGTCCGGAAAGACGGCACCCGGGTGCCCGTCCACGTCCGAAGCTCGGTTACGACGATCAACGGCAGGCGTGTCGTACAGGGGATCTTCCGCGACATTACCGATCGCAAGCGGGCGGAAGCGGAGCGCCAGCGCCTGAGCGAGCAGCTTCGCGAGGCGCAGAAACTGGAGGCCATCGGGCGGTTCGGACGCGGCCTCGCTCACGAGTTCAACAACCTGATGGCCACCGTCCTCGGCCTCGCTTCCCGGATGAGAGCAAACCGCCGGCCTGACGACCCCGATTACGCCAACCTCGTTCACATCGAGGATGCGGCCCGCGCGGCCGGGGACCTGGCTCATCAGCTTCTCTCGTTTGCCAGGGGCGGCAAGATTCGCCCCTTCCTGCTGCCGTTCGCCGACGTGCTCCGGACGGCCCTCGTACTCGTCCCTCCGATGCTTCGGCCCGAGGTGACCATGGAACGCGACATCGCGCCGGACCTCTGGCACGTCCACTGCGATCAGACGCAGATTCAGCAGGTCATCGCGAATCTCTGCCGCAACGCCGTGGAGGCCATGCCGAACGGCGGCCGTCTGACGATCCGCGCCGAAAACCGCACGCTGCTTTCCGCCCTGGACGAGGCCCAACCCCCGCTGGCGCCGGGAGACTACGTCTGCCTGAGCGTAGAGGACACCGGCTGCGGCATGGACGCTCGAACGATGGCACGGATCTTCGACCCGTTCTTCACCACCAAGGAACACGGACACGGACTCGGCCTCGCTGCGGCGCACGGAGTCATGGCGGCCCACCAGGGCGCGATCTCGGCCCGCTCCCAACCCGGAAAGGGCTCCACGTTCTGCATATGGCTGCCCCGGGCGAAACCATCTGCCGATCGACGGACCGTATCGCCGGCATGAGCGGCCGGAATGCCGGCAGGAATCGCTACTCCGCGGATCCCGGCGAAATGGACCGATCCCACCGCATGACCTGATCGGCCAGACGCCGCACGACGTCGGGCTGCGCGGCCGCCAGGTTCTTCGCTTCCGCCGGGTCATCCGGGATGTTGTAGAGTTCAGCGCCTGTGCCGTTCCGGAACACGAGCAGCTTCCAATTGCCCTGGCGGATCGCCAGATCGGGCCAGTCGTGGTTCGGCCCCGGCCGATCCGGCGGACGCACCCACATGACCGGCTGCTTGCGGTCCGGCATTCCCTGCCCGATCAGGGCCCGGCTCATGTCCAGCCCGTCGAAACGGACCTCTTCGGGGACGGGCACGCCGGCCAGTGCCAGCAGCGACGGCGGAAGATCCATTCCGGCCATGACGGTGCGATCGTTCCGGCCCCCGGCCGCAGACACGGGGATGCGCCCCGACCAGACGATGAGCGGACTGCGAATCCCCCCTTCGTAAAGCATTCCCTTGCCGCCGCGCAGCTCGCCGGCCGAGCCCAGCCCGGTCTCCGGCCCGTTGTCGCTGGCCACGAGGATGATCGTGTTCCGCCTCAGCTCCGGCTCAGACCGGATGAAATCGAAGACGCGGCCGAGCTGCCGGTCGAGTTCCTTCAGCACACCCTTGTAGTGGTCGCGCGGGGAACCCTTGCCACGCAGGCCGGGCGGCGCCTGCACCGGCGAATGCACGTCGTCCGGCCAGAGGTTGATGTAGAACGGCCGACCCCTGGCGACAGCGGTCTTGATCTCCTGAAGCGCACGATCAACATAAAACGCCGTAACTTCGTGCCGCTTGACCCAGTGGATAGGGCCGCCGGGCAGACGAGCGCTCATCTGCGTCGGCCCGTGTTCGAGGGGTTTGCCGTCCGGGCGAGGCTCAAAAAGCGGCAGTACCCGCTCACCGGGCCCCTCGAAATTCGTCAGCGAGGCGGCGAAGCCGTAGGCGCTGATCGGCGGGGCGTCGTCCACATCGCGCTGTCCGCCCATGTGCCATTTGCCCACGTGGGCGGTGTAGTAACCCGCCCCGGCAAGGATTCGGGCCACGCTGGGGGCCGTGGGACGCAGCCAGTCGGCGACGCCTCGGCGCCGGTTCAGTCGGCGCGTGTCGAGGTACGAGGTGATCTGCCACCGGCCGGGGTACTGCCCCGTGGTCACGGCCACCCTCGAAGGACTACAGATGGGCGCGTTGACGTAGAACTGCGTGAAGCGGAGCCCCTCCGCGGCGAGCCGATCCATGTTAGGGGTCTCGGCACCGCCGCCGAAGCAACCCGGATCCGCATAGCCCATGTCATCGATGAAGATGAAGAGGATGTTGGGGCGCGCCGGCCCCGCCCCACAGGCCGCCGTTGCGGCAGCCAGAAACGCCAACCCCGCGGCCCAGAACTGCACAACTCTCATGAGGCCTCCTGACCGCAGGTCGGCCTGCGGATCGCACGCGGCACGACACGGCGAGCACTTGGCCGCCCGGTTCTCCGCGTTCGCTGCCATTGCTTGAGCCGGTCGGACGAATCGGCCCGCCATGACGTGCCCTGTGAGCTACCGGACGTTCAGCCCGTACTCCCTCATCGCCGCGAGCAGCTTCTCGCGGTTGGCCGGCTGCATCGGGCACATCGGCAGGCGGAACTCCTCGGCCACCATACCCGCGGCCGCCATGGCCGTCTTGATCGGGATGGGGTTCGTCTCGACGAACATCGCACGCGCCAGGCGGAACATCCGCAGGTGCCACTGGCGGGCGGTCGCCCAGTCGCCCCGGGCGGCGGCGTCAACCATCGCCTTGACGTCCTTCGGGATGATGTTTGCCAGAACGCTGATCACGCCGACGCCTCCGATCGACAGCAGCGGCAGCGTCAGCGAATCGTCGCCGCTGATCACCGCGAGATCCGTCCGCGTCAGAAGCTCGCTCGCGCCGTCCATCTGGCCGGTCGCGTGCTTGACCGCCACATAGCTCGGGTGCGACTTCCGCAGCCGGGCCATCGTATCCACGCTGATCTCCACGCCACAGCGCCCGGGAATGTTATACAGCACGTGCGGGAACTCGACCGCCTCGGCAATCGTCGCGAAGTGCCGATAGAGACCTTCCTGCGTCGGCTTGTTGTAGTACGGGGCAACCTGCAGCGAGCCGTCGGCGCCCGCGTCGCGGGCATGGCGCGTCAGTTGAATGGCCTCCTCGGTCGCGTTCGAGCCGGTGCCCGCCATCACGAGGATCTTTCCCCTGGCGCGACGGATCACGGCGGCGTTGACCTTGTCGTGCTCTTCGTGCGAGAGCGTGGGCGATTCGCCCGTCGTGCCGCAGGGCACCAACACGTCCGTGCCTGCCTCGATATGCATGTCCACGAGGGCGTCCAGCGTCTTGAAATCGACTTGGCCGTCGCGAAACGGCGTAACGAGCGCAACCATGCTGCCTTTGAACGGATTTGTCATGAACCGCCACCTCAAGCTACAAGCCGATACCCGTCGGCCGGGAGTCTCCTGTTGTCCGCCGCGCACGCCCCGTCCGGGCACCCACCACGCCCCCGGCCAAGCTGCTGCCGGGGCGTACATGACCCGCCGCGGACACAAGCCCGCGGGGGCCTCCGCCTTTCGTACCGCCGCACTCGCAAAGACCGCCGACGGATCATTTCGCCGACGGCGCCGTCTCGGGCATGCTGGTCGGCAGGGTAAGCTTCAACTCGCTCATCTCGATCCGCAGATCGAAAGTCTTCGGCATGCGCGCGATGATCTTGTCATATCCGACGAAGTACTTGTACCAGGCGGCGATCAGGGTTTTCTGCGCCTCGACGAGTTCGGGGTCCTTGATCGGCTGCAACTCCTGATCCCGCCACGCGTGCGTTCGGACGTAGTTTTTCCGCCGGATCAGATTGGCAAGCTCCTGGGCCGCGTCGAGCGACCGCAGCGGCTCAACGGGCACGAGGTTCAACCCCTCCTCAAGCTGCTGCGGCAGGACCGGGACCTGACGGTCGCCGTCCGCCATCAACACACCGGTTCCCGGCGCCTCCTTCACCTTGAGGACGAAGCGGCACCACCGCATGATCTCCGTATCGCCGTCCAGCACCTCGCCCTGGCCGATCAGACCGGGCCACGGCAGCGGAAGGCTCGTCACGCGGATCACCCGTGCTCCGTTCGGCGCCACGGTGAGCGTGGCCGTGCCCATGCTCGAGCGAATCGCGCCGCTCTTCCAGTCCGCTTCGATCTCGACATGGAGAGGCTCGGCGTGCAGCGCATCAAGGAGCAGCACCGCGGCCAGGGCACACGACCGGAACGACGGTCGAAACGCCTCCGGCGACGTCGGGCCGCGCCGACGCCCCGCCTTGCTCCGGCCGGCGGAAACGGCGGCGAACCAATCGACAAACTGTGCGCTCTCCGCCGAGGCGATTTCCCGCTGGGCCGCCGCATACTTCGCCAGGGTTTCGTTGTAATCCGCCTGACTGCCCGGGCCCGGCGCCGGCTCCTCGAGCGCCGGCGGCGAGAGGACGTACACGCGGCAACCGGCGTTCTTGAGCGAACGGATCAGCCTCTCCATCGCCGCCTTGTGCGCGGCGAGCAAGGCCGAATCAAACGCCCTGCTGCCGGCATCACGAAGCCCCAGACAGATCACCGCCACGGTCGGCTTCTGCGGAAGGACATCGCGGTCCAGCCGTTCCAGCGTATTGGCGGCGGTCGCCCCGGACATCGCATCGTTGTAATACGTCACCCGGACGTTTGGATAGCGAACGACGAGAAACGATTCGACGAGCGTCGGGTAGGAAAGCCGGTCCGGGCGTTGCAGCCCGCCGTACTCCTCGGTGGCGTCGTCGCCCAGAAAGACGACCACGTCGCCGTTCCGGATGCCCAGTTCCGCCGCCTGCACGCCTGCGGCGGCCACCCACACGCACGACAGAACAACCATCGCCCTGCGTATCATGAGTTGATCTCCTCAGCCGCTGACGGAGAAAAACGAAGCAACAGCGACTTCATCTCGCGCACGGCCTCGCGCAAACCCGTGAAAATCGCCCGCGCGATGATCGAATGCCCGATGTTGAACTCCTCAAAGCCCGGCAGCGCCGCCACAGGACCGATGTTGCGGTAGGTCAGCCCGTGTCCGCCGTGCACCACCAAGCCGCAGGTCCGTCCGACCCCGATCCCGCGACGCAGCCGCTCGATCTCCCGGCGAACCGCCCGCTCGCCCCTGGCGTGCGCGTAGCCGCCCGTCCAGAGCTCCACGGCCTGGCAGCCGACATCCGCCGAGGCGCGGATCTGGTCCTCATCCGGTTCGATGAACGCACTGATCACCGCGCCGGCACGCCGAAGCGTCCGCACCGCCGGCCGGACCCGCCGGTGCAGCCGGACTACGTCAAGGCCGCCCTCCGTGGTAAGTTCCTCCCGCCTTTCCGGCACAAGCGTGCATTGCGTCGGTCCGAGTTCGGCGGCGATCCGCACGATGCCGGGGTTGACGGCCATCTCCATGTTCAGCTTCACGTTCACGATCTGTTTGAGGAGAAAGACGTCCCGGTCGCGAATGTGGCGGCGGTCCTCTCTCAGGTGAAAGGTCACGCAGTCGGCCCCGCCGAGCTGGGCCTCCACCGCCGCCCATACGGGATCCGGTTCATCCGTCAGGCGCGCCTGACGGACCGTCGCGACATGATCGATGTTGACGCCGAGCTTGGCCATCTTGCGGTATCCTTGTCCGGCCGCGATGCGGCGGAAGAACCTGCATTATAGACGGCAGGCACGTCCTGTAAACCTCCCGGGCGGCAAAGACGCCGTGCACCGGCCGCGCGCGCCGAAGAAGCCGGGCGCTGCTCGCGTCCCGACGGAACGGGCGACCGCAACTGCCCGCCCCGGCGGCGGCGTATCGGAATGGTCGGACCAGGCCGTCGGCGAAAGCCGGCTAGAAGCTCATCTTCGAGAACGCCTGCTGGACGACCATGGAAACCGCCAACTCGAAGAGGCCGTTGATGACTTCTTCCGGCGCGCATCCGGTCGTGGTCTGGAGGAGCAGGCCGCCGGAGCCGATCAGAAGCAGGTACTTATAGAGACGACGCCACCACATGCGATACTCCTTCCGTCCGGTTTGTGGAAACTCTGCGGAGAATCCTGCGCGTCCGAGACGGCAGGTGATGGGCCCGAGCGGCCCGCCTACGCGGCGGTGGTCTGGCCCGTCAGACCGCTTAGCACCATCTGGACAATCAGGTTCACCAGCGTGTCGCCCAGTGTCGAAACAAGGCTCGTGGCCACCTGTTCCGTACAACTGGTGGTCGCCTGAAACAGCAGGCCGCCGGACGTGGCCAGCAGCACAAACGCGTACAATCGACGCAATCTCATCGGAGGGCTCCTTTTCGCGCGTAGACTCGACCCGACCGCTGGAAGCCGCCCGGCAGGCTCCGGCGTATGGAAGAGACTATACCGCGTCGCAATCCTACTGCAAGGCCCGTGTGACCACAAGCGAATCGTTCTGGCCCCCGAAGCCGAAGCTGTTCGACAGGCACCTCTCCACCCGACAACGACGCGCCTTGTTGGGAACGTAGTCCAGCGGGCAGTTCGGATCGGGCTCGTGATAGTTCATCGTCGGCGGCACGATCTGGTCCCGGATCGCCAGAACGCACGTGATCAGCTCCGTCACCCCGGCCGCCGCGATCAGATGCCCCATCATGCTCTTGATCGAACTGACCGGCACCTGTCTCGCCCGCTCGCCGAACACGGCGCAGATCGCCTTGCTCTCGATCTTGTCGTTTTCCTCGGTGCCCGTCCCGTGGGCGCTGATGTAGTCGACGTCGGCGGGCGTGATCCCGGCGTCTTCCATCGCCAGGCGCATCGCGGCAATCGCGCCCCGGCCGTCCTCGTGAATGTCCGTGACGCGGAACGCATCGGCCGTCGAGCCGTACCCCGTCACCTCGGCCCAGATCTTCGCCCCGCGCCGTCGGGCATGCTCGTACTCCTCCAGGATCAGCATGCCCGCCCCCTCGCCCAGCACGAAGCCGTCCCGGGTCCGATCGAAAGGCCGCGACGCGGTCTGGTACGAATCATTCCGCGTGGAGAGGGCCGTAAGCCGGTTGAACCCCGTGACGCCGAACGGATGAATCATGCTGTGCGTGCCGCCGGAGATCATCACATCCGCGTCGCCGCGCCGGATGAGCATGGTCGCCTCGCCGATGGCCTGGGTGCTGGCGGCGCAGGCGGTCAGCGTGTTGAAGTTCGGCCCGCACGCGTTGAAAAGCACCGCGATATGCCCGGCCGCCATGTTGGGGTCCTGCTCGAACTCCACCACGGCGTTCAACCGCTCGTAGGCGACTTCCGCCCAGCGCCGGGCGTCCAGGTCCCCGCGCCCGCCCCGCCCCTGGGGATCCCACCCGGCCACCGCCGCCGCAACGAAGTTCTCAAAGTCCAGAGGGCCCTCCCCGCCGCCGAGATACACCCCCACCATCGAGGGATCCAACCCGTTGCACCGGGGCAGCCCGGAGTGATCCCACGCGATTCTGGCCGCAGCCAGGGCGAACGCGGCATTCCGGCTGACCATCTTGTGCATCTCGTACGCCTCGCCGAGGAAGGCCTTCAGATCAAACCCGCGGACCTCGGCCGAGAACTTCGTGGGGAAGGTCGTTGCGTCGAAGATCGTGGTGGGACCGATCGCACTGTCGCCGGCAAGCAACCGTTTCCACACCGTCTCGATGTCGAAGCCCAGCGGGGTGATCCAACCCATGCCCGTAACGACGACTCGTCGCTTCATATCAAGCCATCTCCTGAATCGGCGCGTGGCCGCCGTTCGCGGCGCGTCTGCGCCCGGGTATTCTACACCGCAAACCTCCGTCCTGCGAGTGGGCGGCGCGGTGTCAACGCTCAGCCGTGTAGGGTGCGCGCCCGCGCACCAATCCTCTCGAATCCATCACCGCATACCCGGACGGCTCGTTTGAGTTCTGGCACGACGCCGGCGGCCTGTTCTGGGGACATTCGATACAGGTCGAGGGTAGCTTCTCAGAAGGCCCAACCGACGTCGATATTCCATGCTAATCTCCCGTAGCGGGATCGTACGGCGTTTCCCGCTCGCTCGCGTGCGGGCGTTTGACGGCGTGCTCGACATTTCCCACTCGCCCGGCGATGCTGTGACCCATGACCCGCGACGAAGTCTGCTCGAAGTTCCTCGAGTCGGTCACGTTCGACCTGTACCCGTACCAGGAGGAGGCCCTCCTGGCGTGGTTCGAGGCGACCGGCGGCATTCTGGTCTGCGCGCCGACCGGCATGGGCAAGACGCTCATGGCCGAGGCCGCCATCTTCGAGGCCCTGCACACGCAACGCCGCCTCTACTACACCACGCCGCTCATCGCGCTGACCGACCAGAAGTTCCGCGAGACCCAGGACCTCGCCGAGAAGTGGGGTTTCCGGCGTGAGGACATCGGCCTGATCACCGGCAACCGCCGCGAAAACCCCGACGCCCTCGTCCGCGTCGTCGTCGCCG
>Ga0272448_1004087_pt1 | contig 16865 bp, 18 predicted proteins | sample YNPCB0191_FD_202220 | JGI IMG/M metagenome (GOLD analysis project Ga0272448, IMG submission 202220) | Hot spring sediment microbial communities from Yellowstone National Park, WY, United States - YNP-CB-019-1 | ecosystem: Environmental > Aquatic > Thermal springs > Hot (42-90C) > Sediment...
GGCGCGACCATTTAACTGGAAATTCACACGAGCTGATTTGGAAGAGCGTCTGCGGATGCTCTGTTAACCCCACATGAACTTATTGAAAGAACCACTAAGTCGCCCTACGGCGACTGGATTTGAACCGACGAAGGTCGGTTTCGCGTTGTTGTTGCAGCGAATTTATTCGCCCAGCAAAACTTGCCCCCAAACTGAAATGCACCCTTCGCGGTTCGCACGTTGTTTGACCTGCGCTGGCTCTCAGGGTAGAATGGAAATGATGATGGGGTGAATCGATTCAGGAGGCGTATGGACAATTCGACCTTCAACGGTTTTCTCGACAAGTACATTCGCCCGCAAACATTTCCGGTCGCGGTGAAGATGTACCAGGATGCGAGCGCGGTGCCGGAGAAAGCAAAACGCCCGACGCGCGATCTGGGGTTTCAGATGGCGATCTGCCAGGCGATTTCGTTCGCGCGGCATTATGGCTGGACGATTGCGCTCGAAGGCGACGAGGTGTCCTGCCCGCTCGCCAAAGTCGTCTTCGGTTTTGCGCCGCTCACCGATTTCTACCTCGACGGGCACGCGTGCGCCGGACTGTACACCGAGACACCGGCGGCGGGCGCGCTGACCGAAGCGCACGTTGACAAGTTCGAGACCGGCGAGTACCGCGCGCTCGTCGCCGCGCCGCTTGCGCGCGCCGAGTACGTGCCAGATGTCGTGATGATCTACACTTCGCCCGCGCAGGTGATGCGGCTGGTCACCGCCGCGCTGTGGAAGACCGGCGGACGCATCCAATCGAGCTTCGCCGGGCGAATCGATTGCAGCGATGGTGTCATTACGACGATGCAGAAGCAAGAGTGCCAGGTGATCCTGCCGTGTTACGGCGACCGGATCTTCGCGCAGGCGCAGGATTACGAAATGGCGTTCAGCATTCCGCGCGCGAAAATCGAAACGGTGGCGGAAGGCTTGGAAGGGACGCACAAAGGCGGCGTGCGTTTCCCCATTCCATCGTACTTGCGTTACAACGCCGAGTTTCCGCCGCAGTACGCGAACGTGCTGACGTCGGAAGGAAAATAATTCAATCCCAGAGAGCACAAGGGACACAGAGAGGAAAAACAAACCTCGGTGTTTCCGATGCTCTCTGTGGCGAATCAGAATTTCAGTATGCGCTTTGATATCTTTACGCTCTTTCCCGAAATCTTTGCCGGCGTGTTCGACGAGAGCATGCTCAAGCGCGCCCGCGCAGCGCGTCTGCTGGAGATCGCACTGCACGACATTCGCGATTACACGACCGATAAGCATCACATCACGGACGATTACCCGTATGCGGGCGGCGGCGGGATGGTGATGAAGCCAGAGCCGGTCTTCGCGGCGGTCGAGTCCGTACTAGGCACTGCGCCGCAGACGCCGGTGATCCTGCTCTCGCCGCAGGGGCGTGTGTTCGATCAGACGATGGCGCGCGAACTCGCGCAGCACGCGCGCCTTGCGCTCATCTGTGGGCATTACGAGGGCGTGGACGAGCGCGTGCGCGAGCATCTCGCGACTGACGAGATTTCGATTGGCGATTACGTGCTGACGGGCGGCGAAATCCCGGCGATGGTCATCGTCGATGCGGTCGCGCGGCTGATCCCCGGCGTCCTCGGCGATCCGAGCGCGCCGGCGCACGATTCACACGCCGCGGGCTTGCTGGAAGGTCCGCATTACACGCGTCCTGCCAAGTTTCGCGGCTGGACGGTGCCGGACATTCTGCTCTCGGGCAACCACGCGCAAATCGCCGCGTGGCGCCGGCGCGAATCGCTGCGCCGTACGTTCGAGCGGCGTCCGGAGTTGCTGAGTCGAGTGGAATTATCAGAGGAAGAGCGAGAATTTCTGAGAGCGCTGGGGTGGCATGCCAATGAAACGTAAAGAGCGCTCACGCGTTACGTTTTAGGTTTTGCGTCGCGCTCGATTTGCGTGAATATGGGTTCCATGTTATAATCTCGCTCGTTCGTCAATTGGCAATCATCAATCATGAAGGGTGGTTTGAAGTGGACCTCGTAGCAGCACTCCATAAAGGCAAAGCGAATGTGCCGGAGCTCAAGCCGGGCGACCGGGTCAAGGTGCACACGCGCATCGTCGAAGGCGACCGCGAGCGCATCCAGGTCTTTCAGGGCACGGTGATGCGCCTGCGCCGGGGCAAGGGCGCGAACGCGAATTTCACGGTGCGCCGCATTGCGTCGCACGGCATCGGCGTCGAGCGCACGTTCCTGCTTCACTCACCGCGCGTGGAAAAGATCGAAGTCGCTGGGCACACGCACGTGCGGCGCGCGCAGTTGTACTATCTGCGCGGGCGGCGTGGCAAAGCGGCGCGGCTGCGCGAAAAGCGCACGGTGGAAGCGGAGCAAGCGCCGGAAGCCGCCGGCGCGACGACGGGAGAATAGGTCAGCGTTTCGCAGACAAATCAAAGCCGGGGTACCTTCCCCGGCTTTTGCATTTGGGAACATGCCTCACGCGAACGTTGACGCTCGAGGAATTGCGATTTATAATTTGGATGCGTTGGAAGATGATGAATAAATCCCTCTTCAGTACTCCGCCAGGCAATCGTTACTTTGAGGATTATGTCGCCGGCGCGGTGCATGAGTTTGGCTCCATTGCGGTCGAGGAAGCCGAAATCATCGCGTTCGCTCAGCGGTACGATCCGCAGGTTTTCCACACCGATCCGGCAGCCGCGCAGCAAACCATCTACGGGGGCTTGATCGCCAGCGGCTGGCTGACCGCCAGTCTGATGATGCGGCTCTTCGCCGATCACTTTCTTTCGCGCGTTGCGAGTCTTGGCTCCCCCGGCGTCGACGAGCTGCGCTGGCTCAAACCCGTACGTCCCGGCGACACGCTCTCGCTGCGCGTGACGGTACTGGAAACCAATCGCTCGCGCTCAAAACCGGATCGCGGCGCCGTTCATTCGTTCATCGAGGTGCTGAACCAAAAGGATGAGGTTGTGATGAGCATGAAGGCGGTGAACTTGTTTCTCTGCCGCGATCATCGATGATGGTTGCATTGGACGATGGCATCGCCGATTCCCACCCTCGCCTTTGAACACGCCTGCTGGTCGCGTCGCCGCGCGCGCGTCGCCGGCATCGACGAAGCCGGGCGCGGCGCGTGGGCGGGTCCCGTCGTCGCCGGCGCGGTGATCCTGCCGCGCGTGCGGCACATCAAAGACTGGTGGACTGACGCCGCACTGCGCGAGCTCGCCCACGCGCGCGACTCGAAACTCCTTTCGCCCGCGCAGCGCGAGCGGCTGATCCAACCGATTCGCGCGGCGGCGCTCGCATGCGCGACAGGGCTGGCGACGCGCGAGGAAATCGATACGCTCGGCATCGTGCCGGCGACGCGGCTCGCGATGCAGCGCGCGATCGATGGATTGGGGGTCGCGCCGGACGCGCTGCTGATTGATGCGGTGAAACTGCCCGCGCTCGCGCTGCCGCAGCAATCGATCATTCACGGCGATCAGATTTCGCTCTCCATCGCCTGCGCGTCGATTCTGGCGAAAGTGACGCGCGATCACCTGATGCTCGAGATGGACGTGCGGTTGCCGGGGTACGCGTTCGCGCAGCACAAGGGGTACGGCACGGCAGCGCACCGCGCGGCGCTCGACGCGCTCGGCGCGTCGGCAGAGCATCGCGCGAGTTTTGCGCCCATAAAAAACCTGGCGCAGATCTCTGAGCGTTCGCAAGCATAAAAGTCGGAAGGCGGAAGGTTTTCATCCTTCCGCCTTCCGACTTTTAGATCGCGTTGGGGTCGCGCAGGAACCGAAACACGGTCAGAATCATGATCTTGAAATCGAACCAGAGCGACCAGTGTTCGATATAGTACAGATCGTACTTGGTGCGTTCGAGGATCGAGGTGTCGCCGCGCAAACCGTTCACCTGTGCCCAGCCGGTGATGCCGGCTTTTTCCTGATGGCGTTCCATATAGCGCGGCACCTTGCGCCGGAACTCTTCGACGAACACGGGGCGCTCCGGGCGCGGACCGACCAGACTCATGTGTCCCAGAAACACGTTGATGAAATTCGGCAGTTCGTCCAGCGAGTACTTGCGCAACCAGCGTCCGATGCGGGTGCGGCGCGGATCGTCTTTCACTGCCCACACCGGCCCCGTCTCCGCCTCCGCGTCCCTGACCATCGAGCGGAACTTGAAGCAGGGGAAGGGCTTGGCGTCCAAGCCCATGCGCTCTTGCGAATACAGCGCCGGACCCGGCGAATCCAACTTGACCAGTAGCGCGATGAGCAGCAAGAGCGGTGAGATGAAGACCAGCACGATCGCGCTGATGAGGACATCGACGATGCGCTTGAGTGTCAGGCGCCAGCCGCGCAGCGCGACGTCCCGCATCGTCAAGAGCGGCAAGCCGTTCAAGTCGCCGACGTTGACTTCGGACGCCATGATCTGGAACACGTCCGGGAAAATTTTGATACTGACGCGTCCGTCCTCGCAGTGCGAGATCACGGAGAGCAGTTCGTTGTGCGACGCCTCTGGCAGTGCGATGATCACTTCGTCGATGCGGTCGCGAGTCACGATGTTGCCCAAGTCGTCCGTCCGGCCCAGGACGGGCAAGCCGGAGACCGTCTGCCCGACGCGTTCGTCGTCCAGGAATCCGACCGGGCGATAGCCGAGTGAAGGCGAGCCGAGGATTTTCTCCAGAATCAAATTGCCGGCTTCGCCCGCGCCGACGATCAGCACTTTCGATTCGCCCCAGCCGCGCGCGTACAGCGCCGATCGCACCGTGTGATGCACGATGCGCCCCAGCCCGACCAGCAGCAGCGCGCAGATCCAAAAGAGGACGATCATCGTGCGTGGGTAATCGACCTCGGTGCGGTAGATGAACGCTGTCAGCGCGACGCCGGCGATCACGCCGATCGAAACCGCTGGCAAAAGCGCGTACAATTCGTCCAGCCGCGACATCGCGCGACCCAGGTGGTACAGCTTGTAGAAAAAGAAAACCACGACGAGCGCCGCCGCGCTCAACACCATCATGCCGACGTAGCTGGTGAACGGGAGGACGATTTGGTTGGGATTGGTCGTGTCGATGGGGCGTAGCAGATAGGCAAGGAGAAACGCGAGGCAGGTCATGACCGCGTCCAAGCCCAGCAACGTTACGGCGAAAACCAGATTCGCGTGCCGTTTCATCGCGACGCCTCGGTAACGGGCTGTAGTTCCGCCCGGTTTGGCGCGGGGGGCAGCGGTTGCAACATCTCGCGCACGAGTTTCGCGCCGCCCTTGAACGCCAGTCCGAGACTCATCAAGCCGTGGAGCCAGATCGGCGTCTGCTGCCGATAATGTTTGCGATAGAAAATGTACGCGGCGCGCCAGAATTCGTACTGGGCGCGCGCCGAGGTGCGGCTGGCTTCGCGTTTATAGTGGCGTACTTCCACCGCGGGGTTGTAGTACACTTTCCAGCCGCGCTGCTTGATCCGCAGCGCCAGGTCGAGGTCTTCGCCGTACATAAAGTATCTCTCGTCGAGCAGCCCGGCTTGCTGCAGCGCGAGGGTGCGCATCATCATAAACGCGCCGACGACGGAATCGACTTCGGCGACCTGGTTTTCGTCCAGAAAAGTCAGATTGTAGCGCGCCACGCGCCGGCTCTTTGGAAATCGCGCGTCCAGCCCCAGGACGTGGTAGAGCGCGAGTTCGGGCGATGGAAAACTGCGCCGGCACGCGAGGTCGAGCCGGCCGTCCGCCATCACCAGTTTGGGTCCTACGATACCGGCGTCCGGCTGCTGCTCGAAGAACTCGATGACGCGCGCGAGCGCGTCGTCCGGCAGGACCGTGTCCGGGTTGAGCAGCAAAACGTACGGGGGCGCGGGATCGAGCGAGAGGAGCGCGCGCAAACCCAGGTTGTTGGCGTACGAATAGCCGCCGTTCGTCGCGCTTTCGATCACGCGGACCGCTGGGAAGGACTGGCGCACCATCGCCGCGCTGCCGTCGGTCGAGCCGTTATCGACGACGTAAGTCACGAACGAAACGCCGCGATTGGCTTGCAGCGATTGCAGGCAATCGCGCAGCCGCTCGCGGGTATTGTAGTTCACGATCACAATGCCCAGATCCATCGCAAAACAATTCTAACACACTATCCAAGGACGGTCAAAATCGGGCGCGCGCGGACACGCGCGCATCGTTCAGCGTGTTCTGTCGCGCCGGCGCAGTACCATTTGCTATTTTCCCGCGACTCTTATACAATGCGCCGCGTAATTCATTCCAGTCTGGAGCGAAGGCGTGCAGACCATCGTGTTCATTCACAGTCGGCTCGCGCTCACGGCGATCTTTTACGCGCTGGCGATGGGCATCTGGGCGGCGTGGAGCTACTTTCGCGGAAGCGGTGTCGGTTCAAACTATTGGGGCGCGCTCGTCATCGGCGAGATGGTGATGCTCGCGCAGGGTGTTATCGGCGTGATCATGGTCGTATCGGGGAAGATGCCGGCGGACGTGATCCATTTTCTATACGGCGTCCTGGTCGCGCTATCGTGGCCGGGCGTCTATGTGTACACCAACGCGCACGCCGGACGCCGCGAAGCCGCGATCTACGCGCTCGTCTCGTTCTTCATCTTCGGTTTGGCGGTCCGCGCGATCATGACCGGCGGCACGCTGACGCCCTGAGCGTCACGGCACCAGTTCCGGTCCCTTGTCGCGGAACGCGTTGACGAATGATTGGAGCGCCGCCTCGTTCACTCCATCGCACGTCAGCAGGTGCGTCCACGCGGTCGCAGCAACTTTCTCGCTCGACGGCAGCGCGGGATACGGCGCGAGGATCAGATGATACGCGTCGCGCTTGACGAAATCGGTCAAGCGCTGAACGTCCGCCGCCGACAACCCGTTGTATTGAATCACAATTCCGCCGTGTTCGAGATTATGAACGAGCTGTTCCTGGAATTGTTGAGCGGTGTAGATGCCCCAGTCCTGCGGATTCGCCCAGTGCCAGCCGCTCGTCGGCGGGTTGGAGTTGTACGGCGGATGCGGCTGACCCGGACTGATGTGATCGCGACTTTGTTCTGCAAACGTCTGCACGGCGCTGCACGTCGCCGAACCATTGGCGGCTTGAGCGACCTGGGGCGCGGGCGCGTTGAGCGCACCGCTCGCGATCACCAGCAGTGCGATCACGATCACCGCCGCGGCGATCCCTCCGCCGATCCAGAGCGTGCGTTGCTGCCGCTGCTTTCTGCGCACTCGCTCTTCTGCTTGCTTTATCCGTTCCCGTCGAGTTGGCATATTACTCCTCGAAATATTCGATCAATTCACTGAGCGTCTGCACCCGCGCGCCGTTCCAATCGCGGTGCTGATTGAGTCGATCCACCAGAACTGCGGCGATGCCGGCGCGCTGGGCGCCCTCAATGTCATGAAACATACTATCGCCGATGTATACGATTTCCGACCGCGGTCGGTTTGCCGCGCGGACCATGAGATCGAAAATGCGCGGGTTGGGTTTTTCCACGCCGGCGATCGCTGAGACGACAAAGAACGCGAAATAGCGATGCACGCCGACCCGGCGCAGCACGTCCTCGCAGTTCGGGGAAAAGTTGGAGAGAATCCCCAAGGTGTATCCGCGCGCGGTCAGCGCGTCCAACGTCGGAATGACATCGTCGAACACCGTTTCGAATTCGCCGCGCTGAAAGTGGGCGCGGATGTTCGCCGCTGCGGCGGACACGTCGGTGGTGACGCCCAGGCGACGAAATCCTTCGCTGTAGAAATCGTTCCAGAAACCCTCGCCGTTGTCCGTTTCGAGACTGATCAGCCGCTGCCGCGTTCGCATCGGCAATTCGCGTTCTAGCTCGGCGACGACCGCGCGTGCGTGCGCGGCGTCGAGCGATGCGCCCAGTCGCGCGCCGGCGTCCACGTACGCGCGCGCGAGCGCATCGAGATTAAAGCGGAGCAGCGTGCCGCCCACATCGAAGACCATGGTCGAATAATGGCTCATTCCCATCCCCGATTGAACGTGCTCGATTCTATCCAATCTGCGCGGCGGTGTCAATCGCGTTTTCGAGTCATTATTGACAAATCGTGCCGGTTCGTGGTATTTTATAATCAATTGACCAAATGTCAGGCGTGTCGATTTTTCCCGGGTCGCCAACCGTTCCAATGCCTTTCTCGCCGGCAGCCAGATGGGACGCGACCTCTGCAAGGAGGCAGAAAATGGAAAAACCATGGCTCAAGTTCTACGAACCGAGCGTGCGCCCCAACCTCGAGTACCCCCCAGTCCCTATGTACTCCTTCCTCGATGAAGCGGCGAGCAAATATCCCGAGCGGACCGCAACGATCTTTGGGAACGTGGTGCACCAACTGGGCGGCGCGTTGATGGATGCGAAACTTGCGTACAAACAGCTGAACGAGCAAGTCAATCGGCTGGCGAATGCGCTGACCGCGATGGGTGTCAAGAAGGGCGACCGCGTGGCGCTGTACCTGCCGAACTGTCCGCAGTACATCATCGGCTATTACGCGACCCTGAAAATCGGCGGCATCGTCGCGCCGAACAACCCGCTCTACGTGCCGCGCGAACTAGAATTTCAACTGAACGATTCCGGCGCGGAGACGATCATCTGCCTTTCCCGTTTTTATCCGAACGTTCAAAAGGTCCGCGCGACGACCAAGTTGAAGAACGTCATCGTCACCAACGTCAAAGAGTACTTCCCGCCGATCCTGAAGACGCTCTTCACGCTCGCGGTCGAAAAGAAAGAGGGACATCGCGTCACGCTCGACCCGGGAGACCGCTGGCTCCAGGACGTGCTCGCCGCCGCGCCGGCGACCAAGCCGAACGTCGAGGTCAAGCCGGAAGACACCGCGGTGCTGCTCTACACGGGCGGCACGACCGGCGTCCCGAAAGCCGCCGAGATCACGCACAAGAACTTGGTCGCGAACGCGTTGATGGCGCGCGAGTGGATTGTGCGACCGAACGGCGGACAGGATGCGATCCTGACGGCACTGCCGCTCTACCATTCGTATGCGATGACGACGTGCATGAACCTGGCGGTCGTGCTTGCCGCATCGATGATTCTCATCCCCAACCCGCGCGAATTGGATCATGTACTCAAGAGCATCGATCGACACAAGCCGACGATGTTCCCCGGCGTGCCGACGATGTACGTCGCGATCAACAATTATCCGGACCTGAGCAAGTACAATCTCAAATCGATCAAAGCGTGTGTCAGCGGCGCGGCGGGTCTGCCGGTCGAAGTGCAGAAAAAATTCCAGGATTTGACCGGCGCGCGTTTGGTCGAGGGTTATGGCTTGAGCGAGGCGACGCCGGTCACGCATGCGAATCCGGTGTTCGGCGAGAACCGCATCGGCACGATCGGCATTCCGTGGCCCGACACCGAAGCCAAAGTAGTGGACATCGAGACCGGCAAGATCGAGATGCCGCCGGGCGAACCGGGCGAACTCATCATCAGGGGGCCGCAGGTGATGAAGGGGTACTGGAACAAGCCGGAGGAAACGCGCCAGACGCTGCGCGACGGCTGGCTGTACACCGGCGACATCGCCGTGATGGACAAGGACGGCTACTTCCAGATCGTCGATCGCAAGAAGGACATGATCATCGTCGGCGGGTTCAACGTGTACCCGCGCGAGGTCGAGGAAGTGCTGTTCCAGCATCCGAAAGTTTTGGAAGCGACAGTGGCGGGCGTGCCGGACCCAAAGAGCATCGAGCGCGTCAAGGCATACATCGTCCTCAAACCGGGACAGACGGCGACGGCTGAAGAGATCATGGAATTTTGCAAAGAGCGTCTGACCGGCTACAAGCGTCCGGCAATCATCGAGTTCCGCGATTCGCTGCCCAAGACGATGGTGGGCAAGATCTTGCGGCGGCAGTTGGTGGCGGAGGACAAAGCCAAAGCCGCAGCGGAGAAACCCGCCGAGCCCAAAGAGAAAACGCCGGCGTAACAAGAATAAGAATCCCGCGATATGCGTCGCGGGATTTTCGTTTTCCAGGTAAAAGAATCTTAACCGCTTTGTCACATATGGGTATATATGATTTGTCACCTATTTTTTGTGGAAATTGTCTAAGCCCTTGAGACGGACGAAGCGATCTTTGCGCCGGTTGCGTCGCTGTAGCGCACGACTCATCTGCCGTTGTTGATCGGCTACGTCTCGTGGAGCGCTGCCGACCAGGACTTCATCCTGCAACACACCAAACACGGTTTCAAGTGGATTGTCGTCTGGGCTGCCTTTGGGCAATGAGAGCCAATGAATTTTCAAACGGCGCATTTCTTGCCGACTAGCAACACAGTGTTGGGGATGGGGCGTGTCCGCATCGAGAATTACCAAGATGTATTGATGCGGATACCATCGGCGAACCTGCTGCATGAACTTGATGAACTCAACTGAACGGCTGCGTTCGTGGAATTTCCACCGTACCCGACCGTGAAAGAGTTCATAGGCAGCAAACAGATAATACTTGCCGCGTGTCGGTGGATACGTGCGGAGCACCACACGCTTTTCGCGGGTCCAACGGTAGCCGCCGTAGCGTTTGACAGTGATCGGACCTTTCTCATCCATGAACAAGACCACGCTGCCGCGGGGCAAGTGCCGAATCACGAAGGAAATTCGGGCTAAGATGGCCGCGCGGCGCGGGTCTTCACTGAACACCTTGCGCTTGATCCGTCGGAAATGTATGTCGTTTTTTTTAGAATGCGCCGCAGGTGCTCACGACTGATGTGACGCCCAAGTTTACGGCGTTTGGTAATGAACCATTGCAAGCGTGCGAGTGACCAGGTGCCGTAGTGCAGACCGTACTCGGCGGGGGCGTGTTCGGCAATCGTGACGATCTGACGTTCGATACGGTATGAGATGCGACGTTTAGGTCCACCTTTACGGCGTTCGGTGATCCAATGGAGACGGCGACGATTGAAACGGCGGACGTAGTCTCGGATCGTATTCGGATGCCGGTCAAACAGTCCTGCCACTTCCTTGGCGATCGGGATGGCGCAAAGAGACAGGATGACTTCGATGCGTTGCCGCACAATACGATCTGTCGTTTGTTGCAGTAAGATCAGCAGGGCGCGTAATTCTTGACGCGTCGGTTTGTGAAAGTGCAGTCGGCGAGCCATCTGAGGACCTCCTGATTGGTGTCCTCAGCATTGTAACAAAAAATATGTGACAATTGTAAGTTACCCATATGGGACAAAGCGCTTAAATCTATCACGCCCGGGTTCATTGCCGCGCTTGTGGCTTGCACATAGTTTAGGGATGAGCCACCCGATTTTCTGAACTGTCGCAACAGTAACCCGTCTGATTGGAAAAGGCAGGTTCTTTCTACATGTTCATCACTTCAATCGCATCCCCCACGCGCATCTCGCCGCCTTCGATCACGCGCGCCAGCATCCCGCGCTGCCCTTCCATCGCCGCGCGCAACCCCGGCTGGATGTCATCGATGAAATCGCACGGCGTGCATGACTTGGTTATCTCGAACACCGCGCCGCCCACGCGCAGGCGCGTGCCCGCCGCGAGCGCCTTCAGCTCGATGCCGCGCGTCGTGATATTTTCACGGACGCGTCCCGCGGCCAAGCCAAACGCGGCGAGCGTTTCCTCATCCATGAACAGTACTTGACGCGTGCTGCCCTGCCGCGCGTGCACGTCGCCTTCCAGTCCCAAGTCGGCCATGGCGCGCAAGCATTCTTTGACTTGCATCGGCGCGCGGTGTGCGGGGCAGATTTGCAGACTCGTTACTGTACCGCGGCTATTATTCATTCGAGACCCCCTCTATTGAACCGCCAAGAGCGCAAAGGTCGCAAAGGTTTTTCCTCCGCGTTCTTGGCGTCCTTGGCGGTTAATCTTTCGGCAGGATTTCCCAATTCTTTTCGCGCGCGAGCGCGGCGAGTTGCGCGTCGGGGTACACCGCGACTGGATGCCCCACCATCTCGAACAGCGGGAGGTCGCTGATCGAATCGGCGTAGGCATAACTCGCGCTCAAATCCACGTCGATACCGCGCGCGTGCAGAAACTCGCGCGTCAAGCGATCTTTTTCGATGCCCATGCACACGCGCGGGCTGACCCTGCCGCTCAAGCGCCCATCTTTCATCTCGATGTCGGTACCGACCGCGCCGGTCACGCCGAGCGGCGCGGCGAGTTTTTGCAGCGCCGGTGTGAGCATCGCCGAAACGAGGACGACGATATGTCCCCGCGCGACATGATCGCGCAGAATCGCCAAAATGTCCGCGCGCGCGGTCGGCTGGATGAATTCCTCCGCGATCCAGCGAAACGCCGCGTCACCTTCCGCCGCGCTCCAGCCGCGCAAGATAACACCCATGTTCGAGACCCAGGGTTTGCGGAAACTTTCTTCGCTGATCAACCGCGCTTTGCGGAGCCAGTACAACGGCATCAGCGCGGCGTAATACAAGCGCACCTGATTTTTGCGTCCGTGCTCCGCGGCGTACTGCATCAAGCCGCGCCACATGTGCGCCGTGTAGAGTGTGCCATCCACATCGAAGAATGCGCCAATCGCCATGCGTCATCCACCTCGTTGAGTTAGCGCGATTATAACACACAACGCGCGTGACTCGCAATCCGGTTTTGTTTGTGATATAATTTGGGTAATTCATCTCCAGGAGGCTGACGGTGGCTATCAAACTCACGTGGTACGGGCACGCGTGCTGGAGCATCGAGACGGCGCATGGCACGCTGCTCATCGATCCATTCCTTTCCGGCAATCCGGTCGCGCCGATAAAAGCCGATCAGGTCAACGCCGATTTCATCCTCGTCTCGCACGGGCACGGCGATCACCTCGGCGATACGATCGACATCGCCAAGCGCACCGGCGCAACGGTGCTCGGCAATTTCGAAATCGCCGGCTATTGCGAAGGGCAGGGCTGCAAGGCGCATCCACTACACATCGGCGGCAGTCGCGAGTTCCCGTTCGGTCGATTGAAACTGACGATCGCGCACCACGGCTCGTCGTTCCCGGACGGGCGGTACGCCGGCAACCCCGCTGGCTTTTTGCTCACCATCGATAAAAAGAAAATCTACGATGCTGCCGACACGGGCCTATTCTACGATATGAAATTAATCGGCGAAGAAGGCATCGACATCGCGCTGCTGCCGATTGGCGACAACTTTACAATGGGTCCCGACGACGCGCTGCGCGCGGTGAAATTGATCAAGCCGAAAGTGGTTATTCCCATGCACTATAACACCTTCGATCTGGTGAAACAAGATCCGCAATCATTCGCGTCGCGCGTCAAGAAAGCGCTGCCGAAAACCAAGGTCGTCGTGCTGCAACCGGGCGAATCGTACGAACTCAAATAGATTCGGTGATGGGGTAATTCGGTGATTAGGAAATTTCCGAATCGCCCAATCACCCAATCACCGGTTTACCCAAATTCTTTCAACGAGGAGAGAACCACATGGAGATCAAAACAGTTGGCGTCGTCGGCTGCGGGTTGATGGGCAGCGGCATCGTCGAGTTGATCGCGAAGAACGGCTACCAGGTCGTCGTCCGCGAAATCAACGACGATTTTTTGCGCAAAGGACTGGAACGTATCAAGGGTTCGATGGCGCGCGCGGTCGACAAGGGCAAGCTGTCCGCGGCGGACCGCGACGCGACCTGGGCGCGCATCAAGGGCACGACGAACATGGATGACCTCGCTGAGGTCGATCTGGCAATCGAAGCCGCGATCGAGAATCTGGAACTGAAGAAATCGATCTTCAAGGAACTCGATCAGATCACGCGTCCGGACGTCATCCTCGCATCGAACACGTCGTCGCTCGCGATCATCGAGATGGCGAGCATGACGCGCAAGCCGGACAAGGTGCTCGGCTTGCATTTCTTCAACCCGGTGCCGGTGATGCCGCTCCTCGAAATGGTGCGCACGTTCCTGACGAGCGAGGAGACGTACCAGACCGCGCGCCAGTTCGGCGCGGGGCTGGGTAAGACGGTCATCGTGTCCAAGGACGCGCCGGGATTCATCGTCAACGCGCTGCTCGTGCCGTACCTGCTCGACGCGGTGCGGATGTACGAGAACGGCTTTGCGACGAAGGAAGACATCGACACCGGCATCCGTCTCGGCTTGAATCATCCGATGGGACCGCTGACGCTCCTGGATTTCGTCGGCTTGGACACGACGCTCTTCATCGCCGACGAGATGTACAAGGAATTGAAAGACCCGCGTTTTGCCGCGCCCGCACTGCTGCGCCGCATGGTGACCGCGGGGTATATGGGGCGCAAGAGCGGCAAGGGATTTTACGATTATTCCAAGTAGAGGCGACCCGCCGGGGCGTCCCTACGGGAAAATCTATGCGCATCGACCATCGCCTCAACCACGAACTCCGCCCGGTGAAGATCACACCGGGCTTTATCGATTATCCCGAAGGCAGCGTGCTGATCGAAGCCGGCAAAACGCGCGTGCTCTGCGCGGTCAGCATCCAGCCCGGCGTCCCCCACTGGCTCGACGGGCGCGGGCAGGGCTGGCTCACTGCCGAGTACGCCATGCTGCCGCGCGCGACGCACACGCGCACGCCGCGCGAGACCACGCCGAGCGCGCGCTCGCAAGAGATCAAACGGCTCATCGGGCGCTCACTGCGCGCGGCAGTGGATTTGCGCTTGATCGGCGAGAACACGATCACCGTCGATTGCGATGTGCTGCAAGCCGACGGCGGCACGCGCACCGCGTCGATTACCGGCGCGTACGTCGCCCTCGTCCTCGCGCTGCGCAAGATGATCGCCGAAAAGACCGCGTCGCCGCGCGCGCTCAAGACCGCGGTCGCCGCGGTCAGCGCCGGCATCGTCGGCGGCGAAGAAATGCTGGATTTGTGCTACGCCGAGGACTCGCGCGCCGAAGTCGATTTCAACGTCGTGATGACCGCCGAAGGCAAGTTCATTGAGTTGCAAGGCACGGCGGAGGGCGAGCCGTTCGCGCGCGACGCGATGGACCGCATCGTCAACCTGGCGCGCGCGGGAATTCAGGAACTCTTCAAAATTCAGGCAAGCGCTCTATGACGCGGCGCGGTCGAACCATTGGGTTGGCTCTGGCGTCCGGCGCAGTCGTGATCGGAATCGGATTGTATCTCGCGTCATCCGGCGCGCTCGGCGCGCGCGCGCCGCAAGTTGAACGCGCCGACGCTGCACCGGTCGTCGCTCTTCCAGCGCCGACCCAGCCGCCCGCGCACACGATTCCTCCGAGTGCCGCGCCTGTTCCCACAGCCTTCGCCACCCCCACTCCGATTCACCGCGCGGAGATCGACCTCGCTTCCATCACGCCCACCCCCAGCCCTACCCCGGTTTCAGTGTACTCCGCATTCGATTTTCTGCGCGACTATCTCACCAATCGCACCTATCCCAACAGCATCGACGGGACGCCCTGGGAGAATTCCTCTGTCAACATCCAACAGTATCAGCAGCCGCTGGGCGGCGTGTCGTACTGGGATTTTTGGAGCGAGCACGAGAACTGGGACTCGCCGTTTTACATGTATCAGGACGATAACGGCAATTGGCATCCATATCAAACCGTGAGCACGCAAAATGCTGCGGGGCAAAATGTCCACGCGTACCTTTTGGTGGATCGAAAGGGACCGGGCGTGATGGACAAGATTTGGTTCACCGAAGACGCGGTCTGGATGCTGACGACGGAGCAGTCGCGGAAAGATGTCGGTCCAATTCCCGATATGCAAGATTTTATCGAGTGGGGCGATCTGGAGAAACTGGGAAATCTGCGGATCGAAGTGGACGATCAGACCACGTACGATGGCGCGATCAAAGATTGGTTTTCTGGTCAAGCGCTGGGGTTGACGCCGGCGCTCGCGCAGATTCTGACGTGGCGGCATCGCGAGTACGGCTCGAGCGGCAGCCTCGTTCCGATTCCGTACCAGCAGCATCTGCGCGTCTTGCTCTACGGCGGCAGCAAAAAGCCCAAATGGTTTATGGCGACAGGCGTGCGATTTCCAGAGACGACGCGCATCCAAGCGTTTGAGAAATCCGATCTGCCGATCGCGCAAATGACGCGGCTGGCGCAAAACGTCCTGCAACCGGAAACGTACATCGATTCGCTCGGCGGCGCGCGCGTGTTCACGCTGCAAGCCGACGCGCGAAACCCGGCGGCGATTCGCTTCACCGGCACGGGCACGGTCAGCGCGCTGCAAATTCTGATTCCCAAGGACGCTGATCCAACGCCATTGTGGCTGCGCGTCACGTACGGCAGCGCGGTCGGCATCGATCTGCCGCTGGTCGCGTTCTTCGGCGATCATTCGCATCTGGTGCTGCATCGCTCGACGCCGCTCGGCGCGGTGGAATCGACCGACGGCTATCTTTTCTACTCCAACCTGCCGATGCCGTTTCAAGACGGCATGACGATCGAACTGGAGAATCGCGGCGCGCGCGCCATCGACGTGACCGTACGCGTCGCGGTCTCGCGCGATGCGAACGGCGCACAGTTGCGCGTGTTGTATCGACCGGCAGAAAAGTTATCGGTTTACGGACCCGATTATCGCGTCGAGTTGCCGGGCGATGGGAAACTGGTCGGCTTGGTGCTGGTCAGCCAAGACCAGGGGCTGGACGCGATTCCCAAGATCATCGATCCGAAAACCGGCGCGGAGGACACGGTCAAACGCGCGTGGCCGATGGGCTATCTCGAAGGCAATCTGATGCTGAAGGACGGCGCGGGGCACCACCGGCTGTACGGCGGTCAGGAGGATTGGGCGGACGGTGGGTTTTATTTCAATCGCGGCTATACCAGCCCGCCCGGCGGATCGAATCGCCCGTTTGGTGGAATCTTGCGCTACAAGGACGGCCGCGATGGATACGCGACGATCTTTCGGTACTTTGACGATCTGGCGGCGTTTCGATTTCAGAATGGGCTGCAAATGGATTTCGGACACGGCACGTGGGATAATAATTTCCCGGTCCAGTACGGCGTGACCGCGTATTACTACGAGGAA
>Ga0272448_1004088_pt1 | contig 16856 bp, 9 predicted proteins | sample YNPCB0191_FD_202220 | JGI IMG/M metagenome (GOLD analysis project Ga0272448, IMG submission 202220) | Hot spring sediment microbial communities from Yellowstone National Park, WY, United States - YNP-CB-019-1 | ecosystem: Environmental > Aquatic > Thermal springs > Hot (42-90C) > Sediment...
TTTCAGAGTATGCAGGCACAGGATTTGACTGGACATGGAATCCAAAGGGCTCAATTGAGGCAAAGGCAAATATTGACACACTGGAAGGCAGGATAAAGAAGGCGGACATCGGGAACGCAGAGCCAGTAATGTACATTCTCATCCAGCGTGCGGATGGGAGCATGGGCAGAAGCATGATTCCCATGGATAAGCGCATGCATGGCGTATCCGTGACCCAGACAGGTATAGCATCTGAAATCATCGAGCCAGGCACGGATGCTCAATTGCTCACATTCAATGTGCGTGCATACGGCAAGGATACCGTGCTCACCAGCATCAACATAAAGCGCACGGGTGCATACGATGGAGCATTAAGTGTGAAGGTAGTGGATGAAAGTGGTGCTGAGGTCGGTAGCACTGAGATTGCAGCTGGCTCGAACAGTGCGAGCGTAAGCATGGGAAGGACCATCACAAAAAATGCGGATGCCATGTATAGTGTGTTGGCTAATGTGAGTGGTGTGGCAAACAACTCAGTAGGTGTGGAGATTGTATCTGCGGTTGCAGACGGCACTGTAAAGATTGATGGAAGTTCGAGAACGGTGTATGTGGGAGAACCGCATGGCATCATCATAGATGGTGCATTTGGTGACTGGACAAACATACCCGCATCATGGGACCCGAACGATGATGTAGCAACGCCTGCAAACCTGCCAGTTAATCCAAACCTCGACATAAATTGCACAAAGCATGCAAATGATACCGCAGCCGCGTACTTCTATGCGAAGGTGAATGGTGACACAATCCTGGCTGGATTGACACAGATGTACAGGGGTATTGTGGTGCCTGGCAATGGCACAGGTCCTGCAATTGAAACAATGGATGCGTACGACTATGCATACATCAATTTCACGGTCGGCGAGATATACAAGGAGTACTCAATACAGATTACTGGCAAGAACGGAGAGGTGTTGAGCAAGAAGGTGCTGGAGCATGACATCGGCTCTGGTAATCCCTGGACAGAGAATGCCACACTCACCGAGCATTTAACGGTTGCATGCAGTGGTGGCGAGCTTGAGCTTGGCATACCGTTTACAGATGGCAACATCACAACCTACACCGTGACGATGACTGACTGGCAGGGCAAGGACGCAACATCAGTTATTGTGGCACAGCATGAGAGCGACCCGTTTGGTAGCGGTAAGGTCGGCGTGTTCGAGTTCTCGCAGGACGCACTGATTGCAATAACCCTCGGTTTGCTGATGGTCATCGCCCTTCGCAGACGCAAATAACTGCTCTTCTTTTTTTTATCTGGTCTTTGCAGGAGGATGTCGCAGATGTTAGTTGCACTCAGCACCTGTTTTTGTTAGTTGAGTTGTGCAAGCATCAAGATGACGCAAATTCATAAATACCCGCACATAATCATTGGAGCATGCAATTGAATTACCCGCCACCGTTTGTTGGGAGAGACGCAGAATTTGCTATTCTGAAACACAAGGTAGAGGACACGCTTGCGGGTAATGGTTCAACCGTCTTCATCGGTGGTGAGTCGGGTGTCGGCAAGACCAGATTAGCTGAGGAAATCATCGCCCATGCAGTTAAAACAAATTTCCAGTGTTTTAGGGCACAGTGTGTGCCAGAAAGCACTACGCCATTTATGCCAGTGCTGGAGATTTTGAAGGATGCACAACTGGAGCACCTGATTTTGCAAGAAAAACCACCAAAACTGGAAAGCATATATTTAGTCACCGAAGGAGGAATCGTGATTGCAAAGTGTGAGAGGCGGGAAACGATTGATGCAGACATCTTCATGGGCATGGTCACCGCTGTTAAGACATTTATAACTGATTCGATCAGCAAAATACGCAAATCAGGAGAGATTGCAGATGACATTGAGGTCCTGACGCATGGAGCATTCAACATTGTAAATGTACCGGGCAAAACGCTGAATCTCATCGCAATCACCACAGGTCGAGAAAACGAATATCTTATATCTGACATGAAGGAACTGATTAAAGAAATCGAGACAAACTATGCCTCAAAAGAAAAATGGGATAAGGATGAGAATATCATAAGCACCATTGAACAGAAAATAAACGCACTTATCACCGATGGAAAGTACGAAGGTATTGAATATACTGCAGACACAAAAATCCGTCAGACAAACATATTTGAAAATATCCTGCGTGCACTTAAACGCAAATCTGAAAATGCACCTGTGTTAATTTTTGTCGATGACCTGCAGTGGATAGACACCTCATCGCTGGCATTACTGCATTACCTTGCAAGAAACATCAGGAAAAACAAAATACTGATACTCGGCACATACAGAATTGAAGACATCCTTCCAAAGCCAGATGGAACACAACACCCTCTGGCCAATGCAATGCAAATAATGAACCGTGAAGGTTTACTGGATAAACTGGAACTTAAACGATTTGATGTGCAATCCTGTGCGTTACTGATGTCAAAGATGCTGGGGACAGATGTCTCACAGGAGTTTGTGGAAGAAATATATAAGCAAACTGAGGGGAATGCATTTTTTGTGCTCGAAACATTGATAAATCTATACCAGGAGAACATATTGAGATATGAAAATGGAAGCTGGAATTTAGACATTCGCTCGTTAAAGATTCCCTCTCGAGTTTATGATGTAATTATACAGCGTATTCAAAGATTGGGGAGAGAAGAGAGGAAAATACTGGATGCGGCAAGTGTGATTGGTGAGAGCTTTAGTGCAGAACTGCTCTCAAAAGTACGGGAGACACCTAAGTTGCAGGTACTGGAAATGCTGGCAGTAATTGAAAGAGAATACAAGATGGTCTGTCACTCAAAAGACAAATACAGGTTTGAACATAGCAAAATCAGAGAAGTGCTCTATCGTGAATTACCCGAAGAATTAAAAGTGGCATACCACGAGAAAGTTGCAATGATATTGGAAGAAGATTATAAAAATGGAAAAACCGTAAATCTACAGGAATTGGTGCATCACTTCTATGTTACAGGAATTAACCAGAAGGTTGTAGAGTATGGACTGATTGCGGGTGCTGAAGCACGGGACAGATTTGCAAACGATGAAGCAGTCGAATTATATAAAACCGTACTTTCAGCACTGGGTGAACAGATCTCAGACCAAAAAATAAGGGTCTGGAATGAGATTGCAGATGTGCTTGAACTGCAGGGCAGGTATGTGGAAGCAATTGAGTACCTCAAGAATGTAATTGTACACGGCGGAGATACAGAGCGTGCCAGAGCCCATTGCAGATGTGCAGACATATACATCAAGAAGGGAGATTACGACAGAGCAATGGAGGAAATACAGGCAGGGTTTGAGCTGGCAAGTGGTGTAGAACTTGCGAAATTGTGGTCTGCAGAAGCAATAATTCACGAACGAAAAGGAGAACATGAACAGGCAATAGCATTGCGAAAGAAGGCACTTGAAATTTTTACAGATGAAAAAGATATTGCAAATGCAGTAAACGGAATTGGAATAAACTTTTTGAACAAAGGAGAATACGATAAAGCGTTAGAGTACTTTTTCAGAAGTTTAGAGATAAGAAATAGAATTCGTGATGTGCGTGGTATTGCATCATCAACCAACAATATTGCACTGGTTTATTATGAAAGAGGCGACTATGACAAGGCAATAAAGTACCATGAAGAAAGCTTAAGGGCAAGTGCAAAGGCAGGTGATGTGCGCGGAATGTCTATTGCATACAACAACATAGGTCTTGTGTACTCGGAACGGGGTGCGTATGAACTGGCACTAAGTTGTTATAAGAAAAGTTTAGAACTGAAAGAGAAAATAGCGGATTTATGGGGTATTTCATCCACATATAACAATATGGGGCATGTATACTGCGAAAAGGGCGACTACGAAACGGCGCTGGAATACAATCAAAAAAGCTTGGACATGCAGGAGAAAATTGGTGATGTGAAGGGGGTTGCGAACTCATACACAAATTTTGGGATAATATATTATGAAATGGGAAAGTATGAAAAAGCAATTGAATATTGTCAGAAGGCGCTGACGATTAGCGAAAAGGTTGGTCTCCCATTTCTTCAAACTACTGCCTATCTTTTCTCTGCCAAATCCTATTTTGAGACCGGGGAGATTGATGCATGTATAAAGGCACTGGAACCTGGAAAATCCAGTGCAATCCAGCATGGTTTAAAAATACACGAGGCAATTGCATATAGCATTGAGGGGAAAATCCTTAATTTACAGCATGAGATAGAAAAAGCCATGGAATGTTATAGACACGCTCTGGATATATTTGAAGAACGGGGACAAAAGGACGGGTATTACTACAGAATTTTATATGATTATGCAAAAATAACGAATGATAGAGCACTGCTTTGTGAGGTACTACAATGGTTTGAGCAGATAGGTAACACACACTGGATTGCAAAAATAAAGCGGGATCTGACAGAAATGGATTCCACCACAGTGCCATCCCAGAACTAAGAAAGATTAAAATACTCGGTAGTAATCTCCTCCACGGTGATTAAAATGGCAGCACAAAATCCTCCACCCGGATATGGACAGCCAATTCCACCGATTCAGCCCGTGCCACCAGCAAAACCCATTGCACCAGCATATGGGCAACCCATGCCACCCCAAATGGAGAAGCCAAGAGAGGAAATTCCAGCGTTTGTATCAAACAAACTCCTGGTGTTGTTTGTGTTCTTTGGAATGATTATGCTTGCAGTGGGCGCAATGATGATACATGTGGCTCCTGAGATAACAAATAAGGACTATTCGATATACAACGCCTCAGAGCAGGCAAAGATGCAGGCACAGGATGCCAGGACGCAGAAGACGGTGACCGATGTAGGGCATGTACTTGCGGATATCGGTGCATTACTTCTTGTCGCATTCATGTTGCTGGCTGCATTGCTTCGTTCAGATTGGTCAGATACAATACGGTTTGGTATCCTGCTTGCAGTTGGTCTGTTCCTGTTAGGATTCGCGTTTGCAATCTGAGGCAGGCAATGAACGGAAAGCCAGACAAAATAATCTTTTTTTCTGCAATTTTTGTTGTTTTTGTAGCGGTTGCTGTTGTTGTAGCCACACATGCAGAAACGAAAACTGGGTATACAAGTCCTGCACAACTCTGGGAAGCAATAGAACATGGAAAGATTGCAAATCAGACCTTCGTGACAATATCTGGCATAATCCATGATGTTGATGACACTGGCATGGGATATTCAATTGTTTATTTTGCTGGTTGCAGTAATCCATTTGTTTGGTATGTTCCAAATACCCATGCAGATGATTACTTAAACAAACAAGTTACCGTCAACGGTTATGTTGTCTACGCTGGCGAACTTGCAGATACGCTTGGTATGGGTGTGGATGGCTGGGTTGTAATGCTCACATCTATGTAATGAGACAAACTACCCATAATTTTCTGGTTTTGATTTCATGAATTCACGCAGCAGAGATGTAGCATATGTACCTCTGCCCAGAGAAAACATGAATTTCACACGATTTTCCATCATCTCCCAGGAAAGATTCTTCACCTCTGCGAAAAGTGCTCTTCTGGTTCCTTTGGAAGATGCCTCAGGTAAATCTGGTATAATGAAATCAACGGGCTTCAGTTTTTCCTCCTCTATCACCTTCCTTTCTATTTCACCTGGTAAATCCTCAGCAAAAAAAGGTTGAGCCCCAAACACAATACCAGATACAACGCATTTTCCTTCAGACCATTTTTTATGAATTGTGGCGTAATTCCCCTGCTTAACCAGAATGTTCTCATTCTCATCTGGAAAGCCATTTTTGATTGGAAGCACGATGTCACCAATCTCCAGTGTATTTCCACCAAATGCCTCTATTCTCCTGCTCAGAATTCTGTTAAATAGATACGACTGGTAGGCGTGAACGAACATCATCAGGAGATTTTTTGGAAGTACGCGAAGTGCACCTGCATAGTCCCCGTGCGTTTCTGCAAGTTTCTGGGCAATACTTCGTTCAAACAACATAGAGTCAGGCATCATCTTAGCAGCATTTGCAAAATCAGATGTTTCAGCAATGTACTCCCGCACATGTTTTGTATCCTCATTCTCGTCTTCCATTGGATTTGCAATGTACATATGCACTGCGGTCTTCAAATCTCCTTTCACAATCTCTCTGCCCACGAGATGTGTGACTGGCCGGTATACACCAAATCGCTGTATTCCAAAAAAGTTTGGAAAGCCCATGTTTTTTTTAATGTGGTCATAGATCTGCTCAATTCGTTCCCTGCATTCTCTGGTTTCAACATCTCTAACAATAATTTCAAAGCTGTTCTCAATCACATCGCCAATTTCAAGCTGTTTTCCCGCCGAATACATCTCCAGAATCTCCACATCCTTCAGATTGAGTTTTCTTACATCTTCAATTCGTGCATCAAACCAGAAATATCGTTCTACAATTGCCCGCTTGTCTTTTGTACCAGCAAACCCAATCCTTTTTCTGCTGATGTGCAATGTCCTTGAGAACTCGCGCACAAGTTTGTTCGTCTCCCAGTTCCTTGTTCTTATCTTCGCAATTGTGTATCTCCCATTTTCCCTTGGCTCTGGCAGTTTTGCGGTCTCACGGACTACAAAATCTTCCGGGACTACCTTCAGATTACCTCCGATACCTGGCAATCCCTGTGTGAGAAACACCTCAATCCCAATATCCTTCTCATTCTGCAACATCTTTATCTGATATGGTCAAGTGAGAATGACCCAATACTGATCTTGTTCTTTGAGAAGTTGTACTGTATCCATGCCCTGGATTGCACATCACAAATACCTTTAACGCTCAGGAATGTCTTCAATTGCTCCAGCTTAAACTCAATGGACCCATCCATCATATGCCCGAGCATCTGAATGTCTGATTCGCTGTGCATGCCAGTTTCTATGGTATAGAGAGCAACCGCTCTATCTCTTTTCCGCTTTCCACAAAATGGCTGGAGAAACTTGAACACAGAGGCGGTATCCAGGTATGCAATAATGGTTGACACAGATTCAAATGTGAGGCGGTAATACTTGTGTTTCTTCTTGAATTCCTTTGCAATGCTGTCCACTGCCTCGCCAATGGCGGTTGTATTTGTTGGCTCATCAATGTATATTGCATTTGGATTATTCGTTTCTTCACCCATGCTCTTTGAGTATGCATCTACATATTTCACAATTCCAATTTTCTCATATTCAGGGAAGCTGGGCACGATGTACATCATTTCCTCGACCAGTGTAGGAATGGACTTATCTGTTATCACAAATATTGCAGGAATTCCTTTTTTAAGTCCCTCTGCCATAAAGAGGTTCATTAAAACCTCCTTGCCAACATGCGGTGGTCCGTTTATAAGGATGTTCGTCCCGAATGGGAAACCACCGTATAGCAGATCATCCAGTCGTGTTATTCCCGTCTTAACCTTATCCTGTTTGATTTCCTGTTCTCGCTCCGCCTCCTTTATTTCAATCTCCTCCGCAATCAATCCTCTCTCCTTCAGCCGGAGTTCTTCAGATTTTGCCTGCAAGTACTTTTCTCGCGCCCTTAACTCCTCCTCCTTCTTTGCAATCTCCGCTTCAAGGTCCTCAAGTCGCCTTTTTGCTTCAATTGTTTTTGTATCCTGTATTTCAGCCCGTACTGCTGCCAGTTTTTTCATCTCTTCCTGGATTTTCTCTTCCCTGAACCTGATATCTTCTTCTCTTCTGTTGTACTCTTCCTCTTTGAATGCCAGTGTGTCCTTGAGCTTGCGCATCTCTTCTTCCTTGAATCTTAGCTCCTCCCTCAATCTTCCAATCTCTGCTTCCTTTAGTGCCAGTTCTTTTTCTTTTGCGGTTAATTCCTGAATCTTTTTGTTCAGTGTTTCCTCAATTTCAGGAACGGATTTCATGCGTAACTCAAGTGCTTCCTGTTCCAGCTTTCTTTCAATTCTTAGATTCTGGTTTTCCTGCTCAAGTTCGATGATGCGCCGCTGAAGTGCACTCTCTTTCTCCATAAACTCCTTTTCCTTCGCAATTATTTCCTCTTCCATCCTCGCCCGCATCTCTGCACTTGCCCCGTTGCTCATCATCCCTGCAGACGCCTCTCTCAGTTCTGCAATTGTTTTGTTTAGTGCCTCAATCTCCTTGTCTTTCGTTGCAATCATGCTCTCGAGTTCTGCAACTCTTAACTCAAGCTTCTTGTATGCCTGGGCGTCCTTCGGCAGTTCCTGAATACCTCGTTCCAGTGCACCTTTAAGTTTTGCAATTTCTTCCTCTTTTGACTTGAGAACAGAAGCAAGTGCTTCCTTCTCTCGGGTTTCTGTTTCAAGTCGTTTTTTAAGTGCATTCAATTCTGCATCTTTGGCCTTTGCCTGTTGTGCCTTAACATACTTTATAATTGCAACTGTGCCCTTCTTAACATGTTCCAGCTCTTCCTCCATCTGCTTTCTCTTCTTTACCTCTTCCTGGAGTTGTTTATTCATCACCGCAGTGTCTTCAATAAGTTTCATCGGGTCAAATGCACCTGTCCTCACTCTATCCATATACTTTGCCATTATTTCTTTCATCGACTCCAGTTCCGCCCTTGTTCTTGCCAGTTCCTCCTCTTTCTGTGTGAGGAGTTTTTCCTTCTCAGCAAGTTGCGTTCCAACTGCATCAAGCCCATGGTCAGAAATCTTCTGTGCAACTGACGCAGTTGCCTTTTCCTCCTCAAGCCACGCACTCAGTGCACTCTCATCTCCGTCAAGCCATTTTTTCAAGCTCTCTACATCGCGTACATTCTCCTTGCTCTGTTTGGGCTTTGTGGGAATCTGGATTTTCTCAGCTGGTTGCGTTTTTGGACCACTGAAAACAACATCTTCGCGTTCACCACTCAACCATTGCTCCAGCATTGCGTCTTCCTTCTGGGATTTCGGCACATTCGGTGCCTGGGCTTCTGATGGGTTCTGCTCAACTGCTTTTGTGTCCGCACTCTCAGCACCCGATACTTTATCCTGGATTCGCTTTGCTTCTTCTTTAGTGAGACCTATACTTACCAGTTCATCAAGCAGTGCATTTTTTATCTCCTCAAGGGTGTCAAATCCATTATCAATGAGAAGTTCTGCTTTTATTCGGGTTATTCCAAACATTTCCACATAAAGTTTTATGGTTTCTTCTCGAGACCCATGGCTAGTTGTGGTCTTAGATACTCCTGCCAGATTAGTGCCACAGTTTGGACACCTGGAGGCGTTTACACTCGTGGTTTTACCACACACTGGACAAACCACTTTATCCGGTTCCGAAATGCCGACGATTTTCGGTTTTTTAGTCATGTGTCCTACCCTTTATGTCCTACCCGTTATTAACAACCCATTTTTAAATATTGTTACAGGATGAATCGTTCCGCATCTACCTGTCTATTCTTGATTCCAAGCGCACTTACCTTGAACTTTTTGCCGCCATAGAGTTCTGCCTCGGTTCTACCAGCGTACAGGGCTGCAGTAATTCTACCCACTGCGTCTGCTTTCATTATGCCCGACCCGCTTGAACCTACTGCAATTATTACATTATGCGTTTCAAATATGTAAGGGTTTGCATCAATTGTATTCATGTCATACAGCCCTGCCCACTTGTTTGATGCCTTCAGCCCGTCGAAAATTGGCATGTACTTTCTCAAGACCTGGTAAATATTGTAATCATAATATTCGTCAGTTGCCTTCGGGTCTTCCTCAAAGCAGTATGGAGCACCGAAATGCTCATGCCCGGATGCCCAGACACTTCCTTCAATTCTATCAACACGAATATATACTGATGCCTTTGGGAATATTGTAAATGGCAGTACACCCATGCTGTTAAATCCATGAACATTTGTGAGCACATTGAGTTTTGGATTTCGTAGAACAAACATCTGTCGCTTCACTGATTTTATCATACAATCAATGCCCACAGGGTCGAGGATCTGGGGTGCCCAGGAATTTGCAGCAATAATTACCTTGTCTGCATTAACGGTATGCCCATTCTTCAATTTCACGCCAGTTATCTCCACATCCTGCCATATGAGTGGCTCACATTCAAGACCCAGTTTCTCTTTTGGTTCCAGCAATGGTTTCTCCACCTCTGTGTTGTATATCACACTGCCGCCCATCTTCTTTACCTCGCCCTCATAAAACCTTGTGAGCTTATCTGCATCCACAAACCCGCATTTTACTCCCTGAATGCCCTTTTCAATCGATTCAAGTCCCATCATCCTTGCCTCTTCGTCATCAGGGTCAATGTCTGTATTTAAATATGGCATCACCTTTTTCAGGTCTTCTTTTTCAAAAAATTTGAGTTCAACACCTTCCTTCATCATGCCTTCGAACACAGTTTTGTTTCTCTCAATCTGAGATGCACTCATAAGCCAGAGATAACCTGCCTGTTCAAGCCCGATATCATAGCCCTTTCTGTGGATGTCCATATAAAAATCAATGCTCGTATCCGCAAGCAACAGGTTGGTTTTTGAGGAAAACACATTTCTGAATGCACCCGCACTCTTTGCAGTGTTTCCCTGTGCACATGTACCAAACTTTTCGAAAACAGTTACATGTTTACCAGGATTTTCACGGAGTATATGATATGCGATTGAGAGCCCAAATATTCCGGCACCAACAATTACAACATCCTGCCTTTCCATGAAACGCTGAAATAATAGAGATATTTTAACCTTTTTCCTCGCTTGCTAGGCCCCTGGGATTGTGAGCAGGTACATCAACTGAAGTGTCCCGCATGTTTTCTCGGGTCCGCACCCTCGCAAGCGTAAAGATTCCACGGTTAGGCTGCTCCCGTCAGGGCCTGACCCGGTTCCCATGGATTAACACAGGTCTGCATCCCTCCAGATGCTTTCCTGTGCTCTCTCACCCTGCAAGACAGACCCTCATTGTCTGCATGCGGCTCCAGCCAAGACCTGCAACCCGCTCCCAGGTGTCGCCCCTGCGTAAAGGCGATTTCAGGTGTAGGGGACGCCTAACCCCCCGGCCAAGCCTAGCAGAACCCATTATTCTATGCATGTATATAATCCCTGCGTTTATCCCTGCGTTTCAGCATGAACGCAGGTAAAAATGGGATTTTAAACTCAAGCTACAGGTGCTACTGTGTTCTACATCGTGAGCCATGCTAATTGACATTACAAACTCGAAAAATGTATATATAGCACAATTTAATATACCAATTCAGTGTATCTACAAAGAAAGGAGGAGAAAAAATGAAGAAAAAGCAAGAAAGCTGGATAGTGAGCTCAGCATTAGCCCTTGTGCTGGTGCTAGTGATTGTATCTACACCATTCTCTGGTGCGGTAAAAGCAAGTGCACCGGAGGGTAGTGCTTCCACATCAAAGGTACCACCGTACGGCGGCGTGTTCAAAATTGGATTCCAGAGGGATTTGTGGGGATTGAATCCGTGTATTGTGAACGATGTATGGTCATGGAATGTGATTGGATTTGTGTATGATAGCCTGGCTAAAACATCGAAAGGAACAATGGAGCCAATTCCATGGACTGCAGAGAGCTGGAGCGAGGACACAGCAGACCACCTGAACTGGACCGTACACATAAGACAGAATGTGAAGTGGCATGATGGACAGCCATTGACTGCAGATGATGTGGTATTTTCCTACAACTTCCTGAGGGATGTTGGCAGGTATATTCCTGCGCTCGAATGCCTTAACTGGACTCCTATTTCCGGTGCCATCGACCCAAACGAAACATACTACTGGGGTGTGCAGAAGGTGGACACATACACCGTTAAATTCAACCTCGTGCACCCCAATCCTACATTCCTGCTGGATACGCTTGGAATCCCATTACTGCCGAAGCACATCTGGCGTTACCACTGGGCTGACAAAACCACCTGGAACATGGACTACAATCCATCAACAGGCGAGGCAAATGTGATTGGCTCAGGCCCGTACAAATTCAGGTACTGGAAGCAGGGGATCGAGGCAAGAATTGAACGGAATGCAGATTACTTCTGGGAGTCTCCACTTGAGGATGGGAACACATATCGGACGCCTTTTGTGGATGCAATCCAGTACATCATATACAAGAACATGGATGCAATGGTTACTGCATTGAACCAGAGTGTGATTGACTATATATGGTGGCCCATGGACCCGGGCTGGCTACCTGTAGTATCTCAGATACCAGGCACAAAGGTGTTTAGAAATCCAGACCTCGGGTATTTCTATCTTGAATTTAACATGATACTGCCGTTTGAGGGCTATGACAATGGCACTGGCTACCAGCCACGAGATAATGAAAATGCCCCGATAACATATCCAAATCCACCTGGTGGAGAGGATGCTGGCCTGCCATTTAGAAGAGCGGTTTCCCACTGCATTGATAAGGACTACATTGTCACACAGTTGCTCCAGGGCTTTGGCACAAAGGGCGATTCGATTGTTCCGCCTGCACTCACATACTGGTATAATGATACACTGCCGCAGTATCCCTATAACATCTCCCTTGCTGCACAAATCCTCGATGATGCGAACTATCGTGATGTAAACGGCGATGGATGGCGTGAGGACTATGCAGGCAGGACAATGGATGGCCCGAACAACAATGGACAGATTGATATACTCACACCACCTGCGGACTATGACCCAATCAGAGCAGAATCTGGTAAGCAAATTGCAAGCGCAATGAAGCAGGCAGGAATTAAAGCCGAGTCCGTGCCTACAAGCATTGGTCAGATTGTTGACAGCGTGTTTATATACAGAAATTTTGAGATGTTCATACTTAACTGGGGACTGGGAATCGACCCGAGCTGGGTTTACAACTTCTTCAACTCAAGGTTCGACTGGTACAATCCAGATCTCGGTGATGGTGGTAACAATGCAGCTGGCTACAGAAATCCGCACTATGACGAAATCTCATCCCGTGTTGTGAGTGAGATGGATACTACAACACGAAGGGCACTTGTGAAGGAATGCCAGGGTATGATTGCAGAACACCTACCTGCAAATGTGCTGTATTACCGCGAGGTGCTTGAGGCCGCAGATGCTGCTGAGTGGACTGGCTATTACGAGCAGGCAGGTGGGATAGGTAACTGGTGGACATTATTGGAGATACATCATCCAGTTAGCCAGCCACCACTCAGTATTGAGATTTCTGCATATCCATCTACCATCGTGGGCACGAAAAATGCAACGGTTTATCTCACCGTTACCGCAGTAAACAGCACAGGCAACCCGTATCCAGGGATAAATGTAACACTGGCAATTGAACCACAGCCCGACCCTGCACTGATTGAACTGGATGCAACGCAGAAGACCACGGATGCAAATGGCAGGGCGATATTCACACTGAAATGCAAGGAAAACTACACGAAGGACACGGTATTTCGTGTAATTGCGAATGCTACGGACGGAACAAATTATGCACAGGACGATACATACTTTACCATCACGATGGCAGGACTCAGTGTTTATGTGACGAGCCCCACGGTGGTCAGAGGAAGCACAAACAATGTGTTCTACCTGAATGTCACCGTGAAACTGGGAGACACACCGCTCTCAGGTGCGCAGGTGGAGTTCCAGACACTCACGCCACCGGATAATCTCAGGAACACGCTTGTGAGAACAAGCACGGATGCAAATGGCACCGCAAGCCTTTCATTCAAAGTTCTGGCAAACTTTGGAACCTCTGTAGCGGTAGAACTTAAGTTTACGGTATGGCCAGCAGGTGGTGCAAAAACACTGTATACCCATTATTTTGTCGTGCTTGCAAATAGTGGTTCAGTTGTCGATGTATCAATTGAACAACCTGGTGAAATAATAGGCGTTGCTGGGATGAACAAAGCTGTAAATGTGTCCGTAACTGCAGGTGGTTATGCAATGGCTGGTGCCCTCGTTTATGGGTATGTTGTACAGGAAGGCAGGGGTCTGAGTGTTCTGGAGACGAACGGCGTTTATACAGGTATAGATGGCAGGGCAGGATTCACGCTCCACTGCGACTGGGATTTCACAATTGCCTCCACATTCAATTTCATTGCAGTTGTAGCGCAGGGATATTCCGGAGGTTATGGCAGCATAAATGTATCAGTAAGTCCATGCTCTATCGTATTCGAGCATACGCCAGTGCAGTATGCCTTCGTTGGCGAAGAAATAAATATAAGCGTCCACATTGTGAGCCAGAAAAACATAACTGGCGTATGGGTTCTCTACAAACCCGTGAATTCCAGCACATGGTATGCATTGAGCATGCACATGAACTTCGGAAGCGCTACGGATGGAAATTATAGTGCAACATTGCCTTCTCAGTCAGAGCCAGGTACAATGGAATACTACATCTATGCTGTGGATGAGTCAAATACAACCGCATTTACACAGATATACCAGATAACTATCCAGCCACAAACACACGAGTGCACCACATCATTGTTGCTGGTAGTCGGGATGGCTTGTATGGTTGGATTTATCCGTACAGCAGGAAAAAATCGCTGGAAATGTAAATTTCGCACATAATTTATTCTAACATTCTTTCTCTTATTTTCTGGTTTTTTTCGTAGTCATCTGGAGACATTGACCATATCAAAAATTTAAAATATCGCATGGTCATTGAGAGATTATGAGCAAGAAAAAGGTGCTGGTTTTGTGTGTAAACAATTCCGCAAGGTCCCAGATGGCTGAGGGGCTGATAAGGCACTATTATGGGGATCGATATGAGGTAGTAAGCGCGGGTGTCAAACCCACGGAAGTGCATCCATATGCGATAGAAGTTATGCGCGAGATAGGAATTGATATATCTGGACAACACTCAAAGCATGTGCGCGAGTTTGCAGGTATGAAGTTCGACTATGTGCTCACAGTGTGCGGTCACTCAAACGAGCCAGGTGAGGAATGCCCGTTCTTTCCCGGGGGTAGTAAGTATATACACAGGAGTTTTGAGGACCCCAGCAAAATTTCTGGAGAGTACGACAAAAAACTGGAAAAGTTTCGTGAAGTGCGGGACCAGATCCGTGCATGGATTGACGAACTTTTTGGACAGAAATAGTCGTGCATAAACCATGTCTCAAAAAATATTTCCAGGGCGCGTGTTGTGCGCACCTATTGCTGGCTACACCTCCGCAGATTTCAGATTGATGTTAAGAAAATACACAAACGGGCTAATTTATACGGAAATGTGCAGTGCACATGCAATAGTTAACAATCCCGAAATTGCTGTTGCTAGAATATATCCGTTCGACCATCCAATCGCGCTCCAGATTTACGGTAGTGTGCCTGAGAAAATGGCACGAGCTGCAAGCGTCGCTGAGAGAATCGGTGCGGATGTGATAGATATAAACATGGGGTGTTCAAGAAGGATCATCACCAAGCAGGGTGCGGGTGCTGCACTTCTCAGGAATACCCAGCGGGCAAAGGAGATAATAAATGCAGTTAAATCTGCGGTTTCGGTTCCCGTGAGTGTAAAGACCAGGCTGGGATGGCAGGCGTTCGAACCTGCATTTTTCGAGGAATTGAATACCTCTGAGATTGATTTTATTACCGTGCATGGAAGAACAGCCAGTGCAGGATTCAGTGGAGCAGTGGAACATGATGCAATTGCAAAAATTCGAGAATTAATGTCTATCCCAGTAATTGGAAATGGAGATATATTCACACCAGAACAGGCGAAAGCAATGATTGAAAAAACGGGGTGTTATGGAGTGATGTTAGGGCGGGGGATGCTGGGGAGACCATGGTTCGTAAGAAATTGCATTTCAGCGGTTGATGGTGGAGAGTATATAAACAAAAACCGGGAAGAAATCCTGGCAGAGCTCTATGAGCATGCGCAAAAGTACTGCGAAATTTTTCATACAAACGCGCTAAAAAAATTCCGCCATCACATTTATATGTATATCAAGGGATTTAGAAAAACGCAGGAAGTATTCGAACGAATACGAAAAATTGAAAATCTGTCACAACTGGACAATTTTATTTCATGGTTCATCAGTTTGTGAAAATGTGCCCTCAGTTCGGGAAAAAGAATCATTTTCTGGTCTTCCGTCATCATCATCCTTTCCAGCCTCTGAGGGTTAATCCTGTATTGTATGACGCATAGATAATACTTTGGTCGCAAGTAAAAATTTAATGCACGCTCTTTTTATCTTTATTTATCGCAACAACAGTCGTGTTTCGTCCTCGATGTTTGCTCGTCAGAACAATGGCAGGCACAGTGTTCACTGTCTGATAAACGCTCAGTAGTGCACTTTTCGTCACATTCACAATCACATCTGCAGTTCTCATGTTCCGCTGTTTCCATATGTCTACAAGGTTTGCACATTTTCACCACTCCTGATTTCTTGGTATTTTAGAGATGTGTCTTGCATATATAAATCTTTTCTGCATTTCATGCCTGACTGCATGAACTTCTCCAGGAGAATGGGATACGAATTAACATCCATCGTTGTACCCAGCAAGCCATCACCGTCAGAATCACTGCACAACGGGTCTGTGGGTCCGAAGTTTTCGTGTACACTCCTTTCGCCATAATGCCCATCCTTGTCATATCCATCCCAGAGCCCGTCGCCATCCGTATCCGCCTTGTTCGGGTCTGTCTCGCTCTCGTCAACAGCGCCATTGTGGTTCCTGTCTTCATCGCCATTCCTGTCTCAGTCTCCATATTACCGCAGGTATTATGCCAATCATCGGTACAATCACAAAAATTGGGCTGGTGGATTCATTCACTGGAATTACCTCATATAGTTCAAACAGATGGGCTACACCCAACGCAATTTCATTACCTGGATGGGCACTATCAAAATCGCCTACCTCTATATCGTTTACACTGTATTCTGAATTGTTCTCATATATCAACTGCTTCTGCCATGTCCCGTTCTCATCCCAAACTAGCATTGTTCTCGCTGCATCGAGACCTCCCACTACAATCTCGTTTCCTTCGTGACCAGACCAGCAATCTCCTACCACT
>Ga0272448_1004090_pt1 | contig 16845 bp, 17 predicted proteins | sample YNPCB0191_FD_202220 | JGI IMG/M metagenome (GOLD analysis project Ga0272448, IMG submission 202220) | Hot spring sediment microbial communities from Yellowstone National Park, WY, United States - YNP-CB-019-1 | ecosystem: Environmental > Aquatic > Thermal springs > Hot (42-90C) > Sediment...
AATACAATTTTCTCCGACCCCACGAATCTCTTAACTACCTAACCCCAATGGAATTTATCCAAAAAGAAATGCTAAAATATGACCAAAAGTTGTTACCGATGTACCCTGCCTGCACAAAAACTTTACAAATTTCCCCCTATCTGATATATTCTAGTAGAATAAGTATATGGGTTAAGTTTGGGCAGCTAGTTTGGTTGGTTGTTTTAGTAGTTAGGTTATTTGACTTAACCTTAAAACCCTAAACCATACAGGCCGCTTAACCTTAACCCTTTAACCAATAACTAGGAGTTACATTGCCCATCACCAAATCAGCCAAAAAATCACTCCGCGCTTCAGAAAGAAAGCGCGAGATGAATCGCCGGCAGGCCATTGAATTAGAAAAAGCGCTCAAGCAAGCGAACGCCAACAACATCAACGAGGTGATTGCCAAAATTGACAAAGCCGCCAAAACCGGTCTGATCCACCCAAACAAAGCCGCGAGACTAAAGTCGCGCCTGACTAAGAAATTTGGCCCCGCGAAAAAGAAAACGGTTATAGGAAAAGAGAAAACGGTTAAGAAATCAGAAAAAAGAAAAAGGGAAAAGTAAATTATCTATTTTCCAATTTCTATACCAATTTCTAATTTCCTTTAACCTATTTCTAATTTCAATACCCAAGGAGAGTAATGCCTGATCATGACGAACCGGTCACAGCCACTGAAGTCGAATTGGCTTCCAAAGCCACCCGAGGCGAGCTTTCTTTTTGGCAAAAATTTTTCTATGGCACTGGTTGTCTTTATGAACTGACTAAGTGGATTATCTCTGCTTTGGTGATTGGTACGCTCGTTCATTTATATGTCGGTACGCTCTTTATTGTTGACGGTCAATCAATGGAACCGAATTTCCATAACGGCCAATATATTTTGGTTAACCGCTGGCAATACAATTTCGGCATACCTGAACGCGGCGACCCGGTGGTTTTGCGCTTTCCCGGCGATCCCGAACATAAAAAATACATCAAAAGAATTATTGGCCTGCCCGGAGAGCATATCCAAATTATTAATGGCTTTGTTTATATCAATGGCAAAAAATTAAACGAACCCTATATCCCAGCCGGAATCTTGACCGAGCCCAATCTTGATCGAGTTTTAGGTGAGGATGATTATTTTCTTTTGGGCGACAATCGCTATAATTCCTCGGACTCGCGCATTTGGGGTATTTGCCCCAAAAGAGATCTTATTGGCAAAGCCTTTTTTACGCTCTATCCCTTGAAGATATTCGGCAAAATAACCGAACCAAGTTATTAAAATAACCAATCTCCAATTTGGTCTTGGCGGCTAAATTGGAATTTAGAATTTGACTGGTGATTGGTGCTTGAGATTTGATCATTTCATTCGACGGTTGGCTCATGAGAACGGGCTAAATTTTGGGCCACATAGCCAATAAAAGGCAAAAGCTGATGAGCAAAACTTTCCAAGGTAACGACATTTTCATTGGATGAATACCAATCCGGCGACTGAAAAGGCGCTTGGCCAAAACGTTTAGCCCAATCAATTTCAGCGCCCAAAACAATCGAGAAAGGCAAATATTCCTCAAATTTACCCTGAAGCGCCTGAGTCCCCGGGATGGGTTTTTTGTCTGTTAAATATTCTCTAAACTCCAACCATTCTTGGAGTTCTTGATTGCCAAGTTTAGTCCGGGCCGGCATCCAAGGCGCCAGCCGCACAATCACGGCGGCCGCAATCATGCCGCCCACCCAAAAAAATAATCCATATTTCGGATCGGCGCCAAAAATCGCTCCGAGCATAAAACCGGCAAAACTCAAGAAAAATAAAACCACGCCCGTATATTTCCAAGCCAGATGTACTTTGGCCGGATTTTGAACAAAATAGCCCCGCTTGGTCGCTTCGTTATAAATTCCCAAATAAAATCTCGCAATTTTTCGGGAAAAAATGTGCCGGCCAATCCGCATTTCTACATCAGCCAAACTACTTTTAATTGACCGGGGTAAAAAGATTTTTCCCAGCAATTCTTTTTCATAAGCTGTTAAACCTTTCATTGAGCCAAAATCAGTGCCCCGACGAAGGCCAAAAGAAAATTGGCCCTGACCTTTATTAATAATGTAGATATAGCCGCGTCTGGCCAAATCAATTAAAGTGGCGGCAATCTCGCGCGCGCCGACCGCGCCGTCAATCAAAACGCCCGGAATCGCCGGTGGAAGGTTTTCCGGCGGCCCGCCCAACTGACCACGGATGAGGATCATTTGGGCGCGTCGGCGCTTTAAAATCATAAAAAGCATCAAAACTAAAGTGATTGAGGGCAAGACAATAGCCACATAGAGCCAAGTTTTTACGGGAAGATTCGCGAGCCTAAATGCCAAAGATTGCCAAAAATTCGGCTGGATTAAACCCTTGGGCAAATCAGCGACAATAGTGAAAGTCGCCCGGGGTGAAATATCGGTCGCTTCATAAACTAAAGTTTGCGGATCACTCATATAAATTTTGGTGGCGCCAACCCCATGGACAGCGTAGACAATTTGACGCACCTCATCTGACTTAACCGCCGCCGGCAAATGAACGATCCCTTGAAAAGCGGCAATGTATTCGCCCGTTGAATCAAAAACCATGATTCTTAGTTCGTCATATTGTTTGTAAAATCGCAAGACGTGATTTTTCCTAACACCGTCAATGGTGACCGTCCCGGTTCTGCCAACCTCAATATGCATTATTCTTTGGTTAATCACGGCATTGTAGGGCAAAGTGTTGAATTCTACGGCTGCCAAAGGATGGCCAAAAATTTGCCAAGCCCAAAAAATCAAAGCCGCCACGGCGAAAACAAGAGCAAAAAAGGCGGCCTTTTTTCGATAAAAACCAATCTCAGAAAATATGGTTTTAATGACCTGACGCGTCGTCACTACCCCTCCATAAGGAAATTTTCAATTCTTAATTCTCAGTTTTCAAGCAATCTCGATTTGATTTAATTGGCATGCCCGGCCAACATTGAGACATTGCCTGTAGGCCTACAAATTGATTGAAAATTGGCAATTGAAAAATAAACTTTTAATTTTGACATAACTTAAAAATTAAAAGTTCTAAAGCCACCCTCGATTCTATTTTACCAGTTTTTATTTGGACATCAAAATTGAGCAGTTGATGATAAATTTGTTTGAGATCTCCTAAAGTATAGCGGGGTAAAATAGCGAGACTTTTTTGGACTACAAAAGGATGAAGACCCGATTTTTTAGCCAGGAACCAATGATTATTTGATTTTAACCGCTGACTTAAATCTTTAATCACCAGAAGATGGCGATACTGATAGATAATCATCGTCAAAATATAGAGTTCATGCTCGCCGGCTTCGAGGAGTCGGTAAAATTCTTTCATGGCGGTTTTTAAATCCTTCCGCGCCACCGCTTCAATCATCGCAAAAATATCGGCTTCAACTTGAGGATTAACTAAAAGGTCAACCTCTTCAGCCGTAATCTGTTGGCTGTAGGCGGTCAGTTTATCCAATTCATTACTCATCCGCCACAAATCATTGCCAACATAGGCAATCAGTTTTGAAATTGCCTCAGGATCGATGGTTCCGCCCCGAGCTTCGACGGCCTTCTTAATCCACCGCCGCAATGGTTCCGGCTCCAATAATTTAAATTCCTGGACTTGAACGAGTTTGTTTAGTTTTTTAAAAAGGGTCGTCCGCCGGTCCGGAACGCCTTCCTCGACAAAAACCAAGACCGTTGATTGGGGAACCTTGGCGAGGGCTTCAGGGATTTTTTCTAAGACCTCTTGTTTGCCATCTTTTAAAATATTTTCAACAATCACCAACCGCGTCCGGCTCAAAAAAGGCATGGCCAAAATCTGCCGGACCAGCGCGTCATAAGTTAGTTTCTCGCCGTCCAAAACCGTTAAATTGGTGTCGCCCAAAGAAGCAGAAATAAATTTTTCCTTGAGCGCCTTTAATTTCTGCTTTAGCCGAAAAGTATCTTCGCCATAGAAAAAAAGGATCATTTGATTTAAACTTCCAAATTACAATCGCCAATATTCATCCAAATTCTAATTAAAACTGGGGGGCATTGACATTGCCCGTGTTAATATCATATCATATGTTATTGTACAATATAGACCTTAACAAGAAACCAAGGAGAGTCTGAAATGAGAATAGTTGTCGCCGGAACCGGAAAGTATCTGCCGGAGTTTGTGGCCTCTAACGACTGGGTTATTGCAACGATGGCTCAGCACGGTCTGACTCACACGCCCGGTCGAGGCCAACCGATCACTTCCGAGATGATCGAATCTCTAGTCGGCATCCGCGAGCGCCGCTATTCAGCCGATACCGAAAACACTTCGGACCACGCCCTCAAAGCGGCCAATCAAGCTTTGGCGCGGGCGGGGATTTCCTGGCAAGATTTAAGCGTCATTCGCCTCGGCTCCTCATCGCCAGAGAAATTCTTCCCGTCAACCGCCTGCTTAACGCTTTTTAAGGCGTCCGGTCCGGGAGTTGAAGCCGTTGATGACTTGGCCGCCTGCACCAGTGGCTTGGTAGCCATGATTGATGTGCAGCGAGCCTTGCTGATAGAGCCCAACTATCAATATGGGTTGGCGATTGGGGCTGAGGTTTTGGCCACGCGCATGGTTGACTTCAGCGACCTCAATGCTAACCTCTGGGGTGACGGCGCCGGCGCCGTGGTTTTGGCCAAGGCGCCTGACGAAGAGGACCGCGGAATTATCTGTTCGATTCTGGGCTCCATACCCGACGCGGCGTCCCTCACTGAATCGGTGGGCATGGGCACCAGGATTTCAGATCTTGGCGCCAAACCCAACATCAGGCTGCGGGGACACGACATCCAACGGGTCGTCTTGGATCTCATTCCTGATTTAATCCCACGAACAATCGCCAAGGCCAACGAGGTTCTGGCCCAAAAGCAGGCGTTTTCGCGACCACCGCTGGAGATCGGTGATGTTGATATCTTCGCCGTCCATCAGGCCAACGCCCGGATTTTTGATTTGCCCGCCAAAAAACTAGGCATTCCTAAGAATAAGTTCTTTGTCAATGTTGATCGTTATGGCAATATGTCATCAGCCTCAGTCATGGTTTGCTTGACTGAGATAATTGAACAAGGCCTCGTTGGCCCCGGTTCATTGGTGATGCTCATCTCTTTTGGCGGAGGCATCACCTATGGCAGCCTCCTCGTGCGACTCTAGAGGAGAAAGGAGGAAGACGATGGAGCGACGGATAATCTTTTTCCTCGAAAGGCAAAATCCAGAAAGATATCAGATTCTCAGCGAGATCACGGACATCACCGCTGAGACCCTCCAGCCGCCGCGGACGCAGCTTGGCATCTCAATTGCCAAAGCCGAACTCGAGCGCTGTCAGGAGCTCGGCCTTCCCATTCTCCGCCGCTGCCTGATCGGTCAACAGGCCCAGACCGTGGCCAGCCCTGTCTCCACCATGCCGGATGATCAGTTCATCGCTTTACTGTGCCTAAAGGCCGGAGTTGACCGTCGCCTCTTACACCACTGTACCCTCGAACAAGCCCTCGCTCTTTGCGAGAATTGGGACACCGTTCCTGCCTGAACTATCAAGCGAACTTTCCCGCCGCCCTTTACAAGGGCGGCGTTTCGTATTAAAATAGCAATATCCCAAGAAGGAGGAAGCCGAGATGCCCGCGATGATGCCTGATCTTCCCCACGGTCCCGGCTTTCAGCTCGTCAGCGAAGTTGTCGCCCTCGAGCCCGGGACCAATACTGTCCACTGCCGGTTAAATCTTGAGGCCCTAAACCGTCTCGACAATGCTGATCATTTTCCGGACAAACGCCGGATGCCGACCGTCTTACAGATTGAAACCGCCCGCCAAACCTTGCTTGGTCTCCCGAGCCTTTTCCCTGAAACCAAGGGTCTCTGGCCGCAAATCGTGAGGTTGCGCGAGGTCAAATCGTCAGGACGGATTTCCGCCACCACGGTCATCTGTCGCTCGATCCTTTTCTCCTTCAACGATGGCCACGCTGCCACTTTTAGCTGTATGGCCGGTGACCGCGTCGCCACCGAAGGAACGATGGAATTCAAGCTCGTTGACAAGGATGGGTCAGCCGATGGTTTCCAGTTGGTCCACCGTCATACTGGCGTGGATACCGCTAACGGCATCGTCATCGCCGAGTATGACTACACCGGCGAAGAGGTCTTTGACCTGACCGGATTAAAGTATCTGCCCGAAACTTTAGCCCTGGAGGCAATGGCCCAGGCCGCCATCCAGATCCGTCTGGGCAATGACAGGCTTGCCAACAAGCTTTTCTGGTTCGTCGGCATCGAGAGCGCCGAATTTCTCGAGCCGATTCCGCGTCTTGGCCAGTTGGATCTTCTGGCCACCGTCATTTTCGAGGAGAGGAGTGGCAAAACCAACTGCCAGGCCATTCAGACCGGTAAGATCATGGCTCGGGCGACCATCAGCTTTGCCATGACCCGCGCCCCGGCGGCTAAGACCTAGAGTCTCATCGAGCCGGGGTTGAGTATTGACCACGCCTTCGCGCGGATGCGCGAAGGCGTTTTGTTAATTTTTTTGTTAATCAGAGCATTTTTATTTTAACCTGTCTACCGCCACTTCGGAAGTGGGGTTGGAATGGTTGCCTCGGGGGAAAGATTCACCATTTACACCTACGCGGTGTAAATATATGGTTAGAGCAATTTTTGCTGGTTATCTAACCGCTGCGAATCTGGCAGGCGGGCAATCAAAGATTTGAAGCCGAGCTTAGTAAAGAGAGCGATCACTTTTTGCTGGTCATAGTCGTGGATTTTGGCATTTTCTAAATTAAATTCCAGCGGGACATCGTCAACAATTTTTGATAATTTTTTGCTTAAAAACGCTTGCTCTTTGTTCTCTAATAATAATCTTAAAACTTTTTCTGATATTTTTGTCTTTTCTGCAATTTTTTTTATTTTTCCTTCGTTTTGAATTTTGAATTTAGAATTTTGGATTTGTTTCGGATTTAGGATTTCGGATTTAGGATTTATCGCCCGATATAATTCTTCTAAAGAGCCGAACTTTTGTATCAGCGATATGGCTGTTTTTTCGCCAATACCTTTTACGCCAGGGATATTATCAGACGGATCTCCCTTGAGCGCCTTAAAATCCACGAATTGCGCCGGCGCCAGTCCATACCGCTCGCGCACCTTTGCCTCGTCATACATCAGGGCCTGATTAACTCCCCGCGCCATTGAATAAACTTTCGTCTGTCCATCCACCAACTGTAAACAATCTAAATCGCCCGTCACAATCACAAACTCAAAGGTTTCAGGTTTTAGGTTACAGGTTTTAGTATTTTTATCTGAAGACTGACAACTATCACCTTTCACCTTCGCCACAATCGTGGCGATCACGTCTTCCCCCTCATACCCTTCCACTGCCAAAACCGGAATATTCATCGTTTGGAGAATTTCTCTCACATAAGGCACTTGAGCCATTAAATCCTCGGGCATGGGCGCCCGATGGGCTTTGTATTCAACATATTCAAGATGTCTTTTGGTTGGTTTGGGCAAATCAAAACCGCAAACCAAATATTCGGGCTCGAGGGTTTTAATCGCCGCCAAAAGCGCGCTGGTAAAACCGTAAGCTGCATTGAGCTGGACGCCTTCTTTGTTCGTCAACGCCGGCAAGGCGTAATAGGCCCGAAAAATTAAGGCAAAAGCATCAATTAAAACAAAACGATTTTTGATCATCTTGGCCCAATCATACCATATTTTTAGAACAAAAAGAAAGTCCCGAAGAAAACTTCAGGACTTTCGTAATCGTTTGACCCAGTCCCAAATTCGCGGGACAAAGTGGCCAAAAAGCAAGCGGAAGAAATTGAGTCGGCGCAGCGGATGGCGCCAAAACCACCAATCGGAGATCAGTCGCCAGACAATGCTTCTCAAACGATAGTAACGATGGTAGAGCTCACGGACGCCGTTTTCCAACTCCGTGGCGGTCATGCCCGCTGGCTGAAAAACGGCGTGGGTGCCGTCATATAAGGCCAAGTTGGTTTTTTGAATTTTTCCTTCCTTCTGCCAACGCCGGTAAAGCCTCGTCCCCGGCAAGGGTGTGAGCACCGAAAATTGAGGCGCATCGGCCTTAAGACGATTGAGCTCTCTTAGCGCTCGGACAAATTCGGCGGGGGTATCGGTGTCAAAGCCAAATATCATCGCCGGAATAATCGCCACTCCATGGCGATGGAGCAGCTTGACCAACTCATGATATCTAGCAATCTCATTAATCCCCTTGTTGGCCAATTTCAAAGAAGCCGGGTTAAAGGACTCAAAACCAACAAAGAGAACGGTGCAGCCACTTTTGGCGGCCAAGGCTACTAATTCTGGCTTTTCCAATAAGGTCATATCCGCCTGGGCAAACCAAGGTCGGCCAAGCGGAATCAGCGCCCGGAAAAGCTCTTGAGCGTAGTCAAAATCAGCCACAATATTATCATTGGCAAAGACCAACGGTCCTGGTGGCAAGAGACGGATTTCATCAAGAGTTTGGCCTATCGGCCGAAAACGGAGTTTCTGTCCCGAAAAGAGCCAAACTGAGCAGAAATCGCAAGCATTGGGACAGCCACGGGCAGTCTGGAGAATATTGAAATAGGCATAGTTTTGGGGGTTCAAACCCTCTCGTTTAGGGCTGGGAATATTGACCAAACTCGGGAAATGCTCAGCCGTAAAGATGGCCGGCGCCTCTCCTTTCTCAAGGGCCCCCAGGAATTGTTCCCAGCCGCCTTCAGCCTCTCCCCGAAAAACATGGTCAGCGTGCTCGAGGCATTCTTCGGGACAAAAAGTGGGATCAACGCCGCCGTAGACCACGGGTATCTCGCGGCCGCGGAATCGGTCGGCAATGAGATTCGCCCGCGGTCTGACCGCGCTCATCGTCACCGTTATTGCCACCAGATCGGCCGGAAAATCAAAATCGATGGGACCGACCGATTCATCAACAATTGTCACTTGATATTTTGGCGGAGTTAGAGCCGCCAATTGCATCAAGGCCAATGGCGGGAAAAGTGGTTTATACTGATGCGGGCCCGGACCCTTGGGATCAGCGGTAAGGAATAATAGCCGCTCAATCTTTTTATTTTTCAAGTTGCTCACCCCTTTCGTCATCCTAGACAATATTATACCCGTTATTCCTGTCTTGTAATAACAAAAAAGCCCCCGCGGCTGGCGGGAGCCATAAAGCCTGAATTTATCTTATCGAACCGGAAACCGGCGAAACATCAGCCTCAAAGTTCCGATAATAATCCCCATTGTTAACAAGAGCCTGATCAGCTAGCGGGGCATAGGCGGCTGCCCAAGCCCTGACTCTCTGACAAAGGGGCGTCTTGATAATCTCGTCAGCCCCCGGATGAGTCGGCTTGGCCCCACAGGCTTGGACGCAGTGCTCTAGCCATTCGTTGTGATCAATAATCATGCAAGGTCGAAGCTTATTGGGATCACGGCGATTAAAACGCCGGATCTTCTTGAAAAACGGCGAGGACAAAACATCCCAAAGATGACCGCCATTGGCCCAGATGTCGCCGATGTTATGGGTGGCAAAATGAATGAAAACACAGGGCTCAAGATCGCCGCGGAAGTTGACGTGCAAGTAGAGTTCGCCACCCGACATACAACCGCCGGTGAGATGGCCATCGTTCCAAAAGTCAGCGACAAAGATTGGCTTGTGGCGCCTAAGATAGATGGTGTTGAAATATCTTAGCCGGTCGCGCTGCTCGGGCGTCACCATCAAATCTACCGTGTTGTCTTGACCGACGGGCACAAAAAGGAAGAACCAGCCGTAAAGACAACCACGCCGAATCATCTCATCGACAAAGTCATCGCGGAGGAAGTATTCGGCGTTGCTGCGCATGGCGGTGGCGGAAAAACCAAAGAGAAGATCGGCCTCATTGAGCCGCGCCATAGTTTCTTTAACTCGGTCATAAACGCCCGGACCTCGCCGCCAGTCAGTCATGGCTTTATCCCCCTCAATACTGATGGCGGGCGTGAAATTGCCAAGTTGCTGCATCAACTCGATGTCTTGGTTTTGAATGGCGGTCCCGTTGGTGTAAATCAGGAAAAAGGCATCGCGGTGCTTGGCGTAGAGTTTGAGCAAATCTCGCCGCACAAAAGGTTCACCGCCGGAAATAGTGAAAAAGAAAATCCCCATCTCTTTGCCTTCGCTGACCAGCCGATCGAGATCATCAAAGGAAAGGGGGTCGCGTTCTGAACCGGGGGTCTTACGATATTCACCCGCATAGCAACCAGCACAGTTGAGATTGCAACGCATGGTTGGCGAAATCACCATCAGGTACGGCGGCACCACGCCGTGGCGGCTGGCGAATTCCTCCCTGATTTTCCGACCTTGCCACGTGGCGTTGATGATGAGATTCTCAATAATCGCCCGCCGGACATTGGGATGTCGGCGCATTAGTTTCAAAGTCAATTCGATGGCCGGGTGATTGGCCTCATAAAGGCCTCGAAGTTGCCGAATCTGGGTCCGATAATGCTGATGGAGTCCAGGAATTCTTTCAGCAGCCTTCATTGCCGCGACCAAGGTTTCCTGGCTTCGGCCAATAACGGCCGGGTTAAGAGTGGTTCTGGCTAATTTAGACCAAAAAGAATCTCTGAGGCGCACTGACCTTACCTCCTAATTTCAGGTTCTCCCCCTATTTAATAAAGCATATACCAAGAGTCTCTCTTTGTCAAAAAAGTTCATTGATTAAGTCTTTTAAGCAAGAGTTCTTTGGCCACTTTTTTATCCGACCAAGGAATTTTTTGGTGGCCGACGACCATCCAATCTTCCGCCCCCTTGCCGGTAATAAGCACAATATCGCCCTTTTGGGCTAAGCTAAAAGCCTTTTGGATTGCTTCCCGCCGATCAAAAATTTTAAAGAAATTTTTGCCTTCAATTTTGGGATTATTTTTTGACGCTCCCCGCGGCACCCCAGAGGCAACCTCTTCAATAATTCTCGCCGGATCTTCAGTATAGGGATCTTCATTGGTGATAATCACCACGTCCGCAAATCTCCCAGCCAAAGCGCCCATAATCGGTCGTTTGGAACGGTCGCGGTCGCCGCAGGCGCCAAAAACGGCAATAATCCGGCCTTTTTTGGAAAGAGCTAAAGTAGCGTAAATTTTTTCTAAGGCATCCGGCGTGTGAGCGTAGTCAATAATGACAGCGAAAGACTGGCCCATGTCCACTTTTTCCATTCGGCCGGGGATATTTTCAATCGCTTCCAAGGCCTGCTTGGCTAATCCCAAATTAATCTTAAGTTCAATGGCGACAGCCAAGGCGGCGAGGCAATTATAAATGTTAAATTTGCCCGGCAGTTTTAAATCAATAGCCACCTGAGTTTGGGGGGTGACGACCGTAAAAAGACTGCCGGTTGGCTCTAAGATAATTTTTTTGGCTAAAATCTCGGGTTTGCTGGGGCGTTCATTTTCTGGGCTTTCAGTGCCGTAAGTAATAATCTTCGGACCAGCCATCTTCAAGAAAAAACTGGCAGATTTGTCATCCATATTAATAATGGCGGTCTCGGATTTTTGAAAAATTTTCGCCTTGGTATCGCGGTATTCTTCGTAGGTTTGGTGATAGTCAAGATGATCATGGGTAATATTGGTCAAAACCGCGATTTTGGGCTCAATTGACCAAATCCGGTTTTGGGCAATTGAATGAGAAGTTGTCTCCAGCACCAACCAATGACAGCCGGCTTTAACTGCCTCCCGTAAAAACCTTTGTAAGGCAAAGGGCGAAACTACCGTCATTTTGGTCTTGTTTTTCCATTCGCGGGCGCCAATTTTAAAATTAATCGTCGTCGCCATTGCCACTTTGTAATTGGCTAATTCCAAAATCCGAGCAATCATATTGCAGGTGGTAGTTTTGCCGTTGGTACCCGTCACCATAATCACCCGGATATTTTTGGCCGGGATTCGATAAATTAGCGCCGCCAAAATTCCCCGGACTTTGTGGGTCCAGAGGATAAAGGATTGGGGTAAAACTTTTCTAAGATAATCCTTCATGGATAAACTCCAAATCTCAAGCACCAACATCCATTCAATTTCCAAATTTCAATTTTGATTATTGGAATTTAGAATTTGATTGGTTATTGTGATTTGGTTATTGATCATTTCCGCCGAAACTTTTCGGTGGCTTTAAATATTTTATACCAAATCGGCTTATAAATGTAATCCCAACTGCCAACAAGATTAACTTTTCGGCCGCCAAATTGCTCTTTAAAAAAAGTTAAATTACGGTACTTGTGGTTTGGTTGATCCGGCGGCGCGACGGCTAATAAATCATAAATCTGACAGCCCCGCTTTTTGGCTTCTCGGATTGCCGCCCAGTGAGCGGCGTAAGGCGCCATTACCTCTCTGCGCCAACGCGAGGTGCCGCCATACAAGTAGCTGGCCACTCCATCGCTAAAGGTGAGAAGGAGCGCCGCCAAAGGCTGGTTTTGATATTTGACAATAATAATCGCAATTTTCTGAGCCGGCAATTTTTTCAGCATTTCTTCAAAATATCTTTTGGGTCGGCGGCTGATTTTTTGATATTTGGCTGTTTGACAATATAAATCGTAAAAAATATCAAGATTATTTTTAGAATTTGCAGCCGGCGATTGAGAATTGGTTTCTGATTGGGGATTGACAATCTCGGCCTTGCATCCGTGTCGTTCGGCGACGCGGATGTTGTAGCGGCCTTTGGGCTTCATCTGGGCTAAAATTTCTTCTTCGGATTTACCGATATCAATCATCTGCCGCCATTCTGGCTGAAGTTCTTCAAAAGCCTTGATAAAACCGCGCTTTTTTAAATTTTCAATAATTTCTGGCCGTTTTTCATCAAGAATTTCTAACCTGAAAAAAATCGAGTGGGAAATTTCGGCAATTTCTTGTAATTTTTGTAAGAAAATTTGGAGATTTGTAATCGTTTTATATTCCACTTCCGGCGCGTACAAAAATGATTTTCCCCAAGGCAGTGGTTTTTCTAAAACAAAAACACCCTCGATATGATGACTTTTCCATCCCTGACTAACTTTAAAATTTACCCACTCCTGGGTTTGCAAAAGTGACTTCATAAGTTGATTGTAACATGTTTTTCAGGTAGAATAAAATGTAAATGTCTAAGGCATTAAAATTCCAAGCACCAAGCAACAAGCTCCAAACAATATCTAAGGTTCGAAGAGCAATGTTTTAAACCTTGAAATTTTGATCATTGAAATTTGTTTGTAATTTGGAATTTGGTTATTGGAATTTTTCCTAATTGGGCAACAAGCTCCAAACAATATTTAAGGTTCGAAGAGCAATGTTTTAAAGTTTGAAATTTTGATCATTGAAATTTGTTTGTGATTTGGAATTTGGTTATTGGAATTTTCCCTAATTGGGATTTCTTTAGACTAATTAGAATAATTAGGTTAATTTATGAGAATTCTTGCTATCGAAACATCCTGCGATGAAACCGCGGCTGCCGTTATTGAAAAAAACGGCAGTGAGATTAAAATTCTTGCCAATGTGGTGGCCTCGCAAATTAATATCCATCAAAAATATGGCGGGATTTTTCCGGAAATCGCTTCTCGGGCGCATGTTGAAAAAATTATTCCGGTGGTAGAACAAGCTTTAGCTTGTAAAAAACACACTAAAGTGTGGTCTACAAAACAATCCGTAACTCAAGCCTTACAAAAGAACGTAGCTCAAGCTTTAGCTTGTGATAAACCCGATGCCATTGCGGTTACCACCGGTCCCGGGCTCATCGGTTCTCTTTTAGTCGGCGTCAATTTTGCCAAAACCTACGCTTATGTAAAAAATCTACCCATTATCGGCATTAACCATTGGCTGGGGCATATCTATTCCAACTTCGTTGGAAAATCTCAAATCTCAAAACTCAAATCTCAAAGTAAAATACCGGAATTTCCCTCGCTCATCTTGATAGCCAGTGGAGGCCATACAGGATTAATCCTGATGAAAAATCACGATAAAATTCAAACGCTCGGCGAAACCTTGGACGATGCGGCCGGCGAGGCCTTTGATAAAGTGGCAAAACTTCTTGGGCTGGGATACCCGGGAGGACCGGCGATCTCCGCTGCCGCTGAGAAAATCCGAAATCCGAAATCCGAAATCCGAAACAAATCCCAAATTCCAAAAATCAAATTACCCAGACCGATGCTAGAACGATCAGATTTTGACTTCAGTTTCTCAGGATTAAAAACTGCAGTTTTATATAAGATCAAAGAATTAACTAACAACTATCACCTTAAACCTAAAACCTTTTCTGCGGCTTTGGCCGCCGAGTTTCAGCAAGCGGTGATTGATATTTTAGTCGGCAAGACCATCCAAGCCGCTTATCAATACCGGCCGAAATCAATTTGTCTCTGCGGCGGCGTTTCGGCAAACTATGAACTTCGCGAGCAACTTAGAAAAGCCGTCTCCGGCTTGCCATGGAATTGCTCATATCACATCCCGCCAATGGAACTGACAACTGATAATGCCGCCATGATCGGCATCGCCGCCGCGTATCATTTAGATCAAAAAACTTCTTGGGATAAAATTAATGCCGAGGCGAATTTGAAATTATAATCGTTTATAATAATCACAAGCTACGCACTCTAGAGCCATGTCCACTCCCCCTGAACCAGCGTCAACTTTGAATATCTTACCGGCCTTACAATGGGGGCAATCTTTTTGATCTATTAATTGGCTTACTGCTTCAAAATGAGCCTCAAGTGGATCTTTTTTAAAAGAATCGGCAAGATGAATACGCAAAGCTTTGCCCCCCTCCAGAGGTTTTCCTCTTACAAAAATATCCGACTCCCAAGGATGATATTCTGCATCCCTCTTATCTGTTTGTCCTCTTGTCAAAACTGCTAAAATCTCTGATATTCTGCTCTTGTACTTGTAACCAGCCCTTTTTTCATCTTCTGTTAAATCAACCAATAGTTTTTCTAAAAGTTCCCTTCGTTCATGTTCGTCCTTGATTTTCTTTATTTGTTCAATTGTGGGTTCTAGAATTAAATTGCCTGAACCTTGGAGCTTATATTCTGCTCCACCTTCTAACAAGCCTGCGTCACTAATAACACGTTCTTTCTGTATTTTAGCTATCTCATCCTCCGTGCCCGAACCCATCATTTGCCTATCTCTCTCACTCATTTGGCTGGGATCTAATTTTCGTTCCGGTCCCATTAAACCTCCTTCCGATTTTATAAATCGGCAATAAATATAATTTTAATTTTATTTAACTCTTGCTCTCTGCGTTTGTCAAATTTGGCTAAATAATGTTATAATTAAAATATGAAAATGTCTCAATTTAATTTTCCCATTATTATCGAAAAGGACGAGGACGGGTTTTGTGTTGCCTCAACTCCAGTCATTTCCGGCTGTTATACTCAAGGCGAAACCTATAAACAAGCCCTCGAACGGATTCGGGAAGCAATCAGTCTTCATTTAGAAACCCGCCAGATTAAAATTGACTTTCTACCTCAAAGCCAATTGAAAGTTTAAATGAGTCCGCTACTGCCTCATTAACCGCCAAAGATTTGATTAAAGTTATTCGAAAATGCGGTTTCTATTTCGTTCGTCAAAAAGGCAGCCATCAAATTTGGAAACACCCCGACGGCTGATGGACAAGGTCCCGATGCATCCGGGTGAAAATATTGGACGAGGATTACTAAGAAAAATCTTAAATGAACTCGAGATCAGCCCACGAGAATTTTTGAAGTTACTAAAGAAAAGATAAAATTATAGTTTGCCCTGAACGGAGTCGAGGGGCCGCCGCGTATCATTTAGATCAAAAAACAAGCTGGGATAAAATCCGCGCCGATGCGAATTTGAAACTTTAAAACTGTCCCCTGGGGCCATAATCCTCTTCAAATCTTTCCTCTTCTAGCTTTTTTCTGGCAGCTTCCTTACTTTCTGCATCTTTGCGTATCTGCTCTGCTTTCCACTTTTCCAATTCTTCACCTTCCATCCCAGGGGGCGTCATTTCTAAATTTGCGAAACGGCTTTTAGTTGTTGCCTCTTTTAGCGGAGGACTAGATTTTTTTTCTAACTTTTCGATTGCTTTACGATCTGGCTTATAACTTCCCTCATCATCTGGTTTTTCTGTTTCTAAGCGCGTCCCCAATCCCATCATCTCCCGATCTCGTTCGCTTAAATCTTCAGGTCTCGGTCTCTGTTCCGGTCCCATCAAACCTCCTTTATCTCGATTTGTCCCCGAGAATTCTCGAGGAAGCTTAGTCGAGAGGTTACCCTAATATTTATCATATCGGGGCTAAATTATTTAGTTTTAATTTTATTTAAAAACTTAGCTAAAAATAAGTCAAATCAACCCCCAGGCGAATTTGAAACTCTAAGTTTACTACTGATTCATTTCATCGTAACGTTCTGCCGCACTTTCAACGTGCTCTCTCGTTAGATCCGGTTGACGCTCTGCATGCCTTAGTGCCTGATTAGCCTCTGCTTTCAACATAAACTTAACTCTTGGGTTTTCAGTCATTCCTGCTAATCTCATTAATTCAGCTGCATCTTCTCTAAATTCTTTTTCTGTTTCCCTCCCACTATCTTCCCATTGTGCCATAAATCTTGCTTTTTCAGGATCGTCAATTCTTTCATCTTCCTGCCCCGGCGCTTGGAAATTTGTGTCTTCTTCACTTGGCCCTTGTTCTATCCCCATAAAACTCCTTTATCTAGAGCGAAGTCGAGAGGTTGTCTCAATTATCGCCTAGAAATTATTTTTTAGTTCTAATTTCATTTAACTCTTCCTTTCCGCCCTTGTCAAATTTTCCCCTTGAGACCAAGAATTTAAACAATTAAGAGCGGGGACAGACAACCATCAACCATTAACCATTATTTCGCGGCCGCGATATAATGGTGTATAATTAAATTAAAATATGAA
>Ga0272448_1004091_pt1 | contig 16844 bp, 14 predicted proteins | sample YNPCB0191_FD_202220 | JGI IMG/M metagenome (GOLD analysis project Ga0272448, IMG submission 202220) | Hot spring sediment microbial communities from Yellowstone National Park, WY, United States - YNP-CB-019-1 | ecosystem: Environmental > Aquatic > Thermal springs > Hot (42-90C) > Sediment...
CGGTCTACATACCCTCCCGCAGGTTTGGGTAACCTGCGGGAGGGTCAAGTGGCAGGGCCGGGGGCATTCCAGCGAAAGTGCTGTTACCCTAACCGTGAACAGTTACGGCGTTGGCGGACATTGACAAATGCCGTCGGGCACGCGATAATCACACCAGGGCAACAAAGCTGTCGTCCAACAACCCTGCTAACGAAGTAGAGGGCATGTCTCTTTCTATACTCAAGGCGAAAGCCGCCGCGGCTCTCTTCGGCCACGATAACGCCACTCAGGAAGAGCGCAATCTGCGCAACATCATCTGGAGCGGCGCCTTTGTCGGCTTCATTGACGGCGGCATCGTTACCTATCTCCCCGTCTATCTCGCCCGCCTGGGGGCCAGCCCGGCCATCATGGGGCTGCTCAGCTCTGGCCCGCAACTGATCAACATGCTGCTCTATCTGCCGGGCGGCGTGTTTGTCGAGCGCCAGAGTAACCTGGTGCGTCTGGTTAACTGGAACGTGTTCCTTCACCGCAGCGGTTACCTGCTGATCGCCGCTCTGCCTTTCCTGTTGGCCGATGTTCATATCCCACTGGCGGCGGCGATTATCTGGTCTCTGATTAACGCCACAACCTCATTCTTCTGGCCGGCGCTTCTGGCGGTCATCCAGCGCGCCGTGCCGCCCAACCTGCGACCTCGCGCCACCGGTGGCCGCTGGGCGACGATGACCGTGGTTGCTGCCCTGCTTATCCCGTCGCTGGGCTATATGCTCGACCACATGCCATTCCCGACCGGTTATCAGCTTGCCTTCATCGTGTCGTTTGTTTGCTCACTGCCGAACATCTACTTCTTCTCGCGCATCAGGATCCCCCCTGCTCCCCGCCGAGACAGTGATGGCGGCGGGCAACAGCAGAGTAGTCGTCTACGCAGCTTCTTTGGCCCGTTTCTGGCGAGTAGCCTGTTCGTACGTTACAATGTGGGAACGGCTTTGTTCCGCGTCTGTCTCTCGATGCCGGCCGGACTGTTCAGCCTCTTCTGGGTGCGCGAGCTGCAAGCAACAGACACATGGATCGGCCTACGCGGCATGGTGGGTTATGCGACGCTGGCCGTCTCGTACACAATCTGGGGCAGAGTAGCCCACAACATGGGGCACAGAAGACTGCTCTTTATCAGTGGGGCGGCCTTGGGGATTTATCCGGTGGCTACCGGATTATCACCGAGCGTGGAGTGGTTGCTGCCGGCGGCGATGATTTGGGGGATCGGTGTCGCGGGGATTGATATCGGTCTGGTTGACATGCTGATGGTCACCTGCCCGTCTGGGCGCCAGCCGAGCTTTATTGCCATTGCCAACCTGCTGGCCAGTGCAGAGAACGTCGTTGGCCCGCTGATCGGCGCGGCTCTGGCGCCGTTGATCGGCATCAAAATGGCTTTGATCTTGAGTGGCATCCTCGTACTGGGCAGTATCGTTTTCTTCCTTCTGTTGCCCAACCGCGAGCAGGAGCACGCCGCCCATGCCGCCTATGCCGCCCCTTGAGCCAGGGGCAGGCGTGGGGCTGTGCCATCGGCCGCCCTGGTGGACCGGCCGTTGAAGACGCTCGTCAGGCAGCTAAAGCTTGGGGTTGTCGCACAGACGATAGCCGACACCCGGCTCGGTAAGGATATAGCGCGGGCGGGTTGGATCGGGTTCGATGCGACGGCGCAGATTGCTGATATTCACACGCAGGAGATGGGTTTCTGCTTCATAGGGGGCACCCCACACCAGGCGCAGCAACTGACGATGGGTGAGCACCTTGCCGGCATGCAGGATCAAAACCCGCAACAAATCGTATTCTGTAGGCGTGAGCTGCACCTCCCTACCCCCCACGCTCACCAGGCGGTGTTCGAGGTCAACTCTCAAGTCACCGGTAACAAACGCCGACTGGCCGGGCGACGGCGCCGCGTGACGCAAAGCGACACGCACACGCGCCAGCAATTCTCCCACGCCAAAGGGCTTGGTGAGATAGTCGTCGGCTCCGGCATCAAGAGCGGCAATCTTATCGGCTTCGCGCTCGCGCACTGAGAGGATAATGATCGGGATCTGACTCCATTCCCTTAGTCGCCGCGTCACCTCAATGCCATCGCCATCCGGCAGTCCCAGGTCCAGAATAATCACATCCGGTCGGTCGGCACGAACTGCCGCCAGAGCCTCCTGAGCGGTGGTAGCCTCATGAACATCATAGCCATGTGAGCTGAGGGAAACACGAAGAAAATGCCGAATGGCCTGCTCGTCGTCAACAACCAACACGCGAGGTGACGGAGTGCTCACACCTGACCCTCCGGCAGCCGTGGGGTTGTCGGGGTGAGGGGCAACTCGATGCTGAAGATGGTGCCCCCGCCGGGGCGATGCGCTCCCGTGAGGCGTCCACCATGCAGCTCGACGATTCCCTTGCTGAGCGACAACCCCAGGCCACTGCCATCAACGCGACCGGCATGGCGCACCCGGTAAAACCGATCAAAGACGTGAGGCAGGTCATCGTCCGGTATACCGATACCTCGGTCTGCCACGTCAATCTGTACGCTTGTGTCAGTCAGGTGTGCGCTGATGTCAACGATTGTCTGCGGTGCAGAGTACTTGAGCGCATTGTCGAGGAGATTGACCAAAACCTGCGTCATGAGGACAAAATCCATCGCCACCATCGGCAGATCATCCGGCAGATCAACAGCAATCTGCCGTTCCTTGACGCGATCGCCCAGTTGGGCGAGGGCGGCCCCGATCAGGTCTTGGATATCGCACGGCTCCCGCACCGGCTGCATGGCGCCGGCCTCGAGGCGCGTCATATCGAGCAGATTGCCCACAAGGTGGTTTAGACGCTCAGCCTGCTGGCGCGCTGTTTCGATAAGATCATGGCGTGTGCCTTCGTCCAGACGCACTTCATTATCCAGCAGACTGGTCAGCGAGCCGGTGATCGAAGCCAGTGGCGTGCGCAAATCATGAGAGATAGAGTTGAGGAGAGCCGTCTGCATTTTCCTGGTGGCCTCAAGGATGTATGCCTGACGGGCATCTTCTGCCAGTTGAGCGCGCTCAATGGCCATGGCCGCCTGGCTGGCAAAAACGTCCAGTAGATACCGCTGATCCTCGCGCCACATGTCATTGCCTGCCCGGCGAATCGCCAGCACACCCATGACCTTGTGGCCGGTTGTCAGCGGCAGATAGAGCGCCTGGGCCCCATGATGAACAGTGCTTCCCCATCCGGCAGACTGAGCGTGGCGCAGAGCCCACAGGGCCGCCGCCTCTTCGGTATCTCCCGTCATTTCGAATGTCCCCGCCTGGGCGACAAGCGAATCTCCCCGGGGCAACAGAACGGCTGCGTCACAGGCAAAAGTCTGGCTAATGCGGGCAACCACGGCGCGGGCAATGGTGTCGAGGTCGCCGGCCGCCGCCAGGTCGCGGCTGAGTGCATAGAGGGCCGCCGTCTGATCGGCTGCACGCCGGGCAAGAGCAGCCTGATCACGCGCCCGTGTAGCCAATGTGCTCACCACCAACCCAACGATGAGCACGGTGAGAAACATGATATAATCATCAACCAAAGAGAGGGGTAAGCGCTGCGGAACAAACAGGAGACGATAAGCCAGGATGCTCAGAACTGACGTGATGATTGATGGCCCGGCTCCCCAATAGAGAGCCGAGACCACAACCGGAACGAGGTATAGAACAACCAGATTACTGCTGGGCTGAATGAAGGGCAACAGTCCCTGGCCGAGCAGCGTGGCAGCCAGAATGAGGGCAACACCATAGACGTAGGGAAGCCACGTGGCAGCAGAGCCGAGCGCAACCATCTTGCCCGATCTCGCTGCCGTATTCCCCTCTCTCGCCATTTGCCTATCACGATCACCACTCAAAGCCATTGATTAGGCCTGAGACTTGTGCTCAACAGGCGACTCGACCGACGCAGCACTCGTTTGTGGTGGCAGCGAAGGCGCAGCATTCTGGCCGGTTTCGCCGACCGGTTTTGGTTCGTCGTCAGACTGCACAGCCTTGCGGAATTCGCGGATGCTCTTGCCCAGGCTTCCGCCAATGCCGGCCAGCTTGTTCGGCCCCATGATCAGAACCAGGATGAACAGAATGACCAGCAGCTCAGGTGCACCAATGTCCAGCATGCCTTGTTTCCCCTTTCACATCACATCATGACTGTGAAGCAGGCCTGCCGGCAAATGCCAGGCAGAGAAACCTGCTCACCCTCATAGTTATACAACCGGGGCTGGCCGAAAGTCAATGGCTTTACGCAAACCTTGACACATCCTTGACGCCTGTCCCCGCACTTTTGGCGCCCGGTTAACATCAATTCTGCATCGCCTGAATGATGACCATGACATCATCACACCACGCAGCGGCGGGGAATTGATCATCTGCGCGTAAGAACAATATCAGGCTTCCGACCTCAGGGGCGTGTCGGAAGCCTGATCGTTCGCCGGACGGCTGATCACCAGGCGTAGGCTTCTGGGGCCTCGCCACCTGGGCCTGGCCAGATGGCATCGAGCCTGGCCAACGTTTCGGCAGTCAGCTCGATATCCAGGGCGCGCATGGTGTCCTCCAACTGAGCCACGGTGCGTGGGCCGATGATCGGAGCGGTAACCACCGGATTGTGTAGCAGCCAGGCCAGCGCGACGTGGGCCGGCTGCTCACCCAGCTCCTTGCACAGCGCCTCGTAGGCTTCTAGCTTGCTCTGGTTTTTCTTGTAGAATTCCTGGCGTTGATTTTCCGTCCGTCGGCCTTCGGTTGCTGTTGGCACACCGCCGGCCAGGCCGCCGCCCGCCAGCGGGCTCCATGGAATCAGGCCCAGCCCATAGGTGCGGCACGCCGGGATGACCTCCAGCTCGATGGTGCGTGCGCTCAGGTTGTAGAGGCTCTGCTCGGACACCAGGCCCATGAAATGGCGGGCCCGGGCCGTTTCACAGGCCTGGGCAATGTGCCAGCCGGCGAAGTTGCTGCTGCCGACATAGATAACTTTGCCTGCCTGGACGAGTTGCTCCATGGCCTGCCAGATCTCTTCCCAGGGCGTCTCGCGGTCAATGTGATGCATTTGATAGAGGTCAATGTGGTCGGTCTGCAGGCGACGCAGACTCTCGTCGCAGGCACGGCGAATATGGTAGGCCGACAGGCGGCGGTCGTTTGGGCCGTCGCCCATGGCGCCGAACACCTTCGTCGCCAGGACGATCCTCTCGCGTCGTCCGCCACCCTGGGCGAGCCAGCGACCGATAATCTGCTCGGTTACACCTTCGCCCTTTTTGCGTCCATAGACATTGGCAGTGTCGAAAAAGTTGATGCCGAGGTCGAGAGCCCTATCCATAATGGTGAAGCTATCGGCCTCGCTTGTGAAAGGGCCAAAGTTCATTGTCCCCAGGCACAGCTTGCTGACGATCAAGCCTGTGCGTCCCAGGTGCCCGTACTTCATGTGTGCTCCTCCAAATTGTTGAGTTGGTAGAGCGCCGATGCCGCGTGGATGCATGGTTCGGCGCCGGAATATGGGCTATCTTACGATGTACGCCTGCAGTTGGGCGACGAAGCGCCGTGGCAGGCGTGTTGTCATGAACACCCCGTCGGATCGGTATTGCTCGCTGCGGATCATGCCGCGCTGATGCACCAAAGCCACCAAGTCACTGGCGCTGTAGGGCAGAACGAGCTTGATGTCCTGCCAGCTTCGGCTCAGCACATCTTCGATCTTGTGCAGAAGTGTTTCCAGCCCCCAGCCACGGGCCGCCGATATGGCCACAGTGTCTGGAACATTGGCCGACTCTGGCGTTAGCCTGGCAACCAGGTCTTGCAGGCTGGCAAAGTCGCCGCCGGCCAGAGTGTGCTCGCCCGGCTGGCCATCATCACTGTGAAGCAGGAGATCAACCTTGTTCAGAGCCAGGATCACCGGCGTCTCACCCACACCAAGCTCGTTGAGGAGCCGGTGAACGGTTTGTACCTGCTCAGGCGCATTCTTATGCGTGATGTCGGCGACATGCACCAGCAGATCGGCGTCCGTCAATTCCTCCAGTGTTGCCCGAAAGGCGGCCACCAGTTGCGTTGGCAGCTTCTGGATCAGCCCTACCGTGTCGGTGATGAGGACGATCTGGCCGCCGGGCAGGGTCACCCGCCGCGTCGTCGGATCGAGCGTGGCGAACAGGCGGTTTTCCGCCACCACTTGCGCCCCGCTAAGGGCATTGAGCAGGGTTGACTTGCCAACGTTTGTATAGCCGACCAGAGCAATAACGGGCAATTGCTCATGCTGCCGCCTGGCGCGATACAGGGCACGATGTCGGCGTACCTGCTCCAGTTCGCGGCGCAGATCAGCAATGCGATTGCGGATGCGTCGCCGGTCGCTCTCCAACTGCGTCTCACCCGGCCCGCGCAGGCCAACACCACCCACCGCCTGACGCGACAGGTGTGTCCACAATCGTGTCAGGCGGGGCAAGAAGTACTCATACTGGGCAAGCTCAACCTGCAAACGCCCTTCATGTGTGCGCGCTCGCTGCGAAAAGATATCCAGAATGAGCGCCGTACGATCCATGATATGACGATCAATGGCATCCTCAAGATTGCGCTGTTGACTGGGTGATAGCTCCTCGTCAAAGATCACCAGGTCGCAGTTTTGCTGCTCACACAGCTCCTTGAGTTCACTCACCTTCCCTTTACCGATATAGGTCGCGGGGTGCGCCTCCTTCAACTGCTGCGATAGCTCGGCGACAACCTCAACACCGGCGCTGCGGGCCAGCTCGCGCAGCTCGGCCAGCGAATCTTGCAGGGTCAACGTCTGTTGCTCATCGCCTTCCACGCTAACGCCGACAAGGCAGGCCCGCTCCGGCTTGCGCGCTGTACTGAACGGCTCTCGCCCTTGATGGATATCCTCCGCGCTGTCGGTAAATTCTTTACTTCTTATTCTTCTCGTATCCTTCAGATGCATTCTCCCAATCGTTAATGCCAATTCATTACGGCATAAGGTGATTACAGCGTTATCAACTCACGTGGTGCGTGATTCATACGCTCAGCCCCGTTCTCTGTCACCACCACGATATCCTCGATTCGTACGCCAAAGCGGCCGGCAAGGTAGATGCCGGGCTCAACACTAAACACCATGCCCGCCGCCAGCGGCAAGGTATTTCCTTCCACGATGTATGGTTCCTCATGGCCGTCCAGGCCCAGACCATGCCCCGTGCGGTGAAGGAAGTATTGGCCATAGCCGGCGTCGCTGATGACACGACGCGCCACCCGATCGATCTCCTGACAGGGCACACCCGGACGGACGGTCTGAACGGCTGCCTCCTGAGCCTGGCGAACGACTTCGTAGATACGCCGAAACTCGTCTGGCGGCGTGCCGAGGAAGACCGTACGGGTAATGTCGGAACAATAGTCATCGTAGATGCCGCCGAAATCGAGCACCAGGGCGTCACCCGGCTGCAGAACCCTGTCCGAGTTCATGCGATGGGGGTCGCCACTGTTGGGGCCGCTGGCAACAATGCCAAAGCCTGCCTGCTGGTGACCGTGGGCCAACAGCAGGTCAGCAATCTGGCGTCCCACCTCTTTCTCACTCTTTCCGATGAGTGGACGGGTAAGGAGATCGGCCATGGTCGCATCGGTCGCCGCGCCCGACCGCCGTAGGGCAGCGACCTCTGTTGCATCTTTGATCTGGCGCAAAGGCGTCAGCACGGTCGCGGCACGAACAAATTCCACGCCCGACAGTCCCGTCTGAATGCGTAGAAGATGTCCGCTCCACATCTGCTCGGTGACGCCAACGCGGTGGCAGCCGGCCGGCAGGCTTGAGCGCACCAGGGCATAGGGGTCTGCCCCATCCGGCCACAAGCGCAGGCCAAAGAACGTCGCCTTCGGCTGAGACATGGATGCCTCCAGCTCCGGTACGACCATGACCGGCTCACCGCTTTGTGGCAACACAAACACAGCCAGGCGCTCGGAAACGAACGTGTGGATGCCGGTCAGATAGACCAGATCAGATGAAGGCGACACCAGGAGGGCATCAATGCCCTGACGCTCCATCTCCTTCTGTGCTCTCTGGCAGCGCTGTTGATAGATGCTCATCTGTCAAGATTCTCCTTGCGTGTATTTGTCCGGCGTTCGGGTAACGAGACTCTTACCGGAATACCCTGATCCCTGACCACCTGTGCAAGCGGCAGAGGGAGCCCCTTTTCCCGACGGCAGTGAGCCCCCCACACGGCTTCCACTTGCCCGTCCTTGATGCCTACTCCAGAAGATACTGGCCCGTCTCAACCGCCCGTATGATCAGACCGAGCATGTCGACCTGTGATCGAAGCCTGTGCACAAACGCACTCCAGCTTGCCTCCTGGCCCACCGTTTCTTGGGCAGCCTCCCGTACAACGGCAGCAACCGGCCCCGGCTGTCCGCTTTCCAGCGCTTGCAAATACTCTATCAGGCTGGCCGATTGTGCGTGCAGCCGGTTGATAAGGCTGTCCCACGCCTCGCCTGCTCCCACCGTCTCGTCAATCGAACGGCGAATCAGGGTCGGCAGGGCGCCGGAAGCAGTTGCCCACGTCCGTCCAATGCCTTGCATGAGAACATGTTCGGTGAGAAAGTTGGCCAGCTTGAGCAGGTCGGTCTGGACAAAAACGGTGACCACCCCGCCGCGACCGGAGTCGGGAACTACCTGGATGTTGGCGTAGGGGGCCTGGTCACGTGCTCGGGACACAACGGCGTTCACCGTCGCCATGTCTGTCGTCAGGAAATCCAGCTCTTTCGAAAGTGGAGCAAAACCATCCCGGATGTGCGCGGCCGGCCCCAGCGCCCGTGCAGCGGTCAGTAATCCCACGACTTTTTCCAGATACATTGTTGGGACATCTGCTGCCATGGCCCACCTCCCGCGTCAATTGTCTTCGCTTGCTCATGCTGCAGCCGCCCTCCACAGCCAATCGCCAATCCAGGCGACGGGCCGGGCGCTGCTTCTTTGTCAATTGACGCTTTACTTAAAGAGCTCCACCCTCATGATAGCATGCCTGAGAGGTACTGACAAGTCCTTTTGCAGAGGTAACTGTTCACGTTTGCCCTGGAAGCAGGTGCATCGGCATGCCTATACCCTCCCGCAGGTTTGGGTAACCTGCGGGAGGGTCAAGTGGCAGGTTTGGGTAACCTGCGGGAGGGTCGGGGGCATTCTGGCGAAAGTGCTGTTATCCTAACCGTGAACAGTTACTTGCAGAGAACCTGTTTTGCCTTTGGGTAATGAGACTCTCGCCGGAATGCTCTCATCCCACCTCTTACCCGCACGTGGGCGAGGGAGGTTCTTTGTTGCAGAGCACAGGGATGCCGGGCAATCACACCGCCGTATTCATCGCCAGGATAGATATGAACAGTTATGGTTGCTATCGCCGACAAACTAACAAGGGGAGCGGATTGCCGCTCCCCCGTCATGATGAGTGCTACACCTCTCGATATTCGCCTTCCACAGTGCCTTCGTGCGGGCCACCGCCGGGCTGCCCGCCGCCAGGGCCGCCTTGGGGGCCACCCTGAGGCCCGGCCTGTCCAGCCTGGCCATACACAGCTGCACCGATCTTCTGCAACGAGTCTGACAGTTCCTGCATGGTGCGGCGGATATAGGCCGCATCCTGCCCATTCAGTGCCGAGCGAACGGCAGCGATCTTGCCCTCGACCTCTGTCTTCAGATCGGCGGGAATCTTATCGCCAGACTCACGCAATGTACGCTCAGCCGTGTAGGCCATCGAGTCGGCCTGGTTGCGCGCCTCGGCGATCTCCTTCTTGCGCCGGTCTTCCTCGGCGTGGGCCTCGGCTTCGCGCACCATCCGCTCCACCTCTTCCTTGGAGAGACCAGATGATGCCGTAATGGTGATCTTCTGTTCACGCCCGGTACCCTTGTCTTTGGCCGAGACCGAGAGGATGCCGTTGGCATCAATGTCGAATGTCACCTCGATCTGTGGCACGCCGCGTGGCGCCGGCAGAATGCCGTCGAGAATGAAGCGTCCCAGGGTACGGTTCTCGGCAGCCATGGGGCGCTCACCCTGCACAACGTGAATCTCCACGCTCGGCTGATTGTCTGAAGCGGTCGAGAAAATCTGGCTCTTGCTGGTCGGGATCGTGGTATTGCGCGGAATCAATGGCGTGGCCACGCCGCCAAGCGTCTCGATACCGAGCGTCAGCGGTGTCACGTCGAGCAACAGCACATCTTTTACCTCGCCGCCCAGCACTGCGCCCTGAATGGCTGCGCCAATGGCAACAACCTCGTCGGGATTGACTCCCTTGTAGGGCTCTTTGCCGAAGATGCGCTTGACCAGGTTTTGCACCATGGGCATGCGCGTCTGCCCGCCAACAAGCACAACCTCGTCAATCTGTGCCGCCGTCAGGCCGGCATCGGCCAACGCCTGCTGAACGGGCCCGGCTGTCTTCTCCACCAGATCGCCGACCAGTTGCTCCAGCTTGGAGCGGGTCAGGGTCATATTCAGATGCTTTGGTCCCGACGCATCGGCAGTGATGAAGGGCAAATTGATGTCGGCCGTCTGGGTGCTGGAGAGCTCGGTCTTGGCCTTTTCGCAAGCCTCCTTAAGCCTCTGCAGGGCCATGCGATCCTGGCGCAGGTCAATCCCTTCTTGCTTCTTGAACTCATCGCACACCCAGTCGATGATCCGCTGGTCGAAGTCATCGCCACCCAGGTGAGTATCACCGTTGGTGGATTTGACTTCGAAGACGCCTTCACCCACTTCCAGAATCGAAATGTCGAACGTGCCGCCGCCCAGATCGTAGACGGCGATGCGCTCGTCCTTCTTCTTATCCAGCCCATAGGCCAGGGCCGATGCCGTCGGCTCGTTGATGATGCGCAAGACTTCCAGGCCGGCGATCTTGCCGGCATCCTTCGTGGCCTGACGCTGGCTGTCGTTGAAGTAGGCAGGCACGGTGATGACTGCCTGAGTGATCTTCTCACCCAAATAGGCCTCGGCGTCCGTCTTCAGCTTCTGCAGAATCATCGCCGAGATCTCAGGCGGCGAATACTGACGGTCGCCCATCCAGACGCGCACGTCGCCATTGGGAGCCTCGCTCAGACGATACGGGACGAGCTTCTTGTCGTACTGCACGGTTGGCTCATTATAGCGACGCCCCATGAAACGCTTGATAGAAAAGATGGTGTTTTCGGGGTTGGTGACCGCTTGCCGCTTGGCCAGGCGTCCAACCAACCGCTCACCTGTCTTGGTCACGGCCACGACCGATGGCGTGAGTCGTTCCCCTTCCGCATTTGGAATAACGACGGGCTCCCCACCCTCCATCACTGCAACGACAGAGTTCGTGGTGCCCAGGTCAATGCCGATGATCTTGCCCATGTGTATGTTCAGCCTCCTACGATAGACTATGCTTTGTTTTCTTTGCGCCCTTTTCCAACTTTGACCAGGGCGGGGCGCAACACCCTGTCGTGCAGACGATACCCCTTTTGGATCTCGCCGATCACCTTACCATCATTGTCCGGGTCGGTCTCTTCGATGGTGACGGCTTCGTGATAGGCGGGATCGAATTCCTGTCCCAATGCCTCGTAGGGCTTTACTCCTTCTTGCTCCAGGATGGTCAGCAGCTTCTGCTCAATCAGCCGCATCCCCTCGACCCAGGGTTGCTGGGCCATGTCCTCTGGCACAGAGCGGAACGCTCGCTCCATGTCATCCACAACGGCCAATAGACGGAGTATCAAGGCGGCGTTTGCGTTCTTGATGAGCTCGCTGCGCTCCTGCGCCGAGCGTTTTTTGTAGTTTTCGAAATCCGCCTGCGCCCGTTGCCATCCTGCCCGGTTGGCCTCAGCCCGCTCTCGTTCTGCGGCCAGGGCCTGTCTTAGCTCTTCCATTGCTGCCTTCGTATCTATTTGTTCTGTGGTTTCTTGCCCCGCTGCCTCCTCCGTTCCCGCGATCTCCTGTATCACTTCCTCTCTCTTTTCTTCTTCGTAGAGCATGTTGTATAGAACCTCCGATCGGATCGTTGTTGCCGCCTGGTCATTATGATGCACGGCCTACACCCGCGGCCAAACAGCAAAGACGTCTCCCCTACCGTTGGGCGTGGCCGCCCGACCATCTGTTTCCCATGAGAAGGCCTGGCCACTCCAGGGTGTTGGCCGGTGCTAACCATACATTTCTTGCAACAGCGAACTGACAATAGACGACATGTAGCGCACGCTGGGCAGTGCTCGCCAATACGGCATGCGGGTCGGCCCAATGACACCTAAGATGCCCAACATTTGCCCGGGAATGCCATAGCGCGACAGCACAAGGCTGCACACCCGCATGGATTCACCCAAATCCTCGGCACCGATGATCACCGAAACGGTATCTTTCTCGACAAAGCGGCTGAGCGACATGGAGAGCACCGACCCTTGCTCGAGCGCCTCGACGACGGGCCGCGCAACGTCAACATCCTCGAACTCCGGCTGCGCCAGAATATGCGCCAAACCGCTGTGATAGACTTCTTCGCCAACCTGGTCATCAATCGAGCGCATGATGCGCAGCGTCATCTCTGTGACAAGCTGCTCCAAGGGACCTAAGCCGTCGAGCTTGGCTTCGATCGCCTCGCGCGATAGGCCAGAGAAGCGCGCGTTCAGCTTGTTCGACGTCGTGGTCAGCACGTCCTGCGACAACGGTTCGCCGACCGTAATGATCGCCTGCTTGAGCGTGCCTTCCTGCAGCACAATAACCAGCAAGACTACCGTGTCATGGATTGACACCAACTGAAGCTGCTTCAGGTGACACTGCGCCGATTTCGGCGGGATCACCAACGCCGCGCTGGGCAAAGAACGGGCCAGCATGACCGCCGCCAGACGCAGCCATTGCTCCTGATCACCCTCCACTTGATGGAACTGGTGCTGAATCATCAGTCGCTCGGCCAGTGGCAGGTCAACCTGGCCCATCAGTCGCTGCACGAAATAGCGGTAGCCCTTCGTGGTCGGCAGACGACCCGCCGATGTATGAGGATGGGTAATGTATCCCTTGTCCTCTAGAACGGCCATATCGTTGCGCACAGTCGCCGAGCTGATGTTCATGCCCAGGTCTTGTAGGACACGCTCCGACGACACCGGCACAGCCGTCGCGACGTAGTTGCGCACGATGAGATCCAGGATCTTATCTTGTCGTGGTGTCAATTCGTCCATATGCACCTCGCAAATTAGCACTCTCACCATGAGAGTGCTAACGCATTAGCATCATAGCACGAAAGTCAACGCTTGTCAAGAGTTTTTCCAGATGCTGTCATTGCAATTGACCACGTTGCCTGCTATAATGAGAGAGCACGATGAGGTGCCGGGCGAGAGGACTCATGTCAAGATATACATTAACGGTAACCAGTGAGCTGGACAAGCTCGCATGCATCGCTGATTTTATCAAGCGCGCCGTCAGCTCTCTGGGAATGGACGAGGATAGCGCCTATGCCATGCAATTGGCCGTTGACGAAGCATGCACGAACGTGATTGATTATGCCTACCAAAGACGCACAGGGCAGCCAGTCACAATCGAATGCTACGAAGACAATGGCCGCTGCATCGTCACGATCCGCGACCAGGGCCGCCCGTTCGACCCAACGCGCGTCCCTGTGCCCGACCTGCACGCACCACTGGCAAAACGCCAGATCGGCGGCCTGGGCATCTACCTAATGCGTCGGTTGATGGACGATGTTCGCTTTCATTTCGACAGTATTCATGGCAATGAGCTCACTCTCGTCAAGGCCATCAAGCCAATCAATACCCATAACAGTGGGGACACGTAGATCAACCTAATGTTTCAAGATAGAGGACATCTATGGCCGAGGCGATTATTCTTGCCGGGGGATCGGGTAGACGGCTGACGCATTATCTAACCCGTGGCGGTCCGAAGTCAATGGTGACCGTCGCCGGGGCCCCCCTGCTCTGGTACCTATTGACCTGGCTGGAGAGCCAAAGCCCGATTACCCGCATTCTGCTGGCATGTGGTCATCGCTTCGAAGAGATTCGGGACTACATTAGCGATGGCCGGGAATGGGGTAAGCCCATAGTCCTGATCGAGGAAAAAACACGCTTAGGTCGTGGCGGAGCGATCAAGAACGCCCTGCGCAACCGCTTGGTTGCCAGCGAGGAACCGGTGGTTGTCATCAATGGCGACATCATCACCAACCTACAGCTTGAGCCGATGATCACTGCTCACCGCGAATCCGGCGCCGTGGTCACCCTGCTCATCTCGCGGGTGCGCAACACCTGGGGCGTGGTTCATGCCGACGATCGCGGCTGGGTTACATCCTACAGCGAGAAGCCGCTTCAGCCGGACATGATCAATGTGGGGATCTACGTCCTGACGCCGAACCAGAAACTGCTCCTGCGCCTGCCAGAGCGCGGTGACTGGGAAGATGAGTTCCTGCCGGCCCTGGCACAAGAAGGCAAGCTGCGCGCCTATCACGACCCGGCATGTTTCTGGGCAACAATTGACAATCCTCGGGATATCTATGATGCCGAGGAACGATTACAGGAGTTCATTCGGGCCGGGTTGTTTGGTACACGGATCTGAGCCATGGCTGATATTGACACGCTGATTCAGCGTGTTCTCTCATACTTTCCTCAAGCAGACACGTCCATTCTGCACGAGGCCTACGCCTTTGCAGAACGGGCCCATGGGGAGCAACGTCGCGCCTCCGGCGAGCTCTATATCATACACCCACTCGAAACCGCCATCATCGTCGCCAGCCTCTACCTGGATATTGCCGCGGTCGCCGCTGCCCTTCTGCACGATGTTCCCGAAGATACATCCGTCAGCCTCGATGACGTGATTCGCACCTTTGGCCCTGAAGTGGGCAAGCTGGTTGATGGCGTTACCAAGCTGAGTCGTATCAGTTGGGATAGCATTGAGGAAGCCCAGGCCGAAAACCTGCGCAAGATGTTCCTGGCAATGGCCGACGACATTCGCGTCGTCCTGATCAAGCTCGCCGACCGACTACACAACATGCGCACGCTGGAAGCTTTGCCGGCCGACCGTCAAAAGAAGATCGCCCAGGAGACAATGGAGATCTATGCACCGCTCGCCAGTCGTCTGGGCATCTGGCAGTTCAAATGGGAGCTGGAAGACCTCGCCTTCAAATGCCTGAACCCTGAGAAATACCAGGAACTCGCTGCACTCCTCGACACCACCCGCCGTAACCGCGAACACTACATTGCCCAGGCAATTGCCGCCCTGCAACAGGCCCTCGACGAACAAGGCATTCAGGCCCAGATTGCCGGGCGCCCCAAGCACATCTACAGCATCTATCGCAAGATGCAGCGCAAGCATCGCGACTTCGACCAGATCTACGACCTCCTGGCCATCCGCGTCATCGTCAACGATGTGCGCGAATGCTACGCCGCACTGGGCATCGTTCATTCTCTATGGCGGCCTATTCCCGGCGAGTTCGACGACTATATCGCCATGCCTAAAGAGAACATGTATCAGTCTCTCCATACGGCCGTCATCTTTGCCGATGGGCTGCCGCTGGAAGTGCAGATTCGTACCCATGAGATGCATCGCATCTCCGAGTATGGTATCGCGGCTCACTGGCGCTACAAGGAAGGCGGACGACGCGATGTCACCTTCGAGAACAAGATCGCTTGGCTGCGTCAACTCATGGAATGGCGGCGCGACATCGCCGATGCCCAGGAATTCGTCGAGTCTCTCAAGACCGATATCTTCCGCGACCAGGTTTATGTCTTTACGCCAAAGGGAGATATCATTGACCTGCCTGCCGGTTCGACACCGGTTGATTTTGCCTATCGCATCCACAGCGACATCGGCCATCGCTGTCGCGGAGCCAAAGTCAACGGACGACTGGTGCCACTCGACTATCAACTCAAGAACGGGGACCGCGTAGAGATCCTGACTGCCAAGTCGGGCGGCCCCAGTCGCGACTGGCTGAACCCGAACCTCGGCTACATCAAGACACACAATGCCCGCGACAAGATTCGCCTGTGGTTCAAACGCGAACAACGCGAAGAGAACATCATCCAGGGCAAGGAGCAGCTTGAGCATGAAATCCGCCGCCTGAGCCTGGAACAGACGCCCGAGGAAATTGCCCGCATCTTCAAGTATGAACGACTGGACGACTTCTACGCAGCCATTGGCTGTGGTGATCTGGATGTCCATGCCATTGCCCCGCGCCTGATTCCTCAAGAAAAAGGAACGCCCAAGGCAGGCCTGCCCGTGACCGACAAGACGGGTGTCCGTGTGATGGGTGTGGGCGATCTACTCACACGTCTGGCGACCTGCTGCAAGCCTTTGCCCGGCGATGCCATCGTCGGCTACATCACCCGTGGGCGGGGTGTAACCGTGCATCGCCAGGATTGTCCAAACGTGCAGAACGTCGAGAGCGAACGGCTTGTCTCTGTTGAATGGGGACCCAGCGATCACCAGGTGTACCCTGTTTCGATACGCGTCGAGGCTATGAATCGCGACGGACTGCTGCGTGACATCACCACCCTGGTGGCCGAAGACCATGTGGACATCACCCAGGCCCGCGCCGTCGTTCACCCTGATCAGACTGCGACCATTACTGCGACGCTCCAGGTAACCGGCATGGAGCAGGTGAGTCGCCTGCTCTCCAAGATCGAGGGTATGCGCGAGGTGCTAGAGGTACGGCGCGATGTGGTGCGCGGGCGGAGCAAGAATAACGGGCAAATCGCACGCAAATAGCCGTTGCGTTGCCCGTCGGTGGTTACCTCGCACATTGCACTCCCAAATGTAATCAGCCGATGCCCTGCGGGCGAGAGGGCCACCTCATGCCCGCTACCCTCGGCGCTGCACAGGCACAAGCCGACGACGGCCGGCAGTAACTGCTCACGTTTACCCTGGAAGCAGGTGCATCGGCATGCCTATACCCTCCCGCAGGTTACCCAAACCTGCGGGAGGGTCAAATTGC
>Ga0272448_1004093_pt1 | contig 16839 bp, 10 predicted proteins | sample YNPCB0191_FD_202220 | JGI IMG/M metagenome (GOLD analysis project Ga0272448, IMG submission 202220) | Hot spring sediment microbial communities from Yellowstone National Park, WY, United States - YNP-CB-019-1 | ecosystem: Environmental > Aquatic > Thermal springs > Hot (42-90C) > Sediment...
TGGTTATGTCGCGGTTCCGTCCTGGCATCAAGATCACTCCTATAATTGCGTTGCGTTCTGTTTGTACCCAGAACTGCACACTTTTTGAACGCAGCAGGCAATGCGGATAGGAAGACCGGCGGCGCCAAGGGGAAATAGGAGTCTCGCAGAATTGATCTAGGTATATTCCTCTCACGGCGTTCCACGGTCTGCGTTGTTCGCAATCGCGTCCTGCAAAGAACGATCCGCCCTACCCGCCTCAGCCCGTTCTTGCACGAAGTATTGTACGCAGCCGGCAGGCCGTCGCTTGACAAACAAGCGTTCGGCGCGTACATTACATGGCAGAGCCCGTTATGTTATTGGGGCTGCTATGGCAGTTCGGATAGCGTAGCGGGCTTCTTGATTACGGGGTGCGTTATCGGAAGACAAGCGCACACGCCATTGCGCGCCCCTTTGAGGTGACAAGATTGAACGATGCCGTCGGCTTCAAACGTCTGTGGGCGAAGAGCGACCCTCGGCACGACCTCTGGAAACACCTGCTGGACACTGCGGCCGTCTCCTTGGAACTACCTTTGCCGGCCCTCGGCTCCGACTTAAAACCGGAGCACGTAGCATTTCTGGTGGGTCTTCACGACATAGGAAAAGCTGACTCTGCTTTCCAGCACCAGAAGTGGAGGGATGCCCAAGGACAGGAGTGCTCGTTTTCGAAGGACCTCGAGGAGATCGGATACCGCGTGTGTGCAGACCCTCCGTGTCGACACGAACGCATCTCGGCGCGATTCATCTCTGAGCTTCTGACGAACAAGAAGGACGAAATCGCCGCTGATGCAGCCTCAGATGCGGTCGCTGATGCGATCTCGCGCGCCTTCGTTGCACATCACGGCTACTGGGATAAGAACTCTCAACGCCCCGTCGTGCGAAAATACGCGGAAGCACAAGAGGAGTTGTGCAATATGCTGCGTCAGGTGCTCAGGGTTGGCAAACTGCCTGCAATATCCCCACCTCACTTGAGCGCGTTCGGCATGCGCTTGGCCGGTCACATTGTGTTGTGCGATTGGATCGCAAGCAACGAGCGTTTCTTTGGCGACCAGCGTCTGCAGAAGATTGAGGACCCTGAGCAGTATCTCAAAACGGCGAAAGAAGTGGCCGCCCAATGGGTTCGCGACGATCTGGAGCTCAGACGAGAAAACGGCTCAGGCAGACCATGCCATGTGGTTCAGGAACCGCGCCCTATTCAGCAAGTGCTGCTTGATAGCGACATCCCGCCCGGATTGATCATTATTGAGGCACCGATGGGCGAGGGAAAGACCGAGGCCGCTTGGATTCTGGCCGAGAAATGGCGCGACAAGGGCTATCGCGGCATGTATATGGCGCTGCCCACCATGGCTACAAGCGATTCCCTATATGGCCGCTACCGGGAGGATTACCTGGAGAAGATGGGGCGCGGCGAGGATGCCAGGCTCGTCCACGGAATGGCCTGGCTCCGGGACGACAGAAAGGAACCGGATCGGCCGTTGCAGGTTGGTGAGGTGGGAGATGACCGCTCTCTTGCTACGGCGTGGTTCAGGCCGACGCGCCGCGCCATGCTGGCCGCGCATGGGGTCGGAACCGTCGATCAGGCAATGCTTGCCAGCATGAATGTCAAGTTTGGTTTTCTGCGGCTTTACGGACTGGCTGATCGGGTGTTGGTAATAGATGAGGTTCACGCGTATGATGCATACATGAGCGCGATTATCCGCCGGCTGCTCAATTGGTGCGCATGTCTCGAGATTCCCGTCATTCTGCTCTCTGCGACGCTTTCCGCGCGCCAGAAACAGGCAATGATCGAAGCCTATGGTGCGACGGGCGGCGATCCCGAGCCGAATGCGCCTTACCCACTCATAACCGTCGCCGTCCCGCAAAAGAAAGCATGGACAATAGAAGCTGCAGCTTCGTCCGACAGGACTCTGAGTATCGAGACCCACGCCGGGCTGCTTGGTAACGCCGGGGCAACGGCGAAGATGGCGGTCGAACTGGTCAAAGACGGCGGCTGCTGCTGCGTGATCCTGAACACGGTCAAACAAGCGCAGGATGTCTACACGGCGCTACAGCTTCCCGAAAACGAAAAGATGCTCTTCCACTCGCGTTTCACTGCCGCCGACCGCGAGGTTATTACAAACCGAGTGCTTGACATGTTCGGAAAGGGCCGTTGGACGGGCGAAGGCGACAATCGCAGGTTCAAGCCTGCAGAGCGCCCAGATAGGTTTGTTCTTGTGGCGACCCAGGTCGTCGAGCAGAGTCTCGATGTAGATTTCGACCACATGATCAGCGAGATCGCGCCGATGGATTTGCTCCTCCAGCGCAGCGGCCGCATCAAGAGGCACACGCGAACGAGTAAGGGCGATCTGAACGACGGAGGAAATGATGACCGCGGACAGCCGGTAATGCACGTGTTGCTGCCCGAAGACCAAAAGCTCACATTCGGCGGCACAAGCTACGTATACGCCGCGAAGCCTCTCCTTAGAACGCTGGCTATCCTGTCCAGTCATCGCGATTTGCGTCTCCCGAACGACTTCAGAGAAATGATCGAACGCTGCTACGGATCAGAGGAGTGGAACGAGAATGCAGTGCCTTGGGAAGTGATCAGAGAAGCTGACAAGGACTGGGACTCGCAGACCAAATGCCTTGACCACCAGGGTAGGCAGTTCGCTCTACTCCCACCCTGCAAGCGGTTTTTCCAGCCCGTCAACAATGACCCAACGGGAGACGACACCGATGACGGCAACGGCTGGCGGGCTAAGACGAGGCTCGGCACAACCGAACGCACCGCTTTGCTTGTTTCAGACAGCGAGATCGCTCGCTTAGAGCAAGGCGAGCTATGTATGACCGAAGTCCGTGCGCGGTATCAGAAGTCAGTCAAGCTGCCCAGTTATCTCCCGATCAGTAGTCCTGCTCCAGGCTACAATGCCGCAGTGGAAGCAAAAGGGAAGCTGAGCGGTGTGGTACTGCTGCCAGTCGACCAAGATAAATTATGGCGAGGCATCGACAAAAACGAGCATGGCGATGAGGTCACTTATGAGGTCACTTATGACGACAAACTGGGCCTTACGGTCAGGAGGGTGTAAGATGAATCGTCCGTCATTCAACGTTCTTAGCGAGCCCTGGATACCCGTGATCCGCTTGGATGACTCGTCGGGTTATCTGGGCATCCTGCCTTGCTTGGAGAAGGCGCACGAGTTGCGTGAGATTCGTGACGCGGCGCCGATCATCGAGTTCGGGCTCTACCGCCTGCTGGTTGCATTTGTGCTCGACGCCCTGATACTCGCCAACCGCCGTCCGAAACACCCGCTCGATCTCAAGAGCCTCATCAAAGAAGGGCGTTTCGACACCGACCTGCTGAATAACTACGCACAACGCTGCGGCGACGTGTTCGATCTGTTTCACCCGGAACGGCCCTTCTTGCAAACCGCAATGGAGAAGGCAGAAGCCAAGCCGCTTGCGGGCGTCTTCGCTGCCGCACCCAGCGGCACTAACGCATGTCACTGGCATCACCAAGACGAAGATGACATGGCTGTTACCCCAGCCCACGCAGCTCGGTTGCTGACAACGATCGCGCCGTTTATGACGGAGGGTGGGCGAGGACTGAGTCCCTCAATTAACGGAGCTCCTGCGATTTATGCCCTCCCTATCGGCTCGAACCTTTTTGAGACTATAGTGCTCAGCATTCCTTGTCGCACCGACCAAGAAGACGGCGACGGAGCTATCGCGTGGCGGAGCAAGCGCGTTCCTGGGAGCGAGCGCACACAGGCCACAACGGTCGAGGCGCTAACCTGGCAACCGCGGCGTATCCAGCTGGTTCCTGGCGATACGGTTTCCAGAATGAAATTCGAAAAGGGCGACACCGCACGCCTGACAGCGTGGACAGACGCCAGCCTCGCATATCGTTATGACAAGGACAAGCACACGCCGATACGTATGCGCGAGAACCGGCCCCTCTGGCGAGACGCTGGTGCCCTCTTGCTGCTCGGGGATCAGGATGACAAACGTGCACAAGGTGAGAGTAAAACTGCCTTCCGACGCCCCGATGTTGTTGAGCACGCGTTTGCCGTCAGCGAGGGCAAGGACGTGAGAATCCAGCTCTACGGAATGCGGACGGATAAAATGAAGGTGTTTGAGTGGGCCAAGGCAGTGTTGGCAGTGCCTGCTAGGCTCGGCCAGTCTACAAGACTGGGTTTCTTAGTCCAGCGCGAGCTCGATCGTGCCGAGAAAGCGGCCTGGTGGTTGCGAACCGTCATCAAAGACCTCTATCCTCCCAGAAACGTAGAGAACAACAAACGGGCACCTGCGGCCGTGGCAGACCGCTGCGAACGCAACTACTGGCAGCGGTTGGAACCCAGTTTCTATCCTCTGATGACCGCATTCGCCGCGCTGGGCCCAGATGCACCCGATGACCCCGGGCCTATCGCGACTACAGCGGGGGACTGGCGAGATGCGATCAAAAGTCTTGCCAGCGAACAGTTCGAGTTTGCCGCGAAGGACATGGACTCGGACAGCGACGCGCTCGAGCGCCAGGTTCGAGCGCGCGACAAACTCAACAAGATACTGAAGGAGGTGCTATCGTGACAACAACTGAAAAGACCCGCGAAAGAGAGTTTATAGAGCGGGTCGAAAACCTCTCCACCGGCGAGCTGGCAATGCTGCGGCGAGGATGTGGCGAACGCGACCCCGTTCAAGGGCGCTGCCCGTGGCTGCTGTCTCTTATCCAGGGCGCCGCCAGCGATGCCGCTGCGTTCCTTGTCGCCAGCCTGCTTGCTCAGTACAAGACCGCCACCATTAAGGCCGGTGCTCATCGCATCGACGGCAACTTCGGGGTGACCTGGAAGCGGGCGATCGCCGGAACGGACAGCGAATCGATCAGGCGCCGTTTTCACATCCTGCTCGACGCGGACTACAACCCCAAGACAGGCGACGGCGACCTGCCTTACAGACTGCGCCAGATGGTTCGCTATGTAGCGGCAAAGGGCGTTGGAGTTGATTGGCCGACGTTGCTGGTTGACCTCAAGTTCTGGAACCATCCGGATAAGCACGCTCAAAAGCGCTGGGCAAACGCGTTTTTCGGCAACGAGCGTCCTGCAGACGCTGCAACAACTACACAAGAAAAGGAGTGAATTACTATGTTGATCGAAGTCCACATGCTTGCCAACCATGCCCCGAGCAATCTCAATCGGGACGACACCGGTAGTCCAAAGGAAGCCGTTTTCGGCGGCTACAGGCGCGCACGTATATCAAGTCAGTGTCTCAAGAGAAGCATCCGGAGATCCGACATATTCCGCAGCAATCTTGAGGGTCACCTTGCTTGTCGCACAAAACGGCTTGCAGAGAGGATAAGACCCCTGCTCATCCAGCACCGCATCGACGAGTCCGAGGCAGATATGCTAGATGATGAGATGGTCGGCTGGTTGCTTGTCAAAAACCCTAACGTTCTTATGTTCCTGGCTGACGACGAGTTCCGCCGAATAGCCCATGCACTCTGCAAACGTTGGAGCGAGCTTGTCCGGGCAATCAGCGCGTGTCAGGCAGAGTCGGGCGACAAGAAGAAAGCAACGAAAAATTTGCAGGAGCTCTGCCAAGATATCGGTAAGCAGATAGAGCTGTCCAGAAAGACGTCAGCGGTCGACGTGGCGCTGTTTGGCCGGATGCTGGCTGACTGCCCTTCAGCCAAAGTCGATGCTTCTTGCCAATTTGCCCATGCCATCAGCACACACAAAGTGGCTAACGAATTCGACTACTTCACTGCCGTGGATGATCTCAAAGAAGCCAGTGAAACCGCCGAAGACGCGGGCGCGGGCATGATCGGCGACGTGGAGTTCAACTCGGCGTGCTACTACAAGTACTTCAATATCCACGTTGATGGACTCGTAAGCAATCTCACGAGCAATCTCACGACCCCCGCGTGCCCGGAGCACGCCGCCCGCGAAGTAGCCTCACGAGCCATCCGTGCACTGATCGAAGCGGCTTGCCGGGTGACACCAACCGGCAAACAAAACTCCTTTGCCGCACATCAGTGTCCCAGTCTTGTCTGGATCGAGATTCGGGACCAGAATCTGCCGATCAGCTATGCCAATGCGTTCTGCAAGCCGGTTGACCCTGGAGCCGCTAACGGTCTTGAAATGGAGTCGGCGCTGGCTCTGAAAAAAGAGTGCGAGGCCATGACCAAGATGTACGGCCTGCAGGCCCGCAATCGGCTGCTGCTGACCAAGCATAGCGATTTCGAGATTCTCGGCGTCGGGTCCTCCCAAAATCTGGAAGCCGTCCTAGACCAAGTGGAGAAGGAGGTAGGCAATGGCTGAACCTGTCCTGCTTCTGCGGTTGGAAGGTCCCATGCAATCGTGGGGAACACGTTCCAGATGGGATGTCCGCGATACCGGACTTGAGCCGACCAAATCGGGCGTGATAGGCCTGCTCGGATGCGCCATGGGCCTCAAACGAGACGATACGAAGCTCGAAGAGCTCGACAAGGTGCTCCTTTTCGGCGTCCGCATCGACCGACCAGGCACGATCGCTACCGACTATCACACCGTAACCGGCTATCACCGCACAGCTGACGGATGTTACAAACATAGCGGTGGTGTCGCGAAAAAACTCGAAGAAGCCCGGAAACACGGGGAGTACACCATAGTCTCGCCGCGCGACTATATCTACGACGCCTCGTTTCTCGTGGCGTTGGCGGTCAAGTCGAGGTACAAGGACACGGACGCTGACCGGCTGCAGGAGATCGAATCTCACCTCAAGAATCCTAAGTGGCCCCTGTATCTGGGCCGAAAGTCGTGCGTGCCAACGCGCCCGATACTAGATCGGTTGACCTACGATTACGCCGACATCGAGAGCGCACTCCGCGGGGAGCCCTGCGCGACTAGGGATGTCACCGCGCAGCATAGACTGCCGCCGAATAAGGACGAGGACCCGAACCTGCCGCGACAGCGGCTTGAGGCCTGGATCGAGTGCCCGGACGGCGAGTATGAGCGCCAAGACGCAATGCGACTGAATCCGCTCAGGTTCTACGAATTTCGTCGGTGCAGGTACATTAACGACATCGACACGCCGGTCTGAGGAGGTCGACATGAATCTACACCTATCGCTACTGATCCTTAACCCCGGTTCCCGTCAGGTGCAGGCCGAGCTGCGGAATCCCTACCAGATGCACCGGACCCTGTCGAGAGCGTTCGGTACCAGACCCGAGGATTGGAAGGCCGCGCGCGTGCTCTTCCGAGTCGAGCAGGCCGACGGCAAGCCCTCGGTGCTCATCCAGTCCCGGATACCTCCGGACTGGTCTAGGCTGACCGATTCAACTAACGACTACTTCGCCAAGGAGCCCGCGACTAAGGTTCTCGATGTTGATATCCGCACCGGACAGTTGCTTCGGTTCCGACTCAGAGCGAATCCAACCGCCAAGAAGATAGTCGACGAAACAATTCGTGACTGCAATGGCAGGCCCAGGCGGGGACGCGTCGGCTTGTTCGGAGAACAAAAGCAGATGGAGTGGCTGCGCCGGAAGGCCGAGTCGGGCGGATTCAAAATCGTGGAGTGCTGCATCTCGGCAAAAAGCGACTCGCACAGCACCAAGGCACCCAGAACGGCCACGATCACCCACCTGGGCGTGACTTTCGATGGAATCCTTATAGTGACCAATGCGGACCTGTTCAGCCAGACTCTGGCGTCGGGGATCGGTTCGGCCAAGGGCTTCGGCTTCGGTCTGCTATCGGTCGCGCCGTTGGCGAGGTGATGACGATTGTCTGACACACGCGTCAAGGACCTCCACTTGCTGCCGAAGTTTCGGGACAGCCTGTCGTTTGTGTATGTGGAGCACGTCCGTATTGATCGCGAGGCAAACGCGATCGCCATACACGATGCCGACGGCAAAACACCTGTGCCGGCGGCCGCGCTTGCCGTGCTGATGCTCGGGCCCGGCACCAGCATCTCGCACGCCGCGGTAACCGTGCTCGCAGACAACAACTGTCTGGTCGTCTGGTGCGGAGAAGAAAATGTTCGCTTCTATGCGTGCGGGATAGGCGGCACGCGCAGCGCAACCCCGCTTATCCACCAGGCCAGCATGGCGTCGGACGAAACTCTCAGACTTCAGGTGGTCAAACGATTATACAGGATGAGGTTCGTCGAGGAGCTGCCGGAGGATGTGACGGTCGAGCAGCTCCGGGGCATGGAAGGATCCCGCGTGCGAACAGCCTACGCAAGAATGAGCGCGGAGACCGGCGTTCCATGGTCCGGCAGAAAATACGACCGCAGCAATTGGCATGCCGCCGACCCGGTCAACAGGGCGCTTTCGGCCGCCAACGCCTGCCTATACGGCCTCTGTCACGCCGCGATTCTGTCTGCCGGCTACAGCCCGGCGCTTGGCTTCATCCACACGGGCAAACAGCTCTCGTTCGTTTATGATGTAGCTGACCTCTACAAAGTTGACCTCACGGTTCCGCTTGCTTTTCGCGTAGCCAAAGACAATCCGGCGGAGTTGGAAAGAACCGTGCGCCTGGGGTGTCGTGATCTGTTTCGCGAGACAAAGTTGGTCGAGAGGATCATTCCCGATATTCGGCTGGCTCTCGGCGAGCCGCAAGCGGATACGGCCAGCGAGTTTGACTCGGACGAAGCCAAGCCTGCCGAGCTTTGGACGCCGTCCTGGGAGAAATCCGTGTCCGATCGAGAGGAGGGCGAATCCGAATGGTCGTGATGATACTCGAGCGCGTTACTGGCGGCCTGCGGGGCGAAATGACACGATGGATGATCGAGCCCAAGGCTGGAGTTTTTGCGGGCAAGATGTCGGCTATGGTAAGAGACAAGCTCTGGGAAAGGGCTCAGAAGTCGGCAAGCGGCGGCGCCGGCATCATGCTTTATTCTTCTAACAATGAACAGGGGTTCGCCATTCGCACATTTGGTGACACATCGCGGGAGATAATCGACATGGAGGGGTTATGCCTGGTAAGGATTCCCAAGTGTCGTTCAAGTTAGAGTTGTCCCCACACACGTGGGGGTGAACCGTTTTTGGTCAAGTAGACGCCGACTTATTGTGGGTTGTCCCCACACACGTGGGGGTGAACCGCCTGGCGACCGCCCCCCTGTCGGTCGGGGCAGGTTGTCCCCACACACGTGGGGGTGAACCGGTCGTCTATTGCAACTGCGACGACCCTTTCGAGTTGTCCCCACACACGTGGGGGTGAACCGGCGGGGCGTCAAGGTCGAGCACTTGACGAAATGTTGTCCCCACACACGTGGGGGTGAACCGCGGCTGCCGCCGGGCTAAAGGAGGCATGAGATGTTGTCCCCACACACGTGGGGGTGAACCGGTCGTCTATTGCAACTGCGACGACCCCTTCGAGTTGTCCCCACACACGTGGGGGTGAACCGTACGACAAGCAGGATGGATCTGAAGCCGTGGGGTTGTCCCCACACACGTGGGGGTGAACCGCTGGGCGACCGCCGCCCTGTCGGTGGCGATATGTTGTCCCCACACACGTGGGGGTGAACCGGTGACCGATCTGATCCTGGCCCTGGTCGCGGCGTTGTCCCCACACACGTGGGGGTGAACCGGGATGTTTGACTACCCGGAGGATATTGAAGTAGTTGTCCCCACACACGTGGGGGTGAACCGCACAAGCCGACCCCGGCGGAAATGTTCGGCAAGTTGTCCCCACACACGTGGGGGTGAACCGTTATGATCTACCACATTAGGCCGGATTCCGACGTTGTCCCCACACACGTGGGGGTGAACCGCTGTACCTCTACCCGTACAGCCTCACGCTGTAGTTGTCCCCACACACGTGGGGGTGAACCGCTCGCGCGCACGCACAAGTCGTTCGCGCATGCGTTGTCCCCACACACGTGGGGGTGAACCGCCCTAAACGGCTCAGATTGGCCCCCCACACATGTTGTCCCCACACACGTGGGGGTGAACCGCGGGCGTCGATGCCGGCGACGACGGCGCTGCGGTTGTCCCCACACACGTGGGGGTGAACCGCGTACCAGGCAGCATGGCGGGCAGACCGTACCGTTGTCCCCACACACGTGGGGGTGAACCGCGAGAAGCTACACTGACGTTTCGGCTCCAGGAGTTGTCCCCACACACGTGGGGGTGAACCGCGAGGGCCAGGAACTTCGAGAACCTCGTCGGCGTTGTCCCCACACACGTGGGGGTGAACCGCTCCGGCATCGGGACAGCAGGCTCCCCGCCATGTTGTCCCCACACACGTGGGGGTGAACCGCGCGCAGCGGCTGGAGCTGCATATCGTGGAGAGTTGTCCCCACACACGTGGGGGTGAACCGACCCAGGCGCGCGCGCTGTGCCAGGCGTTTCCGTTGTCCCCACACACGTGGGGGTGAACCGGCTGAGTCAAGGGTGCCTAGATCAGTCGTCTGGTTGTCCCCACACACGTGGGGGTGAACCGTTCCAGGCGGCGCGCGAAAACGCATCGGGCCGGTTGTCCCCACACACGTGGGGGTGAACCGCGGCGCGGCGGCGTCTATCGAGCGCGTCAAACGTTGTCCCCACACACGTGGGGGTGAACCGTCGCAAAAAACCAGAATGCGGATCAGCAACCAGTTGTCCCCACACACGTGGGGGTGAACCGCCCCGCGAGGGGCATGATGAGGAGATCGAAAAGTTGTCCCCACACACGTGGGGGTGAACCGTCCATCCACGTCACCGCAGATAACGGCCCCTCGTTGTCCCCACACACGTGGGGGTGAACCGTGATCCACAACGCCGCATGCGGGGCTGCCTCCGTTGTCCCCACACACGTGGGGGTGAACCGGCTATCCCCGTCCTCGTAGAGCGGGACATAGCGTTGTCCCCACACACGTGGGGGTGAACCGTCCTGCACCATCGTTGCCGGGGCATCGACCCCGTTGTCCCCACACACGTGGGGGTGAACCGCCGCGCGGTCTGCGAGCGAGTCATGGGGAGACGTTGTCCCCACACACGTGGGGGTGAACCGTGATCCATAACGCCGCATGCGGGGCTGGCTCCGTTGTCCCCACACACGTGGGGGTGAACCGAGCGTAGCGCCCGAACCAAGCTCCTCGGCCAAGTTGTCCCCACACACGTGGGGGTGAACCGCCGTTCGCACCGCGAAGCTTCTCCAGCCACAAGTTGTCCCCACACACGTGGGGGTGAACCGTGCGCCGCGACAATACGATCCCTGAACTCCTCGTTGTCCCCACACACGTGGGGGTGAACCGAGTGGATGCGGGTTGAGCAATTCCCCGATTGGCGTTGTCCCCACACACGTGGGGGTGAACCGCCGTTTGGGGCTTATATATGGAGGTACTGAGGCGTTGTCCCCACACACGTGGGGGTGAACCAGATGTACGCCGAGCAGATGCAGGTCGATATCTGTTGTCCCCACACACGTGGGGGTGAACCGCCACATCTGCAGATCAGGCGATGGCGGCTGCCGTTGTCCCCACACACGTGGGGGTGAACCGAGCGCGTCTATTATGGATATAGCCACCGGCAAGTTGTCCCCACACACGTGGGGGTGAACCGCTGGGCACGCGCGCAACCTTGAGGACATCGACGTTGTCCCCACACACGTGGGGGTGAACCGAGTGGATGAGAGTCGAGGTATTCGAGAATTGGGTTGTCCCCACACACGTGGGGGTGAACCGCTGCGTATCGCGTGCTAGTGCTGCACGCTGGAGTTGTCCCCACACACGTGGGGGTGAACCGTGATCCATAACGCCGCATGTGCGGCTGGCTCCGTTGTCCCCACACACGTGGGGGTGAACCGCAATTCGGCTAATGCTTCGTCCTTGAGCCTGTGTTGTCCCCACACACGTGGGGGTGAACCGTCCCCGGCTGGGCCAGCCAGCCGGGGCGCGAAGTTGTCCCCACACACGTGGGGGTGAACCGCTGAGCTGCAGACCGCTAAAGGCGCGCGCGCAGTTGTCCCCACACACGTGGGGGTGAACCGAACCAGTGGCAGGCCGTCGAGGAGGACATCTGGTTGTCCCCACACACGTGGGGGTGAACCGGCCGGGGCGGCAGCCGAGTGTCGCCGCCCCGGCGTTGTCCCCACACACGTGGGGGTGAACCGAACCTGCCGACCCCCGCCGAACTGTGCGGCTAGTTGTCCCCACACACGTGGGGGTGAACCGTCCCAGCTGGACCATCGTATTAGGACCTGCATGTTGTCCCCACACACGTGGGGGTGAACCGTCACCCATAACGCCGCATGCGGGGCTGGCTCCGTTGTCCCCACACACGTGGGGGTGAACCGACGCCGCGGCGTACGCAGCCTCGCTCACTGTCGTTGTCCCCACACACGTGGGGGTGAACCGTACGGCTCGCTCGGCCTGCCGGTGAGCTTGCAGTTGTCCCCACACACGTGGGGGTGAACCGATCTCGGTTTCCATTGTTCCTCATCCTCTTGCGTTGTCCCCACACACGTGGGGGTGAACCGGGGCAGATGGGGAGGACAAAAATGCAGACCGAGTTGTCCCCACACACGTGGGGGTGAACCGCCCTCGGCTGCTCGCGACTTCGGCAGAAACGGGTTGTCCCCACACACGTGGGGGTGAACCGAACCGGTCGCTTACGACGTTCCAGTCCTTGTAGTTGTCCCCACACACGTGGGGGTGAACCGCGACGCGGCGCGTTCATTGGTCGTTGCTATGCGTTGTCCCCACACACGTGGGGGTGAACCGATGTGGCGACCAAGCTGAAAGGCGGGTAGGCCGTTGTCCCCACACACGTGGGGGTGAACCGGTCAGACTGCTAGCCCCGCCGCAAAGGCCGCCGTTGTCCCCACACACGTGGGGGTGAACCGCGGAAGCGTGGATGGAGGATTACCCTGCGTGCGTTGTCCCCACACACGTGGGGGTGAACCGCCGGACGGCGTCGCGTTGTCGTCCCATGCGGAGTTGTCCCCACACACGTGGGGGTGAACCGACGTGGTTCTTGATTTGCGATCCTTTGCGGTAGTTGTCCCCACACACGTGGGGGTGAACCGGCTGTACGGGTAGAGGTACAAGTCATTCCCTAGGTTGTCCCCACACACGTGGGGGTGAACCGCCGGTTTCCGTCACTCCCGGGGTCGCGGTCGCGTTGTCCCCACACACGTGGGGGTGAACCGCAGGAACGGCACTGCATGCAGGTGGAGCCTGACGTTGTCCCCACACACGTGGGGGTGAACCGTCATCCATAACGCCGCATGCGGGGCTGGCTCCGTTGTCCCCACACACGTGGGGGTGAACCGGCGGCATGGGAAGCCGCCGACGACGCGGCGTGGTTGTCCCCACACACGTGGGGGTGAACCGTCGCTGGGCTTGGTAGCAATAGGGGCGCTGGGGTTGTCCCCACACACGTGGGGGTGAACCGAACCGGTCGCTTACGACGTTCCAGTCCTTGTAGTTGTCCCCACACACGTGGGGGTGAACCGCTCTTTCGTCTTCTGTGCGAGAGTTCTCTTGCGTTGTCCCCACACACGTGGGGGTGAACCGGTCTCAATGTAGGCTTCCTAAAGGTTCCAGGCGTTGTCCCCACACACGTGGGGGTGAACCGACAGACTGCCGCAGCTCGATGATGTCGGTCAAGTTGTCCCCACACACGTGGGGGTGAACCGGCAGGAGGTGGTTGTTGGCGAGTTCGTTCCATGTTGTCCCCACACACGTGGGGGTGAACCGCGGCCCGAGGAGGCCGCCGGCGACGAGGAGCTGTTGTCCCCACACACGTGGGGGTGAACCGAGTGGATGCACCTCAAGCGATTCCCCGATTGGGTTGTCCCCACACACGTGGGGGTGAACCGCCCAGGTGATGGCCGAGATAGCCAAAGCCAGGGTTGTCCCCACACACGTGGGGGTGAACCGAACCGGGTTTGTGCAATCCTTGTGACGAGCTGGTTGTCCCCACACACGTGGGGGTGAACCGGCGCGTGAAAAAGCCGAGAACCTCATGCGGCAGTTGTCCCCACACACGTGGGGGTGAACCGCGGCCTATCGCGCCCCCTACAACGCCGTCTATGTTGTCCCCACACACGTGGGGGTGAACCGATGTCGGTCTCCATTTTTGCTCCTCCTCGTTTGTTGTCCCCAAACACGTGGGGGTGAACCCGGCATCCGGACGGCAGAGCGGCTGAAGGCGGAGGTTGTCCCCACACACGTGGGGGTGAACCGCCCGCGGCAGGGTAGGCGCACTCGTCTACAACGTTGTCCCCACACACGTGGGGGTGAACCGACCGACGGGGAGGCAGGCGAGCGGCCATTCGAGTTGTCCCCACACACGTGGGGGTGAACCGGCCCAGCTCGACCATCGTCCGACGACCCTGCTGTTGTCCCCACACACGTGGGGGTGAACCGCAGATGACAGTCGAGCTCTTCCCGTCGTGGAAGGTTGTCCCCACACACGTGGGGGTGAACCGCTTCTCCAGCCACAGGCCCGCGAAAAGTGGATGTTGTCCCCACACACGTGGGGGTGAACCGGTCACAAGGCGATCGCTCACTTGCGATGCTTGGTTGTCCCCACACACGTGGGGGTGAACCGAAACCGAGAACCTCATGCGGCAACTTGTTGTCGTTGTCCCCACACACGTGGGGGTGAACCGCGTAACGGAGCCGCTTAGGAAGACGAAGTCGCGTTGTCCCCACACACGTGGGGGTGAACCGGCGTACTTGGTATACGGTCTATGAATTCCTGTGTTGTCCCCACACACGTGGGGGTGAACCGAACCGGTCGCTTACCACGTTCCAGTCCTTGTAGTTGTCCCCACACACGTGGGGGTGAACCGTTCGGTTGCGCGCGCGCCTTTAGCGGTCTGCAGTTGTCCCCACACACGTGGGGGTGAACCGTCACGCGCAGCCGAGGGCTTGCCCGCCTTGATGTTGTCCCCACACACGTGGGGGTGAACCGCCCGGATCGCGGAACTGACACGTGAGCTTGAGGTTGTCCCCACACACGTGGGGGTGAACCAGTCACGGCACGCCGAGATTATCTGAGTGACGCGTTGTCCCCACACACGTGGGGGTGAACCGTCGCCCGGGGCCTTGATGCCGAGCAATACCGCGTTGTCCCCACACACGTGGGGGTGAACCGTCACGCGCAGCCGAGGGCTTGCCCGCCTTGATGTTGTCCCCACACACGTGGGGGTGAACCGCATCAGGTATCGCAATTAGCGGAGCGGATCGCGTTGTCCCCACACACGTGGGGGTGAACCTCGTCGCTTGCCATTTTGTCACCTCCATCGCCCGTTGTCCCCACACACGTGGGGGTGAACCGAAAGTCAGACGCAGCATTCTGATACAGAGCAGGTTGTCCCCACACACGTGGGGGTGAACCGCGCCAAATTGGTCTGGGACGTATTCGGGATGCGTTGTCCCCACACACGTGGGGGTGAACCGGAGCGGCAGGGCGTCGAGCGGGCAATCAGCACGTTGTCCCCACACACGTGGGGGTGAACCGAAGGGGACATCTTAGTTGTCGGATGTCCTTTGGTTGTCCCCACACACGTGGGGGTGAACCGTCATCCGCGCCCAGGTGCGCGGCGATATGGTCGTTGTCCCCACACACGTGGGGGTGAACCGAAGGCAATACTTTGGTTGTTGGCTGTCCTTTAGTTGTCCCCACACACGTGGGGGTGAACCGCGACGAGGCGAGGCCGGAAGTCGTGGACACGAGTTGTCCCCACACACGTGGGGGTGAACCGAAAGTCAGACGCAGCATTCTGATACAGAGCAGGTTGTCCCCACACACGTGGGGGTGAACCGCCGTTCCGGCGGCGTCGGCTTGTGCTTGTCCAGTTGTCCCCACACACGTGGGGGTGAACCTTGGCTCGCAGTTGTAGCCGTGCCCGCTGGTGCGTTGTCCCCACACACGTGGGGGTGAACCGTACTTGCCGCGTGCGGACGGCCTGAGTTCGCAGTTGTCCCCACACACGTGGGGGTGAACCGATCGAAATGCAAACCTACGCATTTACGACTGAGTTGTCCCCACACACGTGGGGGTGAACCGATCGTAGAATGTACTGTTCTGCTGCAACACGAGTTGTCCCCACACACGTGGGGGTGAACCGACGCCGCCGCGCCCGGCCAAGCACTATGAGCAGTTGTCCCCACACACGTGGGGGTGAACCGTGTCAGCCAGAACTTGCGAGACCTCGCTAGCGGTTGTCCCCACACACGTGGGGGTGAACCAAGCGCGCAAGGAGGCTGCGCGCAACGCCCTGCGTTGTCCCCACACACGTGGGGGTGAACCGGTGCTGCAGCGGCAGGACGCCCTGCTGCTCTAGTTGTCCCCACACACGTGGGGGTGAACCGGGGTCGTCCGGCGCGACGGGCCGCGGGGACGCGTTGTCCCCACACACGTGGGGGTGAACCGATTACTTTAAATGCTGGGGGTGGTGCACATGAGTCGATCATGGGTGGTGCACATGCGGGCGGACGTTGACATCGCGCCCACACCGGAAGTAGTCCGTTGGGCATGTCAGTCCTGGACTCGGGAAGCTTGTGCGGCAGGAGTTGCACGGCCTCGTGCCCATGCGTTCCTTACTGCTGCCAAACCACGGCGTTGGCCGGCGCATCAAGATAGAGCTGCCATCTGTTGTCATCTTCATAGTCCGCTATCATCAGAGGCCCGGCAGCGGATATCTCCAAGGCCCTGTCGGCATCCCTGGCCCAGTCGAACCCGTTTTCTCTGCCGACGTGAGTTCGAATCGCACTGGCGGAGGTTGACACGGTGAGCTTGGTCTGGGAGAGCGCTTCCGGCAAGAACATATGTGGCTGCAGCGTCAGCCCATCCGGACAAACCGGCGCACTCCCCAGTAAGCCCAGACCGCCGATATCGGCAGCCAGACCGCAATTGCTGTTATCTGTCGTTTCAGCATA
>Ga0272448_1004094_pt1 | contig 16838 bp, 11 predicted proteins | sample YNPCB0191_FD_202220 | JGI IMG/M metagenome (GOLD analysis project Ga0272448, IMG submission 202220) | Hot spring sediment microbial communities from Yellowstone National Park, WY, United States - YNP-CB-019-1 | ecosystem: Environmental > Aquatic > Thermal springs > Hot (42-90C) > Sediment...
CTCGAGGAGCTTCAACTCGTCGGGACGTCGCCCGAGGTGATGGTGAAGTTGGAGGACGGGGTCGTGATCGAGCGGCCGATTGCCGGGACTCGGCCGCGCGGAAACACTCCGGAGGAGGACCTTGCTTTGGAGAAAGACCTACTTGCGGATGAGAAGGAACTGGCCGAGCACACGATGCTCGTCGATCTTAGCCGGAACGATGTCGGGCGCGTGGCGGTGCCCGGCTCGGTCGTCCTCGACGAGCGAATGGTTATCGAGCGTTACTCGCATGTGATGCACATTGTCTCGAACGTTTCGGGGCGGCTGGCTCCGGGGCGCACGCCGGTGGACGTGCTCCGGGCCTGCCTCCCGGCGGGTACGGTATCCGGAGCGCCCAAGGTCAGGGCGATGGAGATTCTCGACGAGCTGGAGCCGGACCGGCGCGGCCCGTACGCCGGTGCCGTCGGACTGATTGACTTCAACGGTAACATGAACACATGCATCACGATCCGGACGATCCTCTTCCGTGGCGGCAAGGCGTACGTCCAGGCCGGTGCTGGGATCGTCGCCGACTCCGTGCCGGAGCGCGAATACGAGGAGACGCTGAACAAGGCTAAGGCCTTGCTCAAGGCCATCCAAGTTGCCGAGGAGCAGCTCTCTTGAAGCCGCCGAATGCCCCGGGCGACGACCGCCGAGCCCGGATCCTCGTTCATCAGCCATCGGGCCTCGCCGCGGTCTCGCAAGAGGAACAGCTGCCTTGAAGCGGTTGATCGTCTTCGTCGGTGCGCTGATCGTGCTCGTGCCGATCGACATCTGGGCGATTCGCGAGCGGATTCGGATGGAGCACTACGAGAGCCTGGTCTGGCGCGGGGCGAGGCTCTCGGGCGTCCCGCCGGCTCTGATCTGCGCGGTGATAGAGACGGAGAGCGGCTGGCGCCCCGATGTTGTCTCCTCGAAGGGCACGGTCGGTCTCATGCAGCTCCGCCCCGACACGGCAGCCAGGATTGCACTCAGATACCAGATCGGCAGTTACTCGCTCTCCGACCCGTGCGACAATATTACGCTCGGCTCGCTCTACCTTGCGGGCCTGCTCAAAGAGTTCCAGGGCGATGTCACGCTCGCCCTCGCCAGTTACAACGCCGGCCCCCAGGCAGTCGAGAAGTGGCTCTTGCGCGATCCACAGGTGCATTCGTCATCTCTGGTGTCGCGTTACGCCTGCGGGGAGACGCGGACGTACGTCCGCCGCGCCCTGGAGAACCTCGATCGCTGGCGGACGGCTTTCCCGGTCCCGCCCGACACGGCTTCGCGCTGAGATTCTGCTGCATATGTACAGAGCGCACGGCAGTACGCGACCGACTGCCGATAACTATCTCCGAACGGAGCACGAGCAATGAGCGATCGCACGAAACATTGGTGGGACACGGTCGGCCTCGTCTACGCGGGCGGCTGGCACCCGATCACAGGACGGATCCGGGGCGGCATAGTGAGCGAATCCGTCGAAGAGGAGTACGCGTGGGAGTACACGGAGGAACACGTCCTACGGCTGAAGGAGCTCGGCGTGACTTTGCTCGTCGGCCAATTCGACCGGGGGCTCGGTGACAGCGACCAGGCCGAAGACCAGGAGCGCGCCCGAATCCTCGCCGAACTTTGCCACAAGCACGGCTTGCGACACGGCTGCTACATGGCGAACACGGTGTACTTCGAGTCGGTCCTCAAGGACAATCCGGAGTGCGAGGATTGGGTCGTGCGGACCCACGACGGCCGCTTCGTCCACTACGGCGGCGAGCAGAGCTGGCGGTGGGTCGCCTGTTTCAACTCCCCCGGATGGCGCGCACGAATGAAGAGACAGATCGAAAAAGCGATCCGCTTCGTCCAGACCGACCTCCTCCACTTCGACAACCTCGGCGTCTGGCCCGAACCGGATAGCTGCCACTGCCGACATTGCCAGGAAGCGTTTCGTGCCTTCCTCGCCCGCCGCTACCCGACTCCCGAGGCTCAGAAGCGCCGCTTCGGTTTCACGGGCTTCGAGACCTTCCGCGCCCCCAATTTCTACCTTCGCTTCGTCCGCCCGTGGGAGATCGACCGCTTCCGAAATCCGCTCATGCAGGAGTGGATCAGCTTCCGCTGCTGGACCGTCACGGACTACATACGCGACATGACGGAACACGCACGACGCCTGAAGCCCGACATCTGCGTGGACTCCAACGCGCAGTCCATCTGGGGCGTCAATCAGGCCCTCATCCACGGGGTTGACCACGAGGCGCAATCCGCCTACGTGGAAATCGTCTGCGAAGAGAATCCGGACTACCGCAAGGACGACGACCCCCGCGCGATCTACCCGGTCACTCACAAGATGCGCGGGATGAACTTCTATCGCAGGCTCGGGAAGCGCGTCTGGACGGCCTACCACGACGAGGAGTCGCTCGCGATGAACCTCACCTTCTGCGGCGACCCCGGAATCAATACTCGCTGGGGTTACGCGGAGCCGGGCCGAGCTCCGCTCAATCCCCACCAGCCCGGCGTCAAGGAACTGCTCGATCACTACAAGCGCCGCCTCGACCTCTACCTCGGCGTCTCTTCCGCCGCTCGCACGGCAACCTGGCGCGGCAAGCAATCGCTCGCTTACGTCTGCACCGATACGCACCTCTCGGCCTGTGTCATGGAGCATGTGCTCTTCACCAACCGGATACCGTTCAGCATCGTCGAGGACGGGTTCATCTGCGACGAGCGGCTCGGTGCCTTCGACCTCGTGATACTGCCCAATGTCGAGTTCATCAGCGACGAGCAGATCGGCGTCCTCACGCGGTTCGTCGAACACGGGGGCAGCCTCTTGATCACCGAGCGGTCGGGCGTCTGCACCTCGGAGCCGCGCTATCGCAGGGCGCCGGCCTTCGGCCACCTGTTTCCCGGACCGTGCGGCAGGCCGCAGCCAACGTCTACGACTACGGCGACATACGGGCGGGGACGCGTCGCGTACCTCCCCAGAATTGACTACGTCCACCGACCCCACGCCTTCAAGAGTGGCTACAATGTGCACTACGACGGGATTGATAGCCGCTACTGGAAGGAGCCATACAACGTAGGCGAGATCCTCGATCTGATCGAGTGGCTCTATCCGGCGTACCGTCCTGTCAAGGTCTTCGGCGTGCCGGAACTCCGGCTGGACTACGTCTCGTGGCCGGACGGCTCCAGAGGCGTGACGATGCTGCGTTGCGGGAACCTCGACGGACCGAGGGACATACGCTTCGCAGTACTCTCGGATAGCGAGCTGGAGGAAGCTGCACTGTACCTACCCGAGCGGCTCGATCCGCTCGAGCTTGCATGGCACCGGAGAGGGGCGTACCTCGAGATGGTGCTCACGGGCGTGATGAGACACGCCGTAGTGCGATACCGGTAGCAGCCGCGCGGGCTCGGACGAGGACGTCCCCTCGGGATCGGCTACCCCCTGTGCTAAGTCCGAGACAGCGGCACGAGATAGACCTGCGGCTTCCCCGAGCAGTCCGAAGTGTAAAGGACGTACCGGCCGGACGGGCTGAATGACGGATGGACGTGGGAGTGCTGGCTCGCGATCGAGCTGTTCGGCCAGCAAAGGACCTCCGCTCGACCCGTTGCCGTATCTATGAGGAGTAGCTCGTTGCGCCCAGGTTCCTGGCTGTCCGAGACGATCTTTGTCTCGTCGGAGTTGACGAACGAGTGGCCGAGCTTGATCGAGTCGGAGCCGAAGACGTGCCTCACCTGTCCCGTCCGCCGATCCATCGAGCAGATCCACGTCGGAACCCAGTGGGGGACGCTCTTCTTGTGAAAGTAGATCCTCTCGCCTGTAGGCCCCCAGTACTCGTGGGTGGCTCGGAATCCGGGCGGCACGACAACGAACGGCGTCGCCCGGCGGGTCCTCGCGTCGAGGAGCCACGTCCGAGCACGCTTCGCATCGGGCAGATCGCGCGTATTCTGGTAGTCCGGCCAGACTGAAAACGTCAGGAGCTCCTCGTCGCCCGGGCAGAACATGACATGTTGAGTGCTCTCTGCGTAGCGGTAGAGCTCCTCGACACCGGAACCGTCGCAGGCCGCTCGCGCTACCGCACGCTTTCCCTCCGCGTACTCGAAGGAAAGCGAGAAGAACAGGCCGCTCTTCGAGAACATGATCTGTTCCCCGGGTTTCCGGAGCCATTCATACCTCGTCGTGTCGAGGACGACACGCTCCTCGGCGCTCACGATATCCACCGCACGATAGACCGCACCGTCGCGGTAGAACAGCTCCCGTCCGTTGGGATGCAGGTTCGCACAGTGGGATTGGACACTGGTGCCGTCGGTAAGCCGCCTCGTCTCCCCGCTCTCTATCTCGAGGAGGTAGAGCTGCATCGTACCGGTACGATCGGAGATGTAGAAGAGGCAGCGTTCGTCCGGCGTGAACGAGTTGATGTACATGTACGAAGCGATACAGGTCGCGCCGTCCGGGCTCACCTGCCAGATCTCCCTTCCTGTCTCGGAGTCGCGGAGGACCCTGCGTTCCACTCGGAAAACTGCCTTTTTCCCGATCATGACTACCCTCCGATGGCGTCGCTCGCGTCAGTCGGCAAACGGATTCTTCTGGTCTCACACCCAATATTACCTGCGAGCGACCGGACTTGTACGCCCGCCGCACCGCAGGGACTATCCCTCGACTTTGCCCCGTCCGACAAAGAACTGGCTCGATAGTATGCAGGGAATCATCAGGAGTGTGCAACCGGCGAAGAACGCGTGGAACTGGTCGAGCTGGAGCGGCCCGAACCGCCAATTCACGCCCTCGAGGGCCTCCAGAATCGGAACAGCCAGCAGGGATCCTGCTCCGTAGGTCGCCAGGCCGACGAGATTGTTGATGGCGAAATACGCGGGCCGGGACGGGGAGTGCGGGACGGAGGCGTAGAGAGCGCTCGCGATCAGGATCGTGTAGGCAGCGTCCGTGAATCCGACAGCGCACCATGCGACGATCACCGGCCAGGTGCGATCGGGGGTGCTCACCGTGAATGCTGCGAAGAAAAGCACATACACCGGCCCGCACAAGTAGAGCGTGAGGCGCGGACCGAGACGGTCCAACCAGCGGCCACAGAACGGAGCCGTCAGTATCTTGACGATCGAGTACCCGGCCATCATGTACGCGATCACGCTCTCGCGCATGTGGAGAATCTTGAGGTTGAAAACCTGGTAGTACGGTACAGCCAGGTAGAACGGAATGTTGTAGATCAGGAGCCCGCTGATGTACCGTCGGAAGAGGCGGTTCTCCCAGGTCTCGCGGAGCGCTCCCCACCGGATGCGGGAGTTGGCGGAGACTGCGGGCATCGTAGCCTTCCGCAAGGCAAGTACGGACAGGATGCCGAACACGCCGCCTGCCGCGAGGATCAATGCGAGGCCCAGCGTATTCGCCTTGCCTATGCGCTCTGCGATCTGGCCGGCCGCGAGAGTGGTGACGATGATGCTAAGGGTGAGGAATTGGAACCGCCGGCCGAGATAGCGGCCGCGTACCTCGACCGGGATCGTTGCCGCAAGCCAGTCGTCCGCGACCGGCCGCGTAAGGTGCAGCGAGGCGGCCGCCATGAAGACTACCACGATGAGCGCGTATATCCGGACGCTCTGGGGTAGGAACGGGATGGCCATCACGCCGGCAATCATCAGCAGCGGCTCCGCCAGGGCCACGCTCAGCACGAACCTCCTCTTGTCCTCGATGCGATTCAGTACCAGCAGGCTCAGTATCTGGATGATACAGGCCAAGCTCACGACGGAGTTGATGAAACCCATCTTCTCCTTTGGGATGCCCGCGGAGAGCACGAAGCCAGCGAAGACAAACGTCGTCGCGGCACAGATCGTGTCGAAGACGCCGCGGAACGTGGCGCTCCAGTTGAATGCCTCCAAGGAGGTTCGAGTCTCCTCCTTGGTCAGCCCCGACCTCATGCGGGGACTCTCTTCCATTCTCTCCTCGACCTTGCGCGGCCGATCGCCGCCTCCAGGCGCCTCGCCGACCGGATCTCCTCCGGTAGGCCCGACAAGTCCGACTGGTCGGACGAGCTCGCCCCCGCGTCGGGATCGGCTCGCTCGCGCATCTCTCTGCGGAGATTCTAATCTTACTCGTCTTCCGTTCGAGGAGGTTGACTGGGCGCGGGGCGACCGTATAATGGAACTGTGCCACGGGCGGCGCCAGTGATCTAACCGGAGAGGAAGTCATGTCCGAGCAAGCAACTCGCGGGTCCGAGCCGGGAAGTGTGAGCCAGGAGCGGTTCGCTGCTCTCCACGCCAAGGTGCAGGACGTCAAGCGGGAGGTCGCAAAGGTCATCGTAGGTCAGGAGGAGATCATCGATCAGGTGCTGATGTCCATCTTCGCCGGCGGGCACTGTCTCATGATGGGCGTCCCCGGTCTGGCGAAGACGCTCATGGTGCGGACGTTCGCCCAAGCGCTCCGCCTGTCCTTCAAGCGAATCCAGTTCACCCCCGACCTCATGCCTGGCGACATCACCGGCAGCGAGGTGATCGAGGAAGCTGCCGACGGGACGAGGAAGTTCGTCTTCGTCGAAGGACCGCTCTTTGCCAACATGATCCTCGCGGACGAGATCAACCGTACGCCGCCGCGCACCCAGGCCGCGCTCCTCGAGGCCATGCAGGAGCACTCGGTCACCGTAGGACGGCGGAGCTACCGGCTGAACGAGCCGTTCTTCGTGCTCGCGACGCAGAATCCGATCGAGCAGGAAGGAACCTATCCGTTGCCCGAAGCCCAGCAGGACCGATTCATGTTCTTCCTGCACGTGCGGTACCCGGAGCCGGAGGAAGAGGTGCAGGTACTGAAGCGAACGACGACCTCCGCGATGCCGCACGCCGAGCCCGTGATGAGCGGGGAGGACATCATCCATATCCAGCGTATCGTGAGGGACGTGCCCATTGCGGATCACGTCGTCGAATATGCCGCCCGGCTCGTTCGCGCCAGCCGGCGCGACCGCGGTGCCGAAGGGGATAGGGCGGTACCGAACTTCGTGAAGCAGTACGTCGAATGGGGTGCGGGGCCGCGGGCAGGCCAGTATCTCGTGCTCGGCGGCAAAGCGAGGGCGTTCATGCAGAACCGGCCGCACGTCTCCGTCGAGGACGTCCGCGCCATCGCCTATCCTGTCCTGCGGCACCGGATCATCGTCAACTTCGCGGCTCAGGCCTCCGCGATCGACTCGGCCTGGGTCATCGAGCGATTGCTCGAGCACGTCCCCGCGTGAGCCGAGGACGACGAATGACAAGGCCGCTGTCCGCCGCCAAGTACAGGCCGCCTCGCCCCGCTCCACGAGGGACGAGTCGTGTCTAAACCGAGTGACCTCCTGTCGCCCGATACGATCGAACGGCTCCGTCACCTGGAGCTTTTCAGCCGCCTCCGGGTGGAGGGCTTCCTGAGCGGCGAGAGCCGGTCTCTGATGCTCGGCACCAGCACGGACTTCGTCAGCCACAGGCCCTACTTCCCGGGCGACGAGATACGCCACATTGACTGGCGAGTGTTCGGCCGAAGCGACCGCCTGGTCATCAAGCGTTTCGAGGACTGGCGGAATCTGAGCGCGATCATAGCTCTGGACGTTTCGAACTCCATGGCATTCGGCAACGGGGGTTTGACGAAGCATCAATATGCGGTTCGTTGCGCCGCTCTCATTCTGTATCTGATGCACCTTCAGCGCGATTCGTTCTCGCTGTATCTGTTCAACGAGCGTCTGCGGACCGTGGTTCCCGCGGGGACGGGCCGTCGGTGTCTTCTGGCGGCGTTTACGGCGCTGGTCACGTCCGCGCCGGCGGATCGGACATCCTTCGAAGTATCCCTTGCCGAGATCGAGCCGCAGGCACCGCGCCGGGGTCTCTTGATCCTTCTCTCGGATTGCATGGACGCCCCGGAGAAGATCGCCCGATCACTCTCGCGATTCCGCGCGGGAGGGACGGACGTCATCGTGTTCCAGGTCGTTCACCCGGCGGAGCGCGATCTGCCGTACAATCAGGTTTCGCGCTTCACGTGTCTCGAGACGGGTTCCGTCAGCAACGTGGATCCGCTGGAGATTCGCAACGCCTACCGGGAGCAGTTCGCCTTGCACACGCGGGAACTGAGGGCCGAGCTTCTGCGCCGGGGCATGGATCACTGGGAATTGACGGTTGACGAGAACTATGAGAAGGCTCTCGGCGACTATCTGACGAAGCGAATGGAGCTCCTCTCGTAAATGTCACTTCAGTTTTCGCCGTACCTGTTCGCGCTCGTGCTGGTCTCTATCCCGATCGTACTTTACCTGCTCTACCGGCTGCGGCGACGGAACGTGGAGTGGGGAGCGTCATACATTCTGCAGTTGACGCTGCAGAAGAAGGTCAAGGAGAGCCGCTGGAGGCAATACGTCGTCCTCGCGACAAGGACGCTGGCTCTGACATTGCTGGTCCTGGCGTTCTGCGGGCCGCTGCTCAAGCGAGCCCATCCGTTCGGGCACGAGTTCCCGCGAGGCGGGAGCGGCAGTCTGACCCGGATCATCCTGCTCGACAACAGTGAAAGCATGCTGGCCGAGCACGGGAACTCGAACAGGTTTGCAGAGGCGAAGCGCCTGGCGGCAGACCTGCTTGCGGGAGCAGCAGGCGGGGACTCATTCGCTGTGATCCCCCTTTGCGCCACGTGCTCCGCCATCGAGTTCCTGCCACCGGCCAGACAGAGGGAGGTCGCTGCCCGGTTAGAGGCAATCCCGATCGCCCACGAGCCGATCGATCTCGTTCGAGGGCTGGATCATGCCTACCGGCGATTCCTCTCGACGGTTACCGCGCACCGCCAGTTGATTGTCCTGAGCGACCTGGCTGCGAGCGATTTGCAGGAGCTCGCCTCCCTCCGCCCGTTCGCGAAATCCCTCCGCGAGGCGGGTGTGGAGTGCTACTTCCATGGCATATCCGAGCCGGACGATTCCAACGTCGCCCTTTGCAGCGCAAGCCTGGGAACCGAGCTGCCCCTGGCCGGGCAGGCGTACAACCTCTACATCGAGGTTGCCAACTACAGTGCAAAGTCGAGAGCGGGCGACCGGGTATTCCTGATGGAAGACTCGAAAATCGTCCAGGAGACCGACCTCGATCTCGCGCCGAACGAACGGAAGCAGTTGCGCATGTCCGTCGCCCTTCCGGCAGGTGAACATACGTTCGAGCTTCGGCTCCGAGAGGATACGTTCGCACCGGACAACTCGCTGCTCTTGTCGGCCGCCGGGCGGCCCGCTCTGTCTGTCCTTGTCCTGAAGGCGACCGAGGACGAGCAGAAGGGCTTCGAAGCGGAGTCCGAATTTGTACGCCGCGCCCTGGACAGCATCGCTGCGAACAAGGCGTGCAACCTGACCGTGGCCTACAGGACGCTCACGACTGTCGGGCCCGAGGACGTCGGCCGATCCCAGGTGATCATCTGCGCTGGAGTGAACCTGCACGGCAGCGACATCGAGCCGCACGTCAGGCGCTTTCTCCGCAGCGGCGGCGGGCTGATCCTGGGATTGTCACCCGACGGCGACCGAGGGCTGCAGCGGGCCGCCCTTCGCGAACTCTGTCAGGTCGAGCTGGGCGAGCCGTACGTGGACAAGCTTGACTACGAGCGCTACCTCTTCATCCAAAAGGACGCGATCCCCCACCTCCTGCTCCGCGAGTTCACGACCAACCTCAACGCGGACATCAGCAAAGCGCGGATCTACAACCATTTCCGCGTGGCGTTCGGGGATCGCGGCGACGGTTCGAGTATGTCGGCTACCCGCCGGGACGGCCCTGTTTGTCTGCTTCGTCTCTCCAATGGCGATCCGATTCTCGCTGCCAGCCGGTTCGGCCGCGGGACCGTCCTGCTCTGGACATCCACCTTGAGCGGGCGGTGGAACTCGCTGGTCGTGCGGGAGTCGTTCCTGCCGCTGCTCCATCGGATGCTCGATCTGGCTGCGTCGGGTCAGGAGCCGCCGCGGAACGTCCAACAGGGCGAGCCGATCATCTCCCGTGTTCCCCCCGAAGGTAAGCTGTTCATTGCCGCGCCGGACAACGCGCTTCATGAACTCGGGCGAGTGCACGCGAGCGGCGAGACGTACATTCGGTTCGAAAGGACGCGCGTCCCCGGCCTCTACACGCTCACCGATGAGGCAGGCAGGACGCTGAAGAGCTTCACGGTCGCCCCGCGGCGCTCGGAGTCGGACATTCGACCGCTCTCGCCGGACGATGCCCGGCTCTTGGAGAAGACATTCGACACGCGCCTCACCCACACCGAGAGCGAGCTCCGTTCAGCGATGCTCGGCTCCGGCTACACCCTCGACCTCATCTCCGCCGCCATTGTCGGCTTGCTTGCGCTGCTCGTCGTCGAGGCCGTCTTGCTCAGGGTATGGTTCTGACTCCTCGGCGGGCGTTCAGTCCACGAACTTGTACCCGATCCCGTGCACAGTGAGGATGTGGCGGGGGTTCTTCGGGTCGTCTTCGAGCTTCTGGCGCAGCTTGACGATGTGGTTATCAATCGTTCGCGTGGTAGGAAAGAGGTCGAGCCCCCACACTTCATCCAACAGTTGGTTGCGCGAGACCGGTTCCTCCTTGTGTCCTATGAGGCAGCGCAGAATCTCCTGCTCGAAGTAGGAGAGGGGGATGATGTTGCCTTTCTTCTTCGCGATGGAGCGGCGGAAGTCTATCTCGATCTTGGCAAAGGTGTAGGTCTGGAGCTTCGGTGCCTTGTCGCGGGTCCGGCGAAGTACCGCTTTGATGCGAGCCAGGAGTTCCCGTACGCTGAACGGTTTCGTGATGTAGTCGTCGGCGCCGAGTTCGAGGCCACGCACCTTGTCCAGCTCGCGACTCCTTGCGGTGAGCATGATGACGGGCGTCGTCTGCCCCGCTGCCCGTAGCTGCTTCAGCAGTTCGAGGCCGTCAATTTCGGGCAGCATGATGTCGAGTAGGATCAGGTTCGGCGAATGCTGGGCCGCGCTGGCCAGCCCCTCCTTGCCCGTCCGAGCGGTGAATACCTTGTAGCCCTCGAACTCGAGATTGTCCCGGAGCCCCATCAGCATGGCCGGCTCGTCTTCAACGATCAGTATTTTCTCCATCGTTTTCCCCTTCCGTTCTGATGGGTATGATCAACCTGAAAGTGGAACCGCGGTCCTTTTGGCTTGCGACCTCGACACGGCCGCCGTGGGCTTCGATCGCGTGCTTGACAATGGCCAGTCCCAAGCCTGCGCCGCGCGTGGACAGGACGCGCGGGTCGCTCCCCCGGTAGAAACGCTCGAATGCACGCTTCATCTCCCCTTCGTCCATCCCGATCCCCTTGTCGCTCACTTCGATTATAGCGTTGCCGTCTTCCTGGCAAACTCGGATCGTTATCTCTTTCGTCGCATCCGAGTACTTGATCGCATTCGAGATCAGGTTGACCACGCACTGCGCGATCGCCGAGCGATCGGCAAGGCAGGACGGCAGCCCGTCTCGAATGTCCAGGTGCACTTCGAATCCCTTCGACTCGAGCTCCGGCAGATAGCTCGCAATCGTCTCCGAGACGACCTCCGACAGGTTCTCCATCGCGAACTCGTACGTCTTCCTCTTCGCCTCGATCCGCGAGAAGTCCAAGAGATTGTTGACCAACTGCCCGAGCCGATCGCTCTCGCGGGTGATGATGTTATAGTACTCCTTGACTTTGTCGGGGTCCTTGACCCGCCCCATGCTCAACGTTTCCGCAAACATTCGGATCAGCGCGATGGGGGTCTTGAGTTCGTGCGATACGCGCGAAACGAAGTCGCTCTTGAGCTTCGAAAGCTCGATCTCCCGGCTGGCATCCCGCAGCGTGAGATACACGCCGAAGGTGATGAGGACGAAGATGAACACCGTCAAGATGCTGTAGAGGATGGTCAACTTTGTCTGGACGGAGCTCGCCACCGGGGTCTCTTCGACCACGCCGAGGCGCCAGAAGTTTTCCAACCCCTGGAACGGTTCCTCGGTCACCGTCATTCCGGGCTGCCCGAAGATCAACTCTCCACGCCGTCCGAGTACGACAAACCGCGTCCCTTCGGGAGGGGCCTGGAGGGCGGGTGCGATCACGTTTTGCTCGATCCAGTCGAGGCTCAGCCGGAAAGCAGCGTAGTAGCTCTTCCCTCCGAGCTCCAGAACTGCAAGGGACACGATCCGCGGTTTTTTCCCGAAGCCGCCGGTGACCGAGTACGAGAAGGCCCCCGGCCGCTCGATCTGTTTCGCCTCCAACCTGAGCTTGAGCAGTACCCACTCCTGGAACTCCGCGCGATAGAGTTCTTCTTCTTCACGGAGCTTCTCCAGAGCGATCAGCTCCGAAAAGGCAGTTTGGCTGATGCAGTTCTTCAGCCGGCCGCGCAGTTCGGACCTGAGGAAGCGAGCGCGGGCGGCGGGCAGGTCGTTCTTCAACAACTGATGCCACAAGTAGATCGCCTCGGAGGCCGGATTCTCGCCTACGGAGAGACTGGAGAGGATGAACTGGTATCGCGCCAGAGTCTGCACCTCGGCCGACGCAGCCGCGTTGGCCAGCGAGCGGTAGATGTCCCGTGCCTGATCGTACTGGCCGAGCTTGAACCGGCAGCCCGCCGCGCCGAGCAGAGCCGCGATCTGGCGATCACCGGAGCAGCTTCGAGCGATCGCTTCGTAGAGCGCCGCGGCTGTCCGCAGGTCCTTCTTCACGTACTCCAGGTCCGCGGCGACGCGCAGCTCGGCATCGTTGGCCGCGATCTGATCGAGGCTCTCCGGCGAGCTGACCGTCGGACCCGCCGGCGGGTAGATCAGCTGGTACTCGGAGTCCGTCAGGTACGACTCGAGGACAAAAGGGAACTTCTCCGGCAGTGTCGGCAAAACCTTGCAGAGGTCCGGCAATGTCTTGGGCAGGCTGCCGCTGAGACGCTCCTCTGCGGCGCGCATTCGCCGCTCGATCTCGAGCGCCCGGAGTTTCGCGGTCGCCGAATAGCCCGCCTGCGTGCTCCTACCCAGCAATTCTTTCACCTGTACCGTCAGCCGGAACGAAAAATAGCTCAGCAGCGCACTCGGCAGGACGATGCCGATCACCCCGATCAGCACAATCCGCCGCGACTCCGATAGCTGGGCCAGCACCCTCTTGATCATCTCTTCCATCAGAATAAGCCATCCCCTTGGCCCAGTCAACCGGCCAGGCCGCTCCGCCGCCGAGCCGCAACACCCGGCAGAGGAACGCCCTGCAGGACAGAACTTCGAAGTCGTTGCGGCCCGCTCCCGCAAATCCGCGTCTGCCGCTGCGGCTGTGTTTGATCAAGATCGCGAAGTAACTATCATTAGAAGAGTTTTGTGGGGCCGTAGCTCAGTGGTAGAGCAGCGGCTTTTTAAGCCGTTGGTCGCCAGTCCGAGTCTGGCCGGCCCCACTGAGTAGCCCCGTTCGTCTACCGGACAGGACACAGGATTTTCATTCCTGTAAAAGGGGTCCGACTCCCCTACGGGGCACAGAATCAGGTATAAGTCGTCCGAGGGGAGGGTGAAGCGAGACCACACTGGCCGGGTCTCTTCCCGGGGGATCGAGTTTCGACGAAGCGGGTGGCGGGGCTACAACTGCACGGGCTTGACAGGACCATCCTCCGCGTGGGTCATGTCCCAGCGACTGGACGCTGCGGCCTCGGCACTGGGCACATCCGCAGCGGATGGTCTCTGCGCGAGCACGGTCTTCTCCGTGGCAATGGATTTGTCGGGATAGAGTTTGCTGAGGAGGAACTGCATCTGAGCGTCCGGGCATCGGACGAGCTTGACCAGGCAGCCGGTCTGGCGACGAATCTCCGCGACGAGGGCCGGGTTGTTCGGCGCCGAGGTCGCTACACACAGGATGGAGCCGAACTTCTCGATCGGGACGATGCGGTGAGCAATCGCAACGGAGGGGGGCACGAGCCGGGCAAGCTTGGCGGAGATTTTGACCTTCCTCAGATCCACGCTCGGTACGGTGTAGGTCTTGGCCAGGAACTCATCCACCGCCTGGGCCGTGACCTTCGTGGCTTCCCGAAGCACTTGACCGAGGTAGCTCTCGAACTTGCCCGACGCATTCAGTTGCTCTTCGAGTTGCTCGCGACTCACCATGCCTTCGGCCAGGAACAAAGCTCCGTTTTCGCTCATTGATTCTCCTTGGGAAGCAGTCTGCGGAGTTCATCGAGTTCCTTCTTGCATTGCTCGAGTTCCGTTATGAGGCGTTCGAAACGATGGGAAAGGTTTGTGACTTTCGCCAGCACATCCCCTGCCGGAGGGGCGACCGGCGTATGAGTCTCGGCCGGTGGCGCCTGCGCAGTGGCGGTGTGCGACGGCGCAGGCGCGGTGTGGGCGGCCGTGGTCCTGGGGGTTACCTTCGGCATCGAGGACGTCGTTCCGAGCTGAGCGTGCCGCGAGATCTCGGAGGCCTCGGAGGCAAGCTGGATGGCTTCGTCGCGCCTGCCGGCCTCCATGAGCATCTCGATTAGAGCCTTCATGTCGGCAATCACGGCAGGAGTGTTGTTCTCCTTCCTATGTGCCGCGATGGACTTGCGAAGGATGTCCTCGGCTTGCTGGGTCCGTCCGGCCCTGCGGAGCAGCCCGATCAGGCGAGACCTGAGCTTTGCGGCCTTGTCCGCCTGGCCTGTTTCGTCGGCAGCTACGATGCCAAACTGAATCGCGGCCGCTTCGGCGTCCACGTCTTTGATCTGAGCTGCAAACTGGCTGAGTTCTTCGGCGATCTCCTGGGACAAGGAAGGATCGGAGCACTTAGCGAGGGTCTCGAGTGTTCGCTTGATCGTCTGGGCGGCGGTGCCCGCCTGGGATAGGCTAATCTGAAGCTTTGCAAGCTTCCGGAGGCAGGAGCACTGTGTCTCCGCATCGCCCACACTTCCGGAGAGGTCAACCGCCTCGAGCAAATACTTGACTGCTTCGGCCGCTCGGTCGAGGCGAGCGAGGCACTCGGCCATGTTCGCGAGGTCGGAGGCCTCGGCAGAGAGACGGCGAAGTTTTGCATCGAGCTTCCGCGCTTCCGAAAAATGCTGGAACCCTTTCTGGAAGTCGCCGGTGGCCACGTAGGTTTGTCCGAGCCCGACGTGCTGGTTGGCTACCCCTTCTTCGTTGTTGGCCTTCGTGTGGAGTTGCAGGGCTTGGGTGAAGAACGCCAAGGCCTGTTTATGCCTCGCCATTCTCAGGCAGATGTTGGCCAGGTGATTGAGGTCGGAGGCAATGGCCTCCTGGTTCTTGAGCTCTGTGTCGAGCTTGAGAGCCTCGGTGAAGAAGCCAAGCGCGGTGGAGAAGTCCCCCTTCCGCTCGCTGATGTCGCCGAGTTGTGCCAACTGGGTCGCCTGGACGGCCTTGTCGTTCGATTGGCGGGCGAGTTCAAGAGCTGCCTCCATACTTTCCTGTGCGCTCTTGAGGTCCCCCATCTCCGTGTACACCATGCCGAGGTTGGCCAGGCAGGTCTCCTTTCGGATCTGGACCAGTCCCTTCGCTGCGAAGTCCAGGAGAGTCTTGTAGTCCGCCGCCAACTGGTGATACAGCCCCAGCGTGTGGCGAATTTTGTGTGTCAGGGCGAACTGGCGGGAGTATGCCTGCGGGTCGCTGATCCCGGCTATATGCTCCGACTGCAGGGCGATTGCTTCGAGATCCAGCTCGTCCTTTGTGATGCTTTCGACCAGCCGGTCGGCATAGTATTGGGCGAAGAGGACGTTGAAGGCCGAGCGCCGGGCCGGCGTCATCATCTTCTTGACTGCCTCTCCCAGCGAGCAATGGAAGAGCCTCACCCGCTCCTCGCGCTCCGGATCCTTGATCGTCAGCACGGACAGACTGGGGTCCGCCAGCGCTTTCTCGACGTAGTCTATGTCAAGCTCCGTCACGAGAGCGATCGCCTTCGGCTCTACTCCGAGAGGCGAGAAGCACAATGCATCGAGGACGTCCGCTCGCTCGGACTTGATCCCCGAGCAGAGCACCTCGTAGATTCGGTCCAGTTCGTTCGGCAGGGAGTCCTGGGCCTCGGTGCGGGATAGGAACCGCATGGCGGCAGCAACGTAGAGAGGAGAGCCGTTCGCATTGTTGATCACCTGAGCGACGACCTCCTCCGGCAGACCGTTGGCACTCGCCCTTGCGATCTCGCTGATCTGAGGCACCGGCAACGGCTTCAGGGGGAGCACATCCGCCTTGGCGGTAACTTCCTCGTCCAGCTCCTCGGCGGCGAAGATCAACTTGATATTGTGCGGTATATGCTCGACCACCGGAGCCAACCCGGTGGTGACCCGTTTCTCGGTAGTGTCCACCAGGATCAAGAGTTTCCGCTCCCTGCCGATGCTGTTCGAGATCGAGCGGAGGCTCCGGAGCAGTTTTTCGTGATGTGTACGCCCCGGTTCCATGATGATGGAGCGAATGGCGTCCTTCTGCTTCTTGAGGGAGCCATTCTCCACGACGCCCGGCAGGCTCATCATGATCAGGTAGCAGAGCATGGCCGGATCCTTCACCGGGGGGAGGGTCACTTTCGTGATCGCATTGGACGGGTCCCGCGAAGCCTGAATGGCGCAAAGCGAAAGCAACGAGGACTTCCCGACGCCGTCCGGGCCGCTGACGACAATGACCCTCTTACGGGATAACGACACGATCTCCGCGAGCTTCTTCAGCTCTTCGGTCCGTACAGTAGCCAAACTAACTCTCCACTATGTATTATAAGCCTCTTCTCGCAGCAGCGCAAAGCACCCGATCGAGATGGGTGCACGAACGCTCTCGCATGGGGCCGGCATGATTAGTGCCCGGCCTCGGAGCTCCTGGCACCGTCCCAAAGAGACGACCGTCGATAGCCGGGACGGGATGGCCTCGACTCGGAGCGGGGGGCGTAAGATCCAGGATCAGTGCCGTAGGCACGGCGGGCAATAGCCCAGGAATTCATTCCTGGGGTTCCG